>ERZ501011.71-NODE-71-length-31398-cov-5.758096_pt1 | contig 31398 bp, 51 predicted proteins | sample MGYA00248833_ERZ501011 | MGnify/ENA primary metagenome ERZ501011 (study PRJEB25958, sample SAMN03398530) | human skin metagenome | study: EMG produced TPA metagenomics assembly of the Human Skin Microbiome Metagenome (human skin metagenome) data set. | reverse complement strand
GCGGCTTCGGAGCGTCGGCGGCCGGGGCGGCCGGGGCGGCCGGGGCGGCGGGGGCCGAAGGTGCCGAAGCGGCCCCGCCCGTATTGACGGCGGTCGATTCTCCGTCGTAGGTTCCGGTCGGCGTCAGACGAGCAGCGAGGGCCATCCTCTCCGCCAGTTCGACACGTTCGCGAAGCTCCGTGAGGGGCATCGACAGAATGTGTTCGCTGGTATTCATGGGTGGGTATCTCCTTGTGAAGCGTTGATGATGCGGTCACGCAGTAACTCAAGACATCCGCACCGTCAATGGCAACAGCAACCCCGAACAAACTACCCCGACCGTCCGCGTTGAAGCAGTACGCGGAAGCGGGTTGGCAGTTCGTGCCGCTGCACCACTGGGCCGAGCAACGCAAACTTCCGCCGACAGCAAAGCACCCACAGGGTCGGGTGCTGGAACTGGGTAAAGCGCCAGTCGGCAAGGGGTGGACGAAACACGGCGTCGATCTCAAGAAGGCCACGGCGCACGCGAATGCAGGCAAGAATGTCGGCGCGATGATCCCGCCCGGCTGGGCCGTCATCGACGTGGACCCGCGCAACTTCAAGGGCGAGGACAATAGCTGGGACCGGCTGCAAGCCGACATCGGCTTCGACCTATCCAAATACGCCGCCGTCAAGACTGGTTCCGGTGGCTGGCACGTTTTCGTTCGTATCCCCCTCGACTACAAAGGCGTAGTCAAGATCGAAGCCTACCCCGGCATCGAGTTCAAGCAGATCGGCGTGCAGGTTGTCGCCGCTGGTTCTATCCACCCGAAGACGCAGGACTATTACGTCTGGATGGACGCGGCGGTCTCGCTCGCGGATACCGGCGAAGCTCCGGCCAAGTTGCTCGAACTCTACAAGGTGACGCGGCCTCTGATCTCGGGCTCCGATGGCGGCGATACATGGGGCAGCCTAACCGTCGAGCAGATTGAAGAAGGTCTCGGCCTTCTGGATACGACGCTGTTCAAGGAGCAGGACTATTGGTTCGGGCTTATGTGCTCGGTCCACTGGCTCTCCGGCGGGGAAGCCCGGCAGCAGTTCATCGAATGGTCAGCGCAGGACAACGAGTTCGCGGACCAGATGGAGACGGTCGCCGCTCGCTGGGACTCCCTTGGCCGTGGATCGGCCTCCGCCCAGCTAGTCGCTCGGGGCGGTCAGTTCTTCAAGGCGCTCAAGGTCCACGCTGGCGTCGAGCCCCACGACAGCCGTTTCGGCCTGACCGTGGAGCGCAGCTTCGCCGATCTCGGCGCTGACGAACTCGCCGAAGACCTTCGGCTGATCGGCGCGAAGAATGAGCGCGTCCGCGAGGAAGCCTATCAGTCTGCCGAAGCCATCGTCGATGCGATGAACGAAAAGCATTTCGTTCTGAACTATCGGGGCAAGACGGTCATCGGCACGAAGCGCAGGATTGAAGACAAGACCGGCGCATACGACCGTTACGAGTTCCAAGACGCTGCCAGCTTCAAGCTGTTCTACTCAAACCAGAAGATGCCTGATGGCGTCAGCTACGGGGAATACTGGTTGGCGGCCAAGCACCGCCGGACATACGACGGCTTTGACTTCCGTCCTGACGAGCCGCCCGGCGCGTATCGCACGATGTCCGGCGAGTTGATGCTGAACCAGTGGACCGGCTTCGCCATCCAGCCCATCAAGGGCGACTGGTCCATGTTCGACGATCTGCTGCTGAACGTGATCTGTCGCGGCGATCTCGTCAAATACGAGTTCCTGCTGAACTGGTGCGCGCACTCCTACCAGAAGCTCAACGGACCCATCGGCGTCGCCGTGGCGCTCAAGGGCCGCAAGGGCACCGGCAAGACATCGTTCTGGAAGGTCTGGTCTCGTCCGTTCGGCGCGACCCACTCCATGACGACGGCCAAGATGGAGAGCGTCTTCGGCAGCCACAACGGTCGGATGCACGCCAAGATCGCCGTGGGGCTGGAAGAAGCCTACTTCGCCGGGTCGAAGATGGCGGAGGCCCAGCTAAAAGACCTGATCACTGGCGACACGTTCGGCATCAACGAGAAGTTCCTGCCGGAATACGCGCAGACAAACCATACGAAGCTCGTCGTCCTCACGAACGATGACTGGGCTGTCCCGGCGACGGAGGATGAGCGCCGATACTTCGTCACGGAGACGAGTGACGGGCGCAAGGACGATCACGCTTTCTGGACTGCCTTCAACGAGCAAATGTATGAGAAGGGCGGCTGCGAAGCCTTCTTCTACGACATGATGCACCGCGACATCAGTAGCTTCAATCCTTACCGCGACGTGCCGCGCACGGAGGAACTGCTGGGTCAAATCGAGATCACGCGCGGGCAGCTGATCGACTGGCTTCAAGAGCGCATGACGTTCGGGGAGCACGGCTTCGGTTACGCGTGGAACAACTCGAAGGGATGGGTCGTCCCACGTTCGGAGTTTTGGGAAGACTTCAAGACGTGGCAGATCAACTCGCCCCGTGGCCGATATGATAGCTCGATCCGGTCGCAGAACCAGTTCACGCGCGAGCTTAAACGCGTCATTCCCGAAGACAGCTTCAAGAACAGCACCGCTTCACCGCCGCCTGAATACCAGACCCATGTGAAGACATACGCCGCCACTATCAACGGCACGACGTATCACCTGACCAATATCTTCCTTTTCCCTTCGTTCGATGCCTTGAGAAACATCCTCACGTCGAAGTATGGGATTCGCTTCCAAGAGATCGACCTTTCGACCCTCGAAGCCTTCGATCCGACTGACCTATCACTAGACGCCGATGAATGGGACATTCTTTGATGCCGCACGTCATCACGAAGTCCGGTTTGCCAGTTTTCTTCGACGAAGAAGATCGGGGTCTAGTAGAGGCCCATACTTGGAGGGTAGAGCGGACGGGTAAGAAGTTCTACGCCATTTCAGAGGCGGGTTACATGCACCGCATGGTGCTTGGTTTGGAAAAAGATGACGGTCAACTAGGAGACCATAAAAACGGATGCACGGTAGATAACCGAAGAAGTAATTTGCGGGTGGTTAACGACCAACAGAACTGCTGGAACGTCAGATCGAAGCGGAAAAACGAAACTGGGTATGAAGGCGTATCTAAGGTGAAGGGAAGGTATCAGGCCCGCATATACATAGACGGCGCGAGAACCAGTTTAGGGTATTTCGACACCCCGGAAAAAGCTGCCGAAGCATACGCGATTAAACACGCCGAAGTTCAGTCTAGGATAATGAAAGATGTCTAAAAAAATAGGTCTCCTAACAGCGTCCATAGCTTACCGCCCATTCAGGTATCCTTGGGCGTTCGACATGTGGAAGAAGCAGCAGCAAGTCCACTGGATGCCGGAGGAAGTGCCGCTGGGCGACGACATGAAGGACTGGGCGATCAACCTGTCCGACGCCGAGCGCAACCTGCTGACCCAAATCTTCCGGTTCTTCACGCAGGCCGACATCGAAGTCCAAGATAACTACATGGAGCGTTACGCCCGTGTGTTCAAGCCGACCGAAGTCAAGATGATGCTGTCCAGCTTCGCGAACATGGAGACCATCCATATCGCGGCGTATGCGCTGCTGCTTGAGACCATCGGTATGCCCGACAGCGAGTTCGGCGCGTTCATGGAATACGAAGCCATGCGCGACAAACACGACTACGCGCACAAGTTCGGCGTCAAGTCGAACGCAGAGATCGCGAAGACGTTGGCGTTCTTCGGCGGCTTCTCCGAGGGCCTTCAACTGTTCGCCAGCTTCGCGATCCTGATGAACTTCCCGCGCCACAACAAGATGAAGGGCATGGGCCAGATCGTCTCGTGGTCGGTTCGGGATGAGAGCCTGCATTGCGAAGGCATCATCAAGCTCTATCACGCCTTCAACCGTGAAACCGGCGCTGTTACGCCGGAAGTCGAAGAAGAGATCAAGGAGCATTGCCGCAACGTCGTGTCGATGGAAGACCGCTTCATTGATCTGGCCTTCGAGATGGGTCCGGTCGAAGGCATGACGGCCGACGACATCAAACAATATATCCGCTTCATCGCCGACTGGCGCTTGAGGCAACTCAAGCTGCCGGAGATTTACGGCGTCAAGGAGAACCCGCTGCCGTGGTTGCAGGCGCTTCTCTCTGGCGTCGAGCACGCCAACTTCTTCGAGGCCCGCGCTACGGAGTATTCCAAGGCCGCCTCGGAGGGCAACTGGCGCGATACCTTCGCGCTGTTCGATCAACACCTGTCGGGGGCTACCCAGTGAACATCAAAATCGACAACTCCCGTGACGCCCTCCTGACCGACTTCGGTAAGGACACTCTGCGCGACCGCTATACGCTGCCCGGCGAAAGCTATCAGGAGATGTTCGCCCGTGTGGCCGGGGAGTTCGCTGACGACGAAGAACACGGACAGCGCATCTATGACTACATGTCGAAGCTCTGGTTCATGCCCGCCACGCCGGTCCTGTCGAACGGCGGTGCCGGTCGTGGCTTGCCGATCTCCTGCTTCCTGAATGCGGTCTCGGACAGCATGTCCGGCATTCAGGACGTGTGGAACGAAAACGTCCTGCTGGCGACCAACGGGGGCGGAATCGGCACCTACTGGGGCGACGTGCGGTCTATCGGCGAGAAGGTCAAGGGCGCGGGCCAGACCAGCGGGATCATCCCGTTCGTTCACGTCATGGACTCGATGACCTTGGCCGTCTCTCAAGGCTCTCTGCGTCGGGGCTCGGCGGCAGTCTACATCGACATCCACCACCCGGAGATCGAAGAGTTCCTTGAGATCAGGAAGCTCGGCGGCGACATGAACCGCAAGTCGCTGAACCTGCACCATGGCATCGCTATCGACGACAAGTTCATGATCGCTGTCCGCGATGACACGACCTATGATTTGCTGTCGCCCAAGAACGGCATGTCGTTGAAGAAGGTTCACGCCCGCAGCCTGTGGGCGAAGATTTTGGAAGTCCGTTTGATGACGGGTGAGCCCTACCTGATCTTCACCGATACGATCAACTCCGCCATGCCGCAGCATCAACGCGATCTCGGGCTCAAGGTCAAGCAGTCCAACTTGTGCGCCGAGATCATGCTGCACACCGGGAAGGACCACCTTGGCGTGGACCGCACCGCCGTCTGCTGCCTGTCGTCCGTCAACGCCGAAACCTTCTTGGAGTGGCAGACGCACCCGACGTTCATTGAGGACGTGATGCGCTTCCTCGACAACGTGCTCCAATACTTCATCGACCACGCGCCGGAGGGTATGGAGAAGGCCGTTTATTCGGCCACGAGGGAGCGGTCGGTCGGGCTGGGCCTGATGGGCTTCCACTCCTTCCTGCAATCGCAGGGCGTCCCTTTCGAGGGTGCCATGGCGAAGTCGTGGAACATGCGGCTGTTCAAGCACCTGCGCCGTGAGGCCGACGCCGCGTCGATCAAGCTGGCGAAGGAGCGCGGGGCCTGCCCTGACGCCGCCGAGACCGGCCTGATGGAACGGTTCAGCCACAAGCTCGCCATCGCCCCTACGGCGTCCATCTCCATCATCTGCGGGGGCACGTCGGCCGGTATCGACCCGATCCCGGCAAACATCTACGTCCACAAAACGCTGTCCGGTTCGTTCACGATCAAGAACCGGCATCTGGACAAGATCATCTACGCCTACCAGAAGACGCATGACCTGCCGGGCGCTTGGTATGACGCCCAGTGGGACAGCATCTTGGAGCACGGCGGCAGCGTCGCGCATCTGGACTGGCTGACCGAGGACGAGAAGGCTCCGTTCCGCACGTCGTTCGAGATCGACCAGCGGTGGGTGATCGAACTGTCCGGTGATCGCGCGCCGGAGATTTGCCAGTCGCAGTCCGTCAACCTGTTCTTGCCGGGCAACGTCAACAAGTGGGACTTGCACATGCTGCACTGGACCGCTTGGGAGAAGAAGGTCAAGTCGCTCTACTATCTGCGGAGCCGGAGCGTCCAGCAGGCCGCGCACGCTGGCGCTGACGGCAAAGACGATGATCTGGAAGCCGCGACGGCTGCGCCGGTCTACTACCAGCCGACGCTTTACGAGGAATGTCTCGTTTGCCAGTGACGCGGGCTTGAAAACCCCGCCCTCCATGCCGCCTACTAGCAGCGCCTCCGGCACCCCGCCGGGGGCGTTGTGCCATGGGGGAATAAGATGACCGACACGCCCGCCAAGAGCCGCCTGCGCCGGTTCTTCGACCGCTGGGAAGAGAGGGTGGACCGCTGGGCCATCAGCCCGTGGTCGAGCGCCCACGTCCTGGTCTTCGGGGTCTTGTGGATCGTGACCGAGGCTCTGCGGGGTAAGGGGATCGGCTGGGACGGGGTGGCGACGCTCGCGGGACTTGAGATCGCCCTGTCTATCCGCAGATACCAGCGGCGACATGATCCGGGCTAGTTGACAGGCCCCGGCGGCTTCGCCATAACACTCGAATGTCGTGGCCTTCCGACCCGTTGCGACACGGAATCGGATCAAGACATGCGAGTGGAGGCCGGGCGCGACGCCGGAAGTCACAAGCACAGGGCCGGGGATGAGCCAAGTAGCCCCGTTCCGACACTCCACCCGTCACCTACTACGGGACGTGGTTCGGGAGAGTGGAGACGGGAAAGGACGACGACAAACTGGGCGAAGGGACTGCAAAGCCTCGGACCCCGACATGAAGCTCTCCCTTCCGGTTTCGCCTTTCAGCAGGCCACAATAGCTGACAGATCAAAACCCCCGGCGGCCGTAGCCTCCGGGGGTTTCTTGTATTCTCGGGCTTGCCCGGTTGCAGCAGAAAGGCCCCGCAGATCGCTCCACGGGGCCTCCTGTCGCGCCTTGGCCGAGATCAGCCGATCTTCTGGACGTTGCCCTGCCCGGTGATGATGTAGGCGTCGCCGTCGTCCTTGAGCGGCCCGGCGACCAGATCGGAGATGGCGACCGCCGAATCGAAGTAGTTGGCGCGGTGCGCCGGACCAACGCCGGGAACCAGCGCGGCGGCCTGCTCTCGGACTTCCGCTGCGGTGCTGGCGTCGTCGGCGTTGATGATCATGGCGCGGACGCCATTGGCTTGCGGGACGTGCGCGGCGCTGCTGCGCGTGACGAGATACAGGGCTGCGGCCAAGGGGGTCTCTCCGGGGATGGCGTGAACAGGTCCGGGGAGCATACGGGGCCGTGACGCTCCTTTTCAAGATCGAAGCCCCGCCCGGCAGAACCGGACGGGGCCTCATCGGTGGATGGCGTCAACCGAGCCTTGGGTAAGGCAGGTGGAAGCTAGACGGGGCCTTCACCCCTGTCAATCATCCTCGGCTTCGCGACGCTTCTTTTCCTCGGCCTCTTTGAAGGCTTCAATGCCGAGTTCGATGGTATCGCGCAGCTTGTCCTTCTGGACCTTGTATTCGGCTTCCTTCTCACCCCACAGGTCCATGTCCCGAAGGTCGTCCACGCGGTCTCGCACAAGCTGGTCGAGCACGGACGGCTTGAGGGCGTCAAGCTCCCAGCACTTCCGACCGAACTTGCGAACATAGTCCGGCGATCTGCTGTCCTTCGGCTTCGTCGGGTTCTCCGGCGGATTGTATTTCTGCACCTGATCCATGTTCAGGGCGACGCGCCGGACATCGACATCGACGCCGAGATGTTCGAGGAACATCGTCAGTCGGTCGTTGTGGTCCCGCGACATGTCGATGCCGCTCGGATCGTGGTCGCCGAGATAGATCAGGACCGGGTTACGACCGCTGTCGGCTGCTTCCGAGAACCTGTTTGCCGCCGCCCATTCCTCGGACTGGGACATGTAGCCCCGGCACGACATGTAGGGCACGTCGAGTTCCCAGCACGGGCGTTCGATGACGCCGAGCAGCGCGTCCTTCTCGATCCAGACTTCGACGTAGTTGGGTTGGTTTTCCCACATGTCGATGTTGAACCACTTCTTGCTGTCACGCATGAAGTCGAAGTGACCGTCTTCGCCGTTCCAGTGATCCTTCCCGCGAACGAAGCGTGTCTTGTCTTCGATAGCGTCCCACGACACGAGACCGGCCAAGCGCGCGTTCGAGATCGTCTCGCCGAGCCGGTTATACGACTGCTCCGAGTTGGAGAAGTAGTTCACCGACACTAGCTGGTAATACAACTGGCGCAGCGTAAGGGTGTAGCCCTGCGACTGGAAGTCGGCGATGATCTCGTTCGCCTTCTCAATCAGCTTGAGAGATTTGGCAGCGAACCGCTGCTCCTTATACGCGATCAGCGTCATTGGATCGTTCCAGTTGTCGGACGACCGGCCGGGTCCACGACCTCGTAACCGGCGGCTTCCATGACGCCCGCCAGAATCTTGTAGGCGTATGCCTGCTGGGCCTTCTCCTGCTCGTGGAGTTGCGTCAGCAGGCGTTGCGACAAGAAGCCCTTGAAGTTGGCGTGGTGACGCGGACAGTCCGACCGGCAGGCGCACGCCTGATGCTCGAACGGCGACCAGTGCTGGCTCGACGACAGGCTGTTCGCCAGACTGATGTCCTTGTCGATGTCGGGGTTCGAGCCGTCGTGGTTGAGATAGCTGACGCGGGCGCAGCGAGCCGCGCTGACGAGCAGGACGTGGTGCTCGGTCATGTTCTCGACGGTGCCGTAATCGACCTTGCACTGGGTCGGCTGCGTAGCGAACTGCTGTTCGACCCACGCCGTGACCGCCGCCCAGTCGCCCTTCTTGATGTAGGGCAGGTGCCAGCTATCCGGGCCGCTGTCCGTCAAGACGGTCGGCGTGCTGCCTTCCATCGCCTCGAACATCCGGTCGGCGAGTTCGTGTATCTCGGGCTGGGCGTCCTTGTGGCGACGAAGCTCGAAGAAGTTATCCCAGTCGGTCGCCGTGACGATGACGGAGATATGCGCCCACGGTTCGAGGACGCGGTTGGCGATCTGCTTGTGGATGCCGAGATCGACAAGCTGCTGCGCCGTCTGGACGGCGTAGTCTGCGCCTTGCAACCAGATCATCTCGGCCTGCCGGGCGGTTTCGGCATCCACGTTCTCGTGGGCCTGCATCCCCTTCTGGTTCTTGCCCCACGACACCGGCATGGCCGGGGTTTCGCGGATCGCCCGGATGATCTTTTCGACAGGGATGGCGCGCGAGGACGATGCGTTGCGGCTGAACACCCGGTGCGTCATGAACTCGGAGTGGATGAACCGGGGGTAGACCAACTGCATCGTCGTGATGCGTTGGCCGTTGGCCGACATGCTGTCAGCGACGATCTTCGCGCCGATCATGCTTGGGCTCCTGCTTCGGCTTCCGCGCCACGACGCTCCATCTCCGCCAGCAGCGCCGACAGGGCACCCTCGGCGCTCTCGGCGACGGCGTAGGGGCTTTCTTCCAGCGACAGGAAGCCCGGCCCGATGGCGAGGAAGCTGCCGGTGTTCAGCGGCGTGCCGCTGTCGTCGAAGTCCGGCCGGTAGGTGATGGTGAAGCCGTTCTGGCGGATGTCCAGATACGCCTTCATCCACGAGTAGAACGTCTGGAAGTTCGTCAGCATGTCGGCGAGGAACCCAGCCCGCTCTCTCGCCCCCGGCGAGTTGCCGGTGAACAGCGTGACAGCGCCGCCGGACGGCGTTTCGACCATGACACCGGCCACGGTGTCCGAAGCGGCTGCGCCGAGAGCTTCCTTCGTCAGGGTCGGCGACTGCTGGTATTTGTCGATGGGCGTGTGGATCGACTTGAAGATGCCGGTCGGGTTGCCCTCGGTGAACGCCTTGAACCTCTCAAGCAGTTGGTCCAGACCGGCGTTGTTCTGTCTAAAGTCCATGTGATGCGGTCTCCTTCTGCGGTTCAGTTGAGTTTGCGGTTCGCCTTGTCGCGCTGCACCTTCATGTGCGCTGCGACAGCGGCGTTGCGTTGCGCGATCAGGCCCTTGAGGCGGACCTTCATCGCTGCGGCGATCTCTTTGGTCACGTCGTCTTCGACGGCGATCTGGACCTTGCCGCCGGACATGGCGTCGGCCGTCGCGTCGATAGGAGTGTCTTTCGACATGACGCTGCCTGACCCCGCGAAAGCCACCGTCAAGGTGCCTTTATCGCTGCCGGGCGCTGGCGGCTGGTAGTTGGTGATGGGCTGCGGTGCCAGCAGGCAGAGCAGTTCCACGGTGTCCGGTTCGAGCTTCCCGTTCATGATCAGTTCGGTCGCTGCGATGAAGTGGATGCTCTCGCGCGGATCGTGCATCTTGTCCGGCGCGAAGCGGTGCGGGTCGTCTTTCGTGGGATTTTCCATGGTGCCTGTGAAGCTGGCGGTTGAGGGGGCGTGAGGCGGGCAAGCTACTTCCGGGCTTGCCCGCCTGTCAACGCTCGATCAGCCCTCGCACTGGCCCTCGGTGTCGTTCATCGCCGACGTGCATTCGCCGACAGCTTCACGACGTTCTTCGTCGAAGTCCCGGTCTTCCGGCCGGTCCATGTCGGGTTCGGCAGGTTCTTCGGCGTCCTCGTCTTCGCTGGCCTCATACTCCGCCACAGCGTCGTCGTAGGCGGCCCACGCTTCGACAGCGGCGTCGTATTCTTCCTGCTCGGTGTCCAGTTCTTCGAGCTTCGTGCGGAGATCGGAGATGGCGGTGTCCATCTCGTCGGCAGCAGCTTCGCAGCCATCGGCGCGCTGTTCGAGCATCTGACCCGCATCGCCCTGTTGCAGGCCCTCGGGCATGTTGTCGAACTTGTCGCGCTGCTCTTGGCCGAGATCACGCAGGCTTTGCGCGACGGCTTCCAGATCGTCGGCAACGCAGTCGAAGTCCACGCCGCCGTTCGGATCGTTCATCGCCTTTTCGACGCCGCCGATCTCATCGTCGAAGATGCCGTAGAGGCTCTTGAGGAAGTCGCTGTTCGTCAGTTGCGCGCGGGTCGGGCGCGTCTTGGAGCAGATTTTCGGGCCGCCGCGACCGCCGACCATGAAGGCCCAGTGATAGTAGCTGTCGCCGACTTCGATGCCGTAACGGGGGTTGGCTTTGCGGGCGGACTTGACGAAAGTAACCTTGGGCATGTGATGGGCCTCCTGTCTCGGTGGATAACGATGGACGCCTTTACGCAGCCCGCATTACGCTGTCAACAACGCGCACGAAGATTATCAGCGACGGCTTTGATCATCGAATAGACGGGGCTCACGAGCACGCTTGTAGACGCGATGGCGTATTCGCGCCGGATCACTGAAAGCTGCTCGTCGAGCTTCGCTACGATCTCCGGGATGCTGTCACCCGCGATCAGCCGAGCGCCGACGAAGCGCGCCACGGTGTCTGCGCTATCCCCGGACGACATCAGTCGAACGCATCAAATAGGCGGGCGGCATCTGGTGTGATCTCCCGTAGAGCAGGACGTTCAGCACCTTGCCTTCCAGCAGCATCATGTCGATCTCCGCTTCGAGGTTCGGATCGAACCGGGTATGGGTCGAGTGGTCGGAAGAACGCCCATGGGTTGACGATCTCTGACCGCTGCCAGAAGAAGCGTGTGTCTGGCGACGGGACTTTGATCCCGTGGGCGAAGCGTTCATCAGTCGCAGTCCACATTACAAGGTAGTCGGCGCTCATCTCGCGCGCCTGCTCAAGCGTCACGTCATACATGCGCGGACACAGATCGTCACGCGCTTCGTTGGCCGAATCCGGGGTGTAAAAGACCGCGACGCCTGTCATGGCTTCACCTTGAGCACTTCAACCCCGGCGCTCTCCGCCTGTTCGATCATGTCGGCCGTGCCGTCGCCGCCGGGAAAGGCGATCACGAGCTTCCGGGCGGCCTTGAACAGCCGGAGGCTGGTCAGCATCAGGGAGTTGCGCTTGTGGCCCGCAGCGCGACCGTGGGCGTCCCAGTCGGCCTCAAGCACGACGCCGGGCAGCAGGCAGTCAAGCCGCCATTCCTCGGCCAAGGTGTCAGCGCCGGTCGCGCCCCCGGAGATGACGAATGTCGGCTTGCCGCGCTCGGCTGCGATCTCGTCCAGCTTACGCCGGACGAACGCGCGGTCGGTGAAGTCCCGACCGCCGCAGACTATCCAGCGGTGCCCCTCCATCAGAAGCGGACCTTCTTCTGGTCCGCTTCCGTCATGACGCCATCGACTTCGATGAGCGTCTGCTTGGCGCGCGTCACGGCGACGTAGATCAGGTTCTTCTCCTGCTCCATCTGCCACTCTTGACGGGCGAACGGCGACGGCATCAGTTCGTTGCGGCCCAGCAGGAACACGCGGTTCCATTCCAGACCCTTCGAGCGGTGCGCCGAGCAGAGGACGATCAGGTTGCCCGCGTTCGTCACGTCGTCGGCGAAGATGCCGTCGATCATGGCGCGCAGACCGTCCACGGTGTCCACGCCCGTCGCCTTGGCGCGGTCGATCAGGACGAACAGGGTCTCCACCTGATCGTCGATCTGGTCAGCGCGTTGCTCCTGCTTGTTCTTGATTGCCTTTTCGATCTCCTTCGACCGATACTTCTCCAAGCGGTCGGTCAGCGCGTCCAGCGTCTTGACCTTCCACTTCCCGGCGAGCGACGAGAGCCCTTGGCCGACCGCACGGCCTTCGATCTTGGCGGCCTTGCCGTCGCGCACGAACTGGAAGAAGGCGCGGACCAGATACTTGTTCTGGCGGCAGAGAACAGCGTCCCCGGCTTGCACGGTGGCGAAGAAGTCCGCGTCGTAGTCCATACGAAGCAGTTCACCTTCCGGGGCGCTGTCGTGGGCCGTGATATGCGACACCCAGTTACGGGCGTGTTGAACGACGGCCTTCGGGCAGCGGTAGGTCACAGTCAGCGGCATACGGGCACACTGGAACTCCTGCTCGATGATGTTCAGGCTGTCGTTGTCAGCGCCGGTAAAGCCGAAGATCGCCTGATGCGGGTCGCCGACAGCGACCAGACGGCCGCCGGGCTTGAGCATCTTCTTGGCGAGGGCGCGACGGGTCGGGTTCGTGTCCTGCGCTTCGTCGATCAGAACCCAGTCGTTTTGCAGCATACGCAGATCGCGTTGCAGCGGCAGGTAAACCATGTCGTCGTAGTCGATGATCTCAAGGTTCCGGTTCGACTTGTTCAGGACGACCTTCGACATGGCGATCACCTGATCCATGCGGGCGTTCTCCGGCAGGTTCTCGTCGAGACCGAAGTGCGAGATCATGTCCTGCCACGCGCTATCCGGGATCAGGGCCAGAGGCGTGCCGAGCGCACCGAAGCCGCGTTGCTTCGCCATGGATACGATGCTGACGACAGCGCCCGCCAGTTCACGCAGGTCTTCACGGCCGCTCTGGATGATGTCGTTGACGATCTCGGCGACCTTCGAGGCGTCCACGCGAAGAGCGTGGCGAGCGCCGTAGGTGAAGCGCAGTTGCTTGTAACCGGCCGAGTGGAAGGTCGAAGCGAAGACACCCTTGCGACCGGCGACGCGCTCCTTGAGTTCCTTCGCCATCTTCGAGTTGTAGGCACCGAGGAAGACATAGCCGGACATCAGGTCCAGACCCTTCACGATGGTAGTGGTCTTGCCAGCGCCAGCGACGGCTTCAACGAGGGCATTGCCTTCGCCGGTTTCAACCCAGTCGAAGAAGCCTTGTTGTTGGATGGAGGGGGCGAAGGTCATGTGAGCGGGTCTCCCTGTGCGGTTGACAACAAATGTTGAGACACCCTTCTACGCAGGCATCAACACGCAGTCAACAGCTAAAACAGGTCGTCCGGGTCTTCCATGCCGAGAGCGATACCGAAGCCCCGAAGAACGCCGCGCGCTTCGCTCTCTTTCTCCCATGACGACAACGCGCATGTGAAGGTCTCCTATAGGATGGCGAAGGGGTCATCGTCCTGCGGCTGTTCGGCGGGGGCGTCAAGACAGGCGAAAGGATCGTCTGCGTCTTGCTTGGCTTTCAGATCGGCATACACGTCGGCATCAATATGCTCGACAAGCGGATCGCCGGGCAAACCGGAAAACAGGTCGGCCGGGTCCGTCGCCGGGGCCACCTTCTTGCCGCCCTTGGACCCCTTGGCCGTGACTTGGGCCATGGTCCTCGATTCCGCGTCAGCCACGCCGATCCACGCCCCGCCATGGGGCTCGGGAGGGGGCGGCCGGTCGCGCCAGTCCGGCGAGCCCATGGCCTCGAACAGCAGGAAGGCGGCCCGGTGCTCCCACCCGATCTCGGACAGCCCATTCGCGCCATACAGAACGCCGCCCGCATCTTCGAGCAGCTTGGGCCATTCCAGATAGAACCGCTCGAAGGGCGTCTGTTCCGCAGGGTCGCGTGAGATGCGCTTCATCATAGGTCGAACTCATCGTCGGCCATGGGTGCAGCGAGATCGCGGGGTTCCCACCATCCGCCGAATCGGGGCAGGAACGGCGCGTCGGGTTTGATCTCGACGATCAGACCGTCCCCGTCGATCATGTAGGTCGGCAGCGAATAGCTCGACGAATAGCTCGGGTCGGCGCGCATTTGCAGGTAGTCGTAGAACGCATTCATGGCGTCCTGAAACCGGGTGATCTGCAAGATGCGCGCATACTCGCGCAGTCCGTCGTCCTCGTGCCAGTTCTGCAAACGGTCAAATGGGATCATGTCGAAACACGACGCCATGGACCACGCCTGATAGGTCGAACTCAACACCCGCTCATACCAATAGACGCCCAGCGGCAGCAGCGTGCCGAGCCCGTCATACATCCCCGCGCGAACGACCGTCACGAAGCCGGGCTCCGTGTTCAGCGCCGCCCCCGGCTTGAACTGCCGGAGGAAGCGAACGACGGAGGGGATCAGGAACAGGTCGTATCGGCGCGGGTCTGACATGGGATCATAGGTCGGCGGGATTGGATCGCCCCAAGGGGTGACGCCAAATCCGTAGTTCATGCCGACTTTGCCTCCGCCCTGAACTTGTCGATGCTGCGGCGGTGGTTCTGGCGCAGGTGTCCGAAGATGTCGAACTCCCGGCGGGTGCCGACCAGCTTGGCGAGTTCGCCTCGACGCTGCTCGACTTCGGGGTCCACGAGAGACAGCTTGTCGGCGCACATGGCTTTGAACAGCGCCCACGAAAGCATCCAGACCGCATAGCGTTGAGCGCCGTCCGCGATGCCTTGGTGGATGATGACAGCGTGCGTCGGGTAGCTGGTGCTGTCGGCGGGGATGGCGCTCTGCGTCATGGTCAGTCCTTACAGGTCAAAGGGGTCGGCTGGGGCCGCCTTGGGCTTCACGATCACTTCGCCCCACTCATCGACCTCGGGCTCCCCGTCGTCGGCCTGCGCGGGCTCGGCAGGGGCACTCTCGGCCTCCGGCTCGCCCATGTCCAGATCGGCGAAAGGGTCGGGCTCCACGGCGCTCGCCGTAGGCTCGGAGCCCATGTCCAGATCGGCGAACGGATCGGGCGCGGCGGCCGTCAGGTCCAGATCGCCGGACAGGTCGATGTCGGCCGCCGGGGGCTCGGCGTGCGCCGCGTCCGTCAGGTCCGGGGCCGCGCCGGTCGCCACGGGCTCCGGTGCCTTGGCCGTCACCTTGCGCTTGATCGGCTCGCGCGACAGGACGGTCTTGGCGCTGCCGCCCTTGGGCAGGCTGTCGTTCGCCAGATCGGTCCTGAACGCCGCGAAGCCGTCAGCCCGGCGGAAGGCCCAGCGCACGATCCCTTCGGTCGGGAACGGACAGTGGATGAACGGCCCGTAGCGGTTGCCCTGACCCAGCGGGAAGTCGCTGCCTTCGACACCCAGCGGCGTCTCCGTCGTGTGCGGATAGTTGCCGTCTGCGGTGTGAACCTTCCACCAGCTTTCGTTCTGCGCCTGCACCCGCTTCTTGTAGTCCTCCCACGGCTCCGTGTTGCCGTGCGTGAACCAGTCCGGCGGTTGCTCGCCGTAAAGCAGATACGGGTTCTTTGTGGTCGGCGTCGTCATTGCGGCATCTCCGGCAGCGTGCGAAGGAAGATCAGGAACATCACCAGCGCCAAGAATGCGCTGCCGAACATCATCGCGATCATCCAGATCGGGTTGATGGAGCGGACCTTTATGGCTTCGACTTCGCCAACGACTTCATGGTCCACGTTCGACCTGGCGGGGTAATGATAGCTGCGGAGCAGACTGTCGTCGCGCTTGACGAGTTCGCCGCGCATACCCGCAGCGCCGAAGCTGATGAACTCGCCGAACCACGCTTTGATGTTCTCGGTGTCCTGCGGGTCGTAGTCGCTGTCCACCGACATGATGAACTGGCAAGGGCGGCCCTCAAAGGTCGTGCAATCCTGCTGCCTGACATGCAGCCGGAACCCGTCGTATTGAACGAACGGCTGGTCCTCGCTCATCACGACGCGAGCCCCGACCGGGTTCTCGCGCATGTGGCGGAAGACGGCTTCGCGGGCGACCAGCGTGGCGTTGCCCTTCGGCACCCGGCCGTCGTAGTCGTATTGGCCCAGCCGCCGGTCGATCCAGTCCACCATCGGCAGCTTGTCGTCTTCGGCCTTCCACTCCTTGTTGGCCTTGGCGATGTTCTCCGGCGTCGCCGGGACCGGCTCGCTGGCGATGTCCAGCGCGAGCAGGATGCGGTCGAGCACCGTCAACTGGTGCTGCCAGTAGTCCACGTCGTCGGTGTCCACCGTGGCCGGGGCCGCGTTATCCCGCATATGGGTCAGCGCCTCCCGCCAGACTTCGCCGTGCGAGATCACGTCGGCGATGGCTTCGTCCCGGCGGTAGGGCTTGCCGTTGTCCATGATCGTATTGGCGTCCGGGATACTGGTCTCATGTTCCTGCCCCATCTCCATCACGCTCTCGGCGACGATACGGTCGTGGACCTCGCCCAGCGTGGCCGAACCCGGCATGTGACGCGCCAGACCTTCGTCGCGAAGTTCCTGCGCGATCAGACCCTCGGTGATCCGGCTTTCGCCGCGCATACCCAGCACGCCCCTGTCCGTATGGTCGGCCAAGGAACGCGCCTTGAAGTCGCCAGCGGCCGACATGCGGTTCACCAGCAGCCGCGAATAGTAGCTCTCGCGCGGACCCTCCCGTTGGTCCCGGACCATCTCAAGGTCGCCCCTGATGACTTCCTCCGGCGTCAAGTGCTTGCCGATGGCTTCGGCGACCTTCTTTGGTTCGATCTTCGACAGCGCGCCGATGGTGCCGTGATGGAAGGTGCGTGCCAGTTGCAACGTAGTCCGCTGCACGAAGTCGGCGTCTTGGGCGCGCGACTGGATGCCCTGCTCGGTGCCTTCGTCAAACTCGGGCAGGCCGGGCAGTTCGTCTTCGGTCGGCTTCTCGACGAAGGGCATGTTCTCGGTCATCGGGGGCGGCTCCATGATGTCGGCGACGGTCTTCTCGACGAAACCGTCAGAAAGTTGTGCGGCGGCTGCCAGTTTTCGGCTGGACTGCATCTTGCGATACAACCCCCACGCGATGTCGCGGTCCTTCTGACTGCGCTCGTAGATCAGTTCCAGCCACGCCGGTTCGATCAACCCTTCGGCGGCGAGCCAAGCCCAGCCTTTCGGCGAGAACATCACCTGCGAGACAGTGGTGGACAGCTTGAAGATGTAGCCCCAGTCGATCAGATTACGGATTGCCGGGCCGACCGTCGCGGCGTTCAGAGCCGTATCCGAAGTGTCGAACAGGTGGCGCGTCTTCATGCCCGTCGCGTGGGGACGCCACCGCTGACCGCGTTGATCCTCGCGGCCGGGGCCGCCCGGACCCGCCATGCGGACTTTGATCTCGGATCGCTTCAACAACGCGACCATGGTGGCGCGACGAACGGGCGTCCACCAGTTCGGCATGTTGCTGGTGCCGTCGATATGGGTTTGGCGGTGCTCTTGCGTAGAAGCGCGGGTCATCAGAGTATGTCGAAGTCCTGTGATAGCGTGTTGAAGTCAGCGTGAAGCGCCACGATACACGCGGCGACCTTCTCCTGCAAGCCAGTTTCGGGCAAGCCCGGATCGACCACACCGATCACGGGACGGCCGGGCAGAGCGGGGTGCTCCACCCGAACGACCGTGGGGCCGCGTCCGAAGTCGAACCAGCGGGCCGTGCAGGCTTGGGCGAAGGCATCCGGGACACCCATCAGTCCTCGCCGGTCGCGCCCTGATGGATGGACCATTCGGAGCGCGCCAGAACACCCAGCGTCGTGTGGATGTCCGGCGAGGACGCCGAATAGTAGCTGTTGATCTCAAGCGCCTTGCTCGCGGTCTTCTTGACCGTCCGCCAGCACAGGATCAGCGCGTCCATGCCGGGATATTCCCCGCTGTCGATCCGGCGCAGCAGTTCCACGAGGGCTTCGCGCGGGGTCCAGTCGGCGGCGCTGCGTGTCTTATCCGCCCGAACTTCGCCGATGCTGACCGGCGTGTTCTCGAACGTCTCAACTTCGGTGTAGGCGTCAGTGCCCGCCGCCCACAGGGCGTTGACGATCAGACGCCACGACTCCGGCAGGTAGTTGATCCACGTCACCGTGTTGATCAGTTCCGACCGATTGCAGCCCGCAGGCGGCGTGAACGGCTGCCGCAGGACGACGCCCGGACGGGCGGGGTGAGTGGCGGCGATCTGGAACCGCTGGGTGCGGCCCATATCCTCCTGCACTTCGGAGACCTTGATCTCCACGCCTGTCTCGAAGGACGGGTCCAGCGGCAGCAGTTCGACGCGCATCAGGCGGCGGCCTTGGCCGTCTTACGGGCCTTGGCGGGCTTGGCGGGCTTGGCCGCGCTTTCGGCGATGGACCGGGTGCTGGTCTCGCCGTTCACGTTGTCGGCGGCCCAGTCCGGCCGGGTCAGGGTGCCCGCCAGATACTTCGCGGCCCAGCCGCCGGGACGGCGAGCAGCGGCGCGACGCATCGTGTCCAGTTCGGACGCCGACCGCTTGCGATCCGGGTTGTGCAGCGTGCGGTAGTGGTCGATGTTGTCGTTCCAGCTACGGCGGCCAATGGCCCCTGCGTTGATGCCGCGATCCTTGTGCTGACGAAGCCCGAAGGTGCTGCGCTTCTTACGTCCGGTCATGTGGTCTCCTTCTCTACTCGGTTGGATAATCAGCGCGCTTGACGAGCCATTCGTTCTCGCCGACGCCTTTGACTGCGTAAAAGTATCCGGGGTTGGACTTCTTGTCCATAGCTGCGTTGCCGACCAGCGCGAAAATAACGTCGCGCGGTTCGATAGCGCGAACCTGCTCCCTATCTAGCAGCGTGATGACCGCGTTGTAGGGTGCCACCTTCCCACCGGGCGTGTGTGATGGCGACGCCACCGACAGGACGTGAGCCGGGTTGATCTGAACGGTGTTCAGCCTCCCTTCACCCTTCTGGACGTGGACCATCGTCATTGCGGCACCGACAAGGGCCAGTCGCGGGCGACGGTGAACGCGCGCATCGGGACCAGACGACGCCACGGCTGGTCAATCAGGATGGCGACGAGTTCTTCCCAGCGGAAACCCTCGGCCGCCGAGACTTCTTCGAGCGACCGGCCCTGATGGTTCGTCTTGCACCGCTCGCGCTGCGCCGGGGTCGGCTCGAACGCGAACTCCTTCCAGCCGTCGCCCAGCAGCGCGTGATAGTCGATCTCGTGGATTTTCACGACGACCCAGCCGTGACGCCCCTTCGCCAGCGCCGCCGCCCGCTGCGGATCGACTTTCTCATACTCCGGCGACGGCGATTGCGGCGCTCGCACCAGATCAATGAGGCTGCGGCTGTCCGCGAAAGGAGGGGCGTCGAAGTAAGCCCAGTAGTGAACCTGCATGATTAGAACTCTCCGGGAGCGACGACAGTAAGGGAGCGGATGATCGGATGCTGCTCGACGGCGTTAATCGCCGTGCGAACGCTACCGCCCGCGTTGAGGATGGCGTCCCAGTCCTTCGGTTCACCATGGGCGCGGTTCGCGCCGGGAATGCGTTCAGGTAGCATCGTCGTTCTCGCCGCCCACGTTCGTGTCGCTGAACGCCTGCACGTCGTCGGCGCTATCGAACTCCGGCAGTTCTTGATTCGAGTAGTCCCGAACCATCCAGTCCGGGGTCTCGTCGAGCCAATGAAGCTCGATGTCCAGACCAGCGACGACTTCGCGTGCATACCCGCCCTCTTTCGCCACCAGCTTGCCGTCATCGTCTTTCATATGCACGACGACCTGACCGCCAGCCACGTCTACAGAGACAGGCATGGCTTGTTGATCAGGAAACCGGGGGTGCATCAACGGAGCCCCCGTCTTCGTGTCGATGACGACTAGAAACTGGGTGATGCCGCTGTCGTTTTTGTCTACGTCAGCTTTGAGAATGCCGCTCTTGATCGTCATGACGTTCTTTCCTTGGCCGCCCACGCGGCCTCTTGGGTGGTAGAGGGGTAGAGGGGTCGATAGGCAGCATCGCCTTCTTGTAGAAAGGCCGACCTGTATGATCGCGCTTTCGCATCAACTGCATACCGGCGACTGGGTTCTCGGGCTGGTCCACAGGACACTCCCATTTACCCATCTTGTAGACATCGACCCATCTCCCTTGATGGAAGATGGGCTCGACATGGGTTCGTCGAAACCACCACTTTCCGGTGTCAGGGTGCTCCGTCGCTTGGACTTCGCCATCATAACGGCGAGCGCGCCAGACGGGGAACGCGGCTACAAGGTGCTGGCCCATAACTACGCCTGCACTTCCCGCGTGATCAGGAGCGACACCGGAATGATCTCCCAGTCGTCCGCCGAACGTCCGGCCACGGGGTCGCTGTAGAGCCCGGTGACTTCGGGACCGTCAAGGCTGTCGAACGGATTGCCGGGGCCTGACCATTCCTTGCGGACGCGGCCCTTGGACCACCAGCGCAAGGCGTCTCCGGCCGCCTTGGCGGTCGTGAACAGACGCGGCGTGCCGTCGTGGGTGCTGGACTTGTCCGGCTCGACGTAGGTGCCCCCGGCGCGGCCCTTGTAGCCCGGCATCAACCTGCCGTCGCTCTTGCGCTGTAGGGCGTAGAAAACCTGTCCGATCCTCATGTCAGATGTCCAGCGGTTCGAGGCAGAGCGGATAGCCGAAGTCCCCCGCCTCGTCGATGATGACCACGATGCGGAAGCTGCTGCCCGTCGTGGACAGCCCCGGCATCTTGTTCTGATTGGCGCGCAGGATCGCTTCGCGTCGCTCGGTGTTGCCCCATACAGCGTCCGGGCCGCCAAAGATATTCGGCATGACGCCCCTGTCGGACGTATAGAACTTGCCGCTGGCCTTGAAGTAAAAGAACTTCGCGTTCGTCATGCTGGTATACTCCCTGATCCGCCGCACTCCTGACAGCGTGAACCGTCCTTGGCGCGGCCTGTGTGTTGGCAATCCCCGCAGCCGTAGGTGACTGTGATCTCGCCCGGCTCGTAAGGAATGCCGAGCAGTTCGCAGGCTTCCTTGTTCAGTTCGCCGGACGGATCGCCCGGATAGATGCCCGCCATCTGCCACAGGAACAGCCCGCTCCGAACACGCATCAGCAGCTTGCCGAGACGGTTCTCCCCGTGGCCGCCGCAGACGCCCCAGTAGCAATCACCCCATGTGTTGCCTTCGACCAGTTCGGCTTCCGGGTTCATTGTCGCAAGCAGCTTGTCTTGCAGGTCTCGGTTCATCAGGAACTTCGACCGCAGGACATCGAGCATCACCCGCTGCTTGCGCTCGTGGAAGTCCTTCGACTGGGCGTGCTTGAAGGTCTTGGCGAACTTCTTCGTCGCTCCCGGCGTCGGCATGGCGGCGATGGTCTTCCGCGCTTCGTGGCCCTTCGGGAACTTCGCGGCTTGATAAGCGTGCTCACTCGACGGATACACGTCGCCTTCGTAGACGCAGACGCACGGATAGAAGTTCGAGAGCCAGCGCCAAGGTCCGCTGAATGATGTTATCTGCGACATCAAAGTATGCGCCTCCCGCGCGCGAACAGCTTGTGCAGCCAGAACAGAACCCAGCCCATTATGTCAGGAACAGGAAGCCCGCTTTCGCGGTTTCCGGCTTCTCAATCCACGCTTCCCACTGGGCGGGCGTCGCTACGCCGTCAGTCTCGTTGATCTGCGGCAGCGTGGCCGGTTCAGTGCCAAAGCACTTCGCGTGGCCCGCCATAACGCAGCACATATCGGAGTGGTCGGAAGGACGCTGCGTTCTGACCTGAACCAGCGGATTGTCCTCCGAATACTCGTTGTTGCCGCAGTTGTCGCATTCCGTCGCCATCAGAACGTCTCCGGGGCCACCATGAACAGGAACGCCGTCACGGACAGGACGCCGGTCAGGAACAGGACGGCCGCCGCGTTGGCCGTCGCCTTTTCCAAGCTCTCGCCTTTGCAGCCGTAGCCGCTGGCGAAGCCGGAGAAGGCCAGCAGGACGGGCACCGTGACGAAGAACCACAGGGGATCGCGCCAGCAGAGCCCCAGCAGGGCACCCAGCACCGCCATGCCGAGGATCGGGGCGGCGACGTTCAGGAGAGGGCGGCTCATCGGCGCAGGCTCCGCAGGGCGGCCATCAGGCGGCCAAGGGATCGACGCGCACGGTCCTTGAACCGCACGGGCGGGATGACGACGATCTCCGGCGCGGGCTCCCGGCCGTAATAGGCGTCGATCATCTGGCGGCGCTTCTTCTGGTGCTCGATTCCGCCTGCGCGGGCCATCGTCTCCGCCGCGTCGTCGATCAGGACGTAGGCCGGGCTGACACCGGGCTCGAACGGGTCGCTGCCGTAGACGTGGACCGGCACCTGCACGGTGCGGAGCGCGTGCGTGATCGCCGCCGTCAGAACCGTCTTGCCGGACGCCTGCGGGCCGTCGATGGAGACCGTCACCGGGCCGGGGGCGAAGCGACACGCCACGAACAGTTCGATCAGATCGGCGGCTTGGCCGATCAGTTGCGGAGCGGGCTCGAAGTCCTTGCCGAACTTGGTCAGCAGCGACGACCGAACTTCCAGACCATCACCGGCTGCATATTGCAGGGCGGCGTTGATCTCTTCCCACTCCCTCATCGTCAGCCGGACGACGGCGGTGTCCTGTTTGATCTCGGGCATCAGTTGGCTTTTGGTTGATAGGACGGTGCTACGCCGTGACCTTCGGACGGCATACTGCCCGCCAGATCGCGCTTCATCCGCATCGGGGCCAGACGTTCGTCCTTCTTGCGGCGCGCGTTCTGGATCAGCGTCAGAACCGCTTCGCCGTAGTTCTGGTTGTAGCGATGTTCGGCGCAGGCGCGCGGGTTGTCCCATTCGGCCGTCGCACGCATCAGCGCGTCCTTGACTTCGCTGTAGCTGAACGGGGGTTCGCCCTCGCCGTAAAGCTCCATCTCGTTGAGGCCGTCGCGGGTGTCCCTGATCTGATTGATCCAGTGCTGCCCGCCGGTCTCCACCCACGGCTGACGACGGTATCCGGGGAACCGATCAGCGCCGTCCCTTCCCACCGCCGTCATGGCTTCGTGATGCGCCTTGCCGATCAGTTCGGCGACTTCTTCGACAGGTTCCAGAACGTAGACGTAACCATTGCTGGTCTCGTCATTCGTCGCGCGACCACGGATGGTCAACATCGCGCCATCAACCGGCGGCTTGTCGCGGAACATCAGGTCGCGAACTTGGCACGGTGCGAAAGTCACGATGTCTTCGGGCGCGACGAAGATCGGCTCGTTGACACCGCCACGGCAGGAGTTCGTGGTCAGCTTGAGAAAGACGGGCGGTAGCTTCATGGGTGTGTGATCTCCTGCGTGAACGGGCCTGTCTCGGCCCCGGTGTGAGACCATAGACCTACGCCCAAGCCCTTAGACCTGTCAAGCGGGGAAAATCGGGCAAGCCCGAAAACACGAAACCCCCGGTCAAAAGACCGGGGGCTCGGAGGCGGGGCCGTTGGCTTGTTGGACCGGCAGGCCGCGCCGAGGGAGTTGACGGGTAGTGGACGCTCCCTAGCGCCAACGGCATCACGCCCGTCTCGTGCCCTTCGCCCTGCTGCTATCGGGCTCGGGTAATCCAAGGCTAAACGGGCGAACCCGACCGTCCCTAGAGGACGTGCCAGCAGCGGATCAGGCGGGCAACCTATTCCGGCTCGGGCCGCACTGTCAACGCCCTTGATTCGCGCTCGACGTAGGTGCGTTCCGCAGGCCGAGGCCAACCCTGTTGCTGGGCCAGCAGCATCTTGGCGGCGCGCTTGCGCTGGCGTTCCAGCTTCGCTTCGATCTTGGCCTGTCGCCGGGCGCGTTTATCGGCTGCGTAAACTGGGTCGCCGTTTCGCTCCCGGCGCAGGCGCATGTAGATCGGGATGGCGAGCGGAAGGATGCGCGCCTGTATGGCGAGTTCCTTCTTCGTCGGCATCCGGTTCCCTTTGCGCCCGTTGCAAGGTCCGCATGAAGCCAGCCCATTCCTAATGCTGTTTCGACCGCCCTTCGACTTCGGGATGACGTGATCGAACGTAGGCCAGCACCCCGGATCATCGACTTCGATACCTTCTGTCGTGAACTTGGCCGGGCAATAGGCGCAGCATCCACCCTGTGCTTCGACGAGCGCAGCTACACGCATCGTCAACTGTTGTGTGTGTCTCTTGCCCATCAGCTTTCCGTCAGCCGCGACCCGAAACGTCGCGTCGCGGTTCGATCCGACCGATGCCCAGCCGTCTATCCCGCTGCGCGTTGTTCTCTATCTGGAACACGCCGTCGCGATAGAAGATGCGCTTGCCGACATCGCGAGCGTGGAGTCCGCCGAACGCGTTCTGGAAGCTGAACCAGACGCCGTTGTCCGCGCCCGCCACGCTGCCGTCCGGCCGGATGCAGACCGCCCGGCGGCCCTCCATGGCAACCTCGCCATAGTAGCCGTCCGGGAGCCCCTTGGCCGCCGTGGAGGCCAGCGACGCCTCGAAGGCGGCCTTGCTCGGGTACAGGGCGCGCGTGGTCTGCGCTGCGTCATCGACGCCGTAGAAGACGAACGTCGATCCTTGCCATTTGATGCGGCCGACAGACCACGCACCGACCATGACGCGCTCGTAGCCGTCGCTGTCTTTGACGTATCTGATCATGCGCGGGTCTCCCTTTGCGGTTGATAACGTCAGCCCTTATAGGACTGCGTGATCAGGACAGTCAACGCCTATTTTCCAGCGACGATCTTCTGCACCGCTTCAAGGTGTTCGATAACTTCATGCGCTTCCGCCATGGACAGCCCGGATAGCCAGTCCCATACCGACGTGTTGGCGTCGTCCCAGCGCAGGTTCGGGATGTCGGGGTCATCCTTCCGAAGCAGCCATGCCCGATAGGTGTTGCAGCCCAGCGCCTTGAGGATCGCCCAGCACTTCGACCGCTGCGCCGCCGTGATCGGCACTTCGTCCTTCGACGGCGGCTCGGGCAGCGTCACCAGATAGCGCAGCGTCTCCTTGGCTTCCTCGAACGTAAGCTGATTGATCCAGACGACGACCGGCGTGTCCGGGCGGAAGTCGATATGCGGGATCGGATACTGCACCGTGTCGATCTGGCCGCAGGTTTCCGTCGAACCGATCCGCGTGCGGATCAGCGTTGCGATGTAGGTCTGCTGGCCTTCGCTCGCCATCTTCGTCATCTACTTGTTCCCCGCGTGCTGGACTTGACTCTTTGTGTAGGCTCCGTCGAAGTGGTCTACGACCTGCGAAACCGTCATGCCGTAGGCGAGCAAAACCCGCATCTTGCGCTGATCGGCGCTAAAATGCGCGGGTGCCTCCCCCTCGGGCGCTCGCGTGCGTTGACGGCCCCTGCGCCCGGCGCAGATTGGAACTCCGTCGAACTTAACCACCGCCCGCCCTCCACGCGCCGTGTATCCGCATCATGTCCAACGGTGCCAGACGTGGGTCTTTCAGGACGCCTTCGATGTCGGCGTGCTGCACGATGATCTCGACGACGGACGCCTCCGGGTTCAGCTTGCGGCGGATAGCGTCAAGCGCCGGTTTGGACAGCCTGTAGCCCATCTCCCGGTCCCACTCGACGGCAGCCCGGCCGAGCGTCTTCCTGATCTCGTGAACCCGGACCTTGACGGCCGACAGGTCGCGGTCGTCGGCCTCCGTGGGGCTCGGGATCGCGTCGAGCAGGGTCAGGGCGGGCAGCCAGCGCCCCTTGGCCGCCACAAGGCGGGAGAGCAGCCACGTCGCGCCCGGCGACATGCCGTAGGTGCCCCGCAAGCGCGCATAGCGGTCGCGGTCCTCGGTGATCCCCAGCATGTCCTCGTAAAGGGCGATCTTTTCGTCCTTCGTCATCGGATGTCTCGGTTGCTGTCGGGCGCGTAGCCGAACTTCATCCAGCCGCGTCGGTCGTCGCAGACGACGATGACTTCGCACCGAAGTTCCATCATCACCTGATCCAAGTTTCGCAAAGCGAGCTTGGACAGCGAGACGCAACAGTCGTAGCGACCGCTGGCGAACATCGTCTCGGCGACCTTGCGGGAGATGAACTCCGGGCAGCCGAACCCGGTGACGGCTCCGCCGATCATGTCGGCAAGCTGACGGTCGGGCCACTCCGGCACCGGATCGTCCTGCACGAAACCCCTTGACCGAAGTCCGGTGAACCGGATGCTGATGGCGATGCCCCAGTCCACCGACGACGCTTCCCGGCCGTAGGGCGCTTTCAACAGATGGTCACACGGCGGGAAGCCGTTGTTCAGGAGCGTCAGCAGTATCCGCATCTCGATCTTGGCGTAGTCACCGAAGATCATCACGTCCGCCATGCAGTAGCGGCGCAGTTCGGCTTCCGCCCGGCGCTGCCGCCGGTCATACACGTCGTCGATCCAGATGTTATCCTGCACCGCCATGCCGTAGCGATAATAGGCCATCTGCCGATTGCCTTCTCCGCTCCCCAGCACGAAGAACCGACGATCCTTAGCGGCGGCCAAGGGATCAGCGTCGCCGCTGGCGAAGTAAGAGTGCTGGCGCAGATAGTCGCTCATCCTGCCGCCGTAGGGTGCACCCAGCGCCGGATGCTTGCCGACGCGACGCCCGGTCGGGCTTGCCATCTTGGAGTAGCGATCCTTGAACGCCTCGTAGGTGTCGCCTTCGACTGGCTTCTCGAACTCGGGCGTCGTCGTCATGATGTCGCGCAGCATCTCCCTCTGGTAAGGGTAGAGCAGCGGCATCTCGGAGTGCGTCTCGAAGTCGATGTCGTAGATGACCGGCGCATTGTCGAGCCTGACGCCGACGTGACCGCGCACGACCGAAGTCGCGGTGAACCGCTCGGCAATGTCGTCCGGGATCGGCGGCAGCTTGGCCGCCTCTTCGAGCGTCATGCCCTGTGACTTCTGCACTCTCGGCAGGCGCGGACCTTCCATGCGGCCGGAGCGTGTGCCGTCGTCTTTCGGGGTCTTCGTCATGCCTTCTCCTTCACGGTGTAGGAGTTGAAGGTGCGCGCATCCTCCGGGTCTTCCGACCAGTTCGGTTGCACGGTGATCTCGCGGTTGGCCTCGGCGCTCCACACGAACTGCGGGAACTTGGCTTCGAGCGCGCCCATCAGTTCGGTGACGCAGGTTGAGCAGCCGCCATCCGCACGGACCACAATGTCAGTGACGGCTTGCATCTCGTCGAGCGTCATCAGGCGTCGCCGCCGACCCAGTTGATCATGCCGTCGTCGTTCGCCATGATCAGTTCCTCGCGGAACAGGTCATCGACCGCCTTCTCGGCGAGATCGCGGGCGAAGGTCATACGGAAGCCGTCGATCAGGCCGCCGCGCGTCTGCGGGCCGTGCTTCTCGAACCAGTTCTTCGCGTAGCGGCGGGTGTTGAGATCGGTCGCCATGGATGGGTCTCCCCTGTGTGAGTTGAAGCGTGAGCCTGACCTATAATCCGGGCAAGCCCGATTGTCTAGGGGGCAGCACCGCGTCGATCTCTTCGACGATGCCCCGGACAGCATGATCGGCCACGGATACCGGAGAGTGCCCGTCGCCGATCCCGTGGCCGCTGACAAGGCTCCCGCACATGCAGGTCTCGTGATCGTCGATGGGCCACGACATGATGCGGTCGCGCGTCTCGCGCAGCACCCTCGACAGTTCAGCCGTTCGGATAGCCCGGTCGCGTTTCAGAGCCGCGTATTTGTGCGACAGGTTCCGATAGCGCAGCGTCATCCAGACCATCGCAAACGCCATGGCGATGAAAGGCGCGATCAGCGCGGCGGCTTGAATGCGTTCTGTCATAGGTCTGCCGTGGCGGCTCCCGGATCAGGGAAGCGCGTCGAGCGATCCCAAATGATGCCGTCCGAATGGCAGAAGGCCACGCGCATCTCGTCGGCGTGTTCAGGATCGTCCGGGAAGGCGTTCCACAAGCGGTAGGTGATCAGCGCGCCCGTGCCGACGTTCTCCCAGCGGACGAACTGGATCATGTGCCGTGGCCGGTGAGAATGCTCCTTGCGGATCATCTTCTCGAACCCATCGCGTTGCGACGGGTAGTGAATGTCTGTCAGACCGTCGATCATCCTGACACAGCCTCCGTTGCTTCCTGCTGGCGCATGGCCTCGTCGCGTTCATAGCCCATAGGTGATCCTCCTGACGATCTCGTATTTGCTGGCGGTCTTGTCCAGCCAGTTCTGCGTGGCGGCTTGGACGGCTTCACCCCGCTTCACCATCAGAGCGCTGTCGCCCGTGACGCAAGCGGCTTCGAAGATCATCACCGCCGCGTCGAGTTCCATCTTGGCGGCGCTCGCCGCGTCGGCAGCTTTGCTGACCTGTATCCGCTGCGTTCTGGACAGTTCACCGCTCATCACCAGCCCTCAATCATTTTCAGAACGACGTGTTCAGGACGAAGCGGCTCCACCAACCTGACCGAACACATGCGGTTAAAGTCGAGCAGCGCCTCGGTCTCATCGCGACCACGGGCGGTGATCTGATAGCGTTCGTTTGGCTTCATCTTGGACGTTTCCCGCAGGAACGCCAAACCGGCCTCGGTGAAGCTGACCTGATACAGGAACACGCGCCGTTTATAGGCGCAGAAGAACTTCGTGATCCGCGCGGAGTGTTCCGCCGGGTAGCAGGCGGAGTGACCACCCAGTCCGGTGCTGCCGCCGGTCTCCCGAAGGGACCAGACCCGGTTCTTGAGCGCCCAGTCCAGAAAGGCGGTGACGAGATCGTGGTCATCCTTGATGACGACGGCGACAGACGGGATGATCTTGACCGACATCAGCGGACGCTCCGGCAGATTTGTTGCAGCGCGCGATACTCGCGGCCGGTCGGAGCTTCGGAGCCCAGCGACGCCAGAGTGGCGGCGCAGGTGTCGTCCTCGGCCGTGGGTTCGGGCTTGTAGGCGTTGAAGGCGGCGAAGATGATCCCCGCGACCACCAGCAGGACGAAGAAGACAGCGTAACCCTGCTGGCCTCGCGCCTGCGCCTCGTTCAGTGAATAGCTGCTCATGTCTTGGCTCCCTCATGTTCCGCCAGATAACGTCTGGCCCGCGCTAGATAGTCTGCGTCCTCGACGAACGCTAAACCGTTGTTGCACCTAGTGCATAACAAACCCCTAACTTGAAGGGTCTTATGGTTATGATCGACGTTAAGCCGCGTCTTCGGGAACTCTTCACAGATCGCGCACGCGCCCATCTGGTCCAGTTCCATTTTCTGAAAGTCCTCAAGCGTGATACCGTAGTTAGTCCTGTAGGACTGACATCTCGCCTTGTCTTTGTTCGCCTCATAATACTTCTTGCGAGAAGCAGCTACCTTATCCTTGGTTCGTTCGTAGCTTTCTTTGGACATCCTGCCAAAATGCTCCGGGTTGGCAAGGCGCTTCTCGGCGATGCAGTCGCGACATGTATGGTTCAGACCATCCTTCCGGCTTCGGTTTTTACCGAACTCGGATTTGGCCTTCTCCACCTGACATGCCGCACACCGCTTCATTACAGTGACGGGTTGCGGTCGTTGTGCCAGCCGTGTTGCAGGCTCCACGTCTGGTCGTATTTCCACGAGCCGGACAGGCGACGCCGCCAGAACTTACGGACGTTGCCGTTGTGATTCTGCACGGTGATGATGCGATGGCCCTCGGCCTTGGACGACCCTTTGGGCAGCGCCGACATGGCGACGATGCGACCGGCGGGATAGCTGTCACCGTTGAAGCCGTAGCTGACCGGCTCGCCGATGGTGAAGGCGCGAATGACGGCGTATCGGGGCGAGACGTGCGCGCCGCGATCTTCGGCCCAGTATTGCGCGCCCTGTTCTTCGGACAGTCGCTCGGCAGCGGCGATAGCCTGCTCGTAGGTTTCCAGCCGGTGCGAATACAGGCGCGAGTAGCCGTTCAGTTCGCGCGGACGTTCTTCGCCCTTCGCCTGCCACTTCGGCTCCCCGACGCCATACAGCACCGCCCAAGCCGCGATAAAGCCCCCCAACCAAGCCGGGGGTTGATGGCCTTCGTCGCCATAGGCGATCATCGGGTAGGGGTTGCCGGACATGAAGGCCGAGTGCGCCGCCGCTTCCTTGGCGGGCTCGCCGTCGATGTAGCGGATAGCGTCGTGATAGGCCAGACCACCGGCATCACGGGCTTCGGCGATCTCGCGCTTCTTCTGCTCGCGCTCCTGCGCGGCGATCTCGGCGCTGATCTCAAGGCTACGGGTAGCGGACATAAGAGCCCTCCTGTCTGACGGCCTATCTCGGCCAAGGTTGAGTGCCGCGAACGGCTGCGTGAAGTTGAACCCCTAAAAGAAGCCGGGCAGGCTGTCAACCTACCCGGCTTTGAAAAATGCAGCGTGTTAAGGGCTGCTTACTTTTTCTTCTTCGACGGCGTGCTGGGCGCGTCGGCTTCGTCGGGGCTGTCCGGGGGAGTATCGCCCGCGTCGGCCGTATCGGTCAGCCCGGCGAAGGCGTCGTTCTCGCTGGTCTCGGACTGGACCGCGCCAGTGGCGGGCGCATCGACCGGCTTGTCCACCGCGTCTTCAAGCTGGCCCACGGCGTCGGCGTGCTGGACGCCAGCACGGAAGTCACGGCCGCTCTCGGCGGGCGGCGCAAGCTGGTTGTCGCCGATGGTCGTGTTGCGCTTCGACGCCACGCGGACGGCGGTCGAATCACCGACGCGGCGCGAGATCAGGGTGGCGTTGCGGTTGGCCGCCGACAGGGCGTTGAACGCGCCTTCCTCGGCGACGGCGGGCGTGACCTTCTCGTCAAGACGGCGGCTGTCCGTGTAGGTCGAGCCGTCCGGGCGCTGGTAGGTGCAGATCAGGAGCTTCATGGCTTCCTCCGTGGGTTAGGCCGTGAGGCCACGGGTTTAACGCCGAACTGCTCCCTTCGGTCGCGGCTCGACTGGCGAGAGCTTAAGGTCGGGCTTGCCGGATATTCAAGTCAGAGGATGTCCCACACGTCATCGCCGTCAAACCTGTAAGGGTCTGTTTCGTGCCTTTCAGGCGCGTCTCGTCGAACGCCCGGCACAAGCCAGGGCGGTTCGTAGGGCTCATCACGCAGGACAGGTCGCCACGGCTCGCTGGCGTTTTCAAGCACATACACTTGAGGCACCAGTTCGCAGTCCAACATGTCTTCGATCAGGTCCATGACATCCTGTGGCAGTCGGGCCATCTCTGGCCTTCCGAGCAGTTCAAACGAGACGGCGCTAAAGCGCAAGTCTGGCAGGCCGGGCAACCCCGGCGTTGCGCCGTCGTGCCCGCGCAACGCCGTCATGCCCGCGCAACGCCGTCATGCCCGCGCAACGC
>ERZ501011.70-NODE-70-length-31569-cov-13.850765_pt1 | contig 31569 bp, 27 predicted proteins | sample MGYA00248833_ERZ501011 | MGnify/ENA primary metagenome ERZ501011 (study PRJEB25958, sample SAMN03398530) | human skin metagenome | study: EMG produced TPA metagenomics assembly of the Human Skin Microbiome Metagenome (human skin metagenome) data set. | reverse complement strand
CCGGTGTAGACCTTGGTCTCGGGGTCGAGGGTGAAGATCTTCTCGGTGATCGAGGCGATGATCGTCGGGAAGCTCGAGTACGAGCGGCCTGTTGCGCCGGGCCCGCCCTGGAACAGGGTGTCGCCGGAGAACAGCACCTTGGCCTCGGGCAGGTGGATGACCGACGAGCCCGGCGAGTGGCCCGGGGTGTTGATGATCGTCAGCTCGGTACCGGCGACCCCGATCTTCTGCCCGTCCTCGAGATCCTGGTGCGCGACATCGGGATGGGTGTCGTTCCACAGCATGTCGTCGCCGGGGTGCAGCAGGATCGGCGCTCCGGTGGCCTGCGACAGTTCCGGGGCAACGGTGACGTGGTCGTTGTGCCCGTGGGTCAGCACGATCGCCTTGACCGTGCGGTTGCCGACGCCGGCGAGGATCGGCTGCGCCGAGTGTGCGGCGTCGATGATGATGACCTCGTCGTCGTTGCCGACGAGCCACACATTGTTGTCGACGTCCCAGGTGCCGCCGTCGAGGCTGAAGGTGCCCGAGGTGACGACGTTGTCGATACGCAGTTCGCCGCTCACAGCTCGACCACCGATCGCAGCACCTTGCCGGCCTCCATCGCCGAGAACGCGGCCTCGACGTCGTTGATGCCGATGCGTTCGGTGACGAACTTGTCCAGCGGCAGACGACCCTGCTCGTAGAGGTCGATCAGCATCGGGAAGTCGCGCTCGGGCAGGCAGTCGCCGTACCACGACGACTTCAACGCGCCACCGCGGGAGAAGAAGTCGACCAGCGGCATCTCCAGGGTCATCTCTGGGGTCGGCACACCGACCAGCACGACGACCCCGGCGAGATCGCGCGCGTAGAAGGCCTGCTTGTAGGTTTCCGGGCGGCCGACCGCATCGATCACGACGTCGGCGCCGTTGCCGTCGGTCAGTTCCTGCACCGCGGCGATCACATCGTCGACCTTCGAGCCGTCGATGGTGTGGGTGGCACCGAGATCTTTCGCCCACTCCAGCTTCGACGCATCGCGGTCGATCGCGATGATCGTCGTCGCACCGGCCAACCGGGCACCGGCGATCGCGGCATCACCGACACCGCCGCACCCGATGACCGCGACCGAGTCGCCACGGCCGACGTTGCCGGTGTTCATCGCCGCCCCGATTCCGGCCATCACACCGCAGCCGAGCAACCCGGCGACAGCGGGGTCGGTGTCGGGATTGACCTTGGTGCACTGCAATTCGTGGATCAGCGTCTTCTCGGCGAACGCGCCGATGCCCAGCGCCGGGGTCAGTTCGGTGCCGTCGGTCAGGGTCATCGGGACGCTGGCGTTGAAGGTGTCGAAGCAGTACCACGGACGCCCCCGCTTACACGCTCGACACTGCCCGCACACCGCCCGCCAGTTCAGGACGACGAAGTCGCCGACCTCGACGTGGGTGACATCGGAACCGACCGACTCGACCACACCCGCGGCCTCGTGGCCGAGCAGGAACGGATACGCGTCGTTGATGCCGCCCTCGCGGTAGGCCAGGTCGGTGTGGCAGACACCGCACGCCTTGATCGCCACCACCACATCACGCGCACCCGGGTCCGGGATCACCACGTCCACGACCTCTGTCGGCGCCTTCTTGCTGCGCGAGATGACTCCCTTGACTGTCTGCGACATACGTTGTTCCTTCCGCAACTGCGTTGTTCGGGGTACGGGTGCGACGTGTGCTGCGAGTGCGGCGACGTATGGGTGACGTCGCCGGAACACATCGCCACAACCTTATCGGTACCGATCAATATCGACTACTCAGAGTGGTCGTCGTCTACTGTGATTATCTACGCGCCCGTTCGGATGTAACCGTAGTTCGACGAACCGCGCACCCGCTTCGGGTTCGGTCATCGTGAACACAGCGTCCGATCCGTCCACCCCGATCCCGTTGTTTGACCACCGACGCATCTGGCAACCCTGGTGCGGACCGCTCATCTCCACCACGAGGAGGTAGACCATGGCAGAGAAGAAGAAGGACCCTGGACCTTCGGTCAAGGACGACGAGCTCTACGAGAAGCTGCGCGACGAGGGCAACTCGAAGGAGAAGTCCGCTCGGATCGCCAACGCCGCGGCCAACAGCTCACGGTCGGACGTCGGCAAGAGCGGCGGCAAGTCCGGGTCCTACGAGGACTGGACGGTCGACGAGCTCAAGGACCGCGCCAAGGAACTCGACCTCTCGGGCTACTCCGACCTGAAGAAGGACGAGCTCATCGAGAAGCTGCGGGACCACTGAGACCCGTCTGCTCGGAGAACATCAAAGCCGCCGACCCGAGGGGTCGGCGGCTTCGATGTGTAAAGGGACGGTGCCGGTCAGTGCGCCTCTCGGCAAACAGGCCGCTCGAAGCGGCAAAAGGGTGGGACCCGGGGCATTGAGTCCGTCACCGTCGCGGGGTACAACTACGACCCCGCTCGGGATATTCCGGCCCGTCCGACGTGACCTGCCCGACACCCACCGATGAGGCCGACCGGCCGGTCATCGGACCAGCCCGACCCGCTGGAACGCGGTCAACGCCGTCTCGCCGGTGTTCCACAGCCCGGTCACGTCGCCGCGTGCCCGAGCAGCGGTCGCCGGATCCTGGAGCGCGAGTCCGTTGCGGAACGTCAGCACGTTGTATCCGACGTCGGCGGCCCGCAGCATCGGCCCGGTCGCCCGGCCGGCGCCCACGACGCGGTCGAGGCCCTCACCGACCACGTAGAACCGGAAGATCGGTCCGAGGTTGACGCCGTATTCACGGAGTGTCGCGATGACGATCGAATTACCATGTGCGGCAATCGCATCGACGATGAAGAAGAAATCCCGCGCATTCGCCGTCGTGGCCCGGGCGTCGGCGGTCGCATAGGCGAGGTCGACGGTGATGTGCGCGTTGTAACCGGCCATCGCGACCCGTTGGCCGGGGACTGCGCAGTCGTCGGCCATGTCGAAGTAGTGCCGCCACTGGGGTGCGACAGGTCCGCCGCCGAATTCGCCTCGCACGGCGTCGAGGAACCGGTTGAGGAGTTCGAGACTGATGACGGGCGCCCACCGCGGAGTCTGGAAGACGCGCGGGTTGTTCTGCAGCGGCATCACCGCGTCGCGTTCCACCGCTGCCAGCCCGAGGGCGAACAATCCGCGCCGGTCGCGGCGGTCGGTGAGGATGTCGACGATCCCGTACAGCTTGTCGACGTTTCGTCGTAGCTGGACGAGAGGGAGGTCCTTCGAATCCTGCTCGTAGGTACTGAGTTCGACGATCCGCTCGCGGTCGGCCGGGCGGAGATCGGTTCCACACGTCTCGGCCGGTGCCGCATGCGCCGGCGCCGGGGCGGCGACCACGAGTGTTCCGATGAGGCCGAGGGCCAGCAGTGCCGCCGAGAGTGCTCGCATGGGACCCGGTGATACCCATCTGCGCGCGGGTCAATCCCTCCGACCGGGGAACGCGAGACCCTTCGTGACGCGCCCTCCGCAAGCTCCGGGCGCTCCTCAGGGAGCAGAGGAAGCGTCAGGGCAGCAGACCGGCACTGCGGGCGGTCACCACGGCCTCCAGCCGCGACGACGCCCCGAGCTTGCGCATCGCATCCTTCATGTAGCCCTTGACCGTGTACACGGTGACACCGAGGGTCTCTCCGATACGGGCGTTCGAATAGCCCAGAGCGGCAAGGGAGATCACGTCCTGCTCCCGGCCGGTCAGTTCCACCTGCGCCGTCGACGCCGGGCTCGCGGCGATCAGGGCCTCGGTGATCGCGGCGAGTTCGTCGGCGAGCCGGGCGTCGTCGACCGTCTCGGCCAGCGACCGAAGCCGCGCGTAGGCCGCGGTCATCCGGTCGCGCATCTCCGCCTCGTCCTGCGCGGCGTGCTCGAGCCGCGCGCGGGACGCGACGATCTCGTGTTCGACGGTGCGGGCCTCCATCGCGAGGACGTCGAGCATCCGCCCGCCGATCGGGTCCGGGGTGTGCAGCGCGCCGTAGAGCACCGCCACGGGCGTCCGATCGACGATGACCGGAGCGGCCATCATGGCGCGCAACCCTTCCCGCTCGATGATCGTGTTGTAGCGATGGGTGATCCGCGGCGTGCGGAGGTAGTCGTCGACGACCATCGGGCGGTTCAGCGAGACGACCTTGCCGCCCAGCCCGTGCCCGACGTCGACCGACACCCCGTTCAACGCGCCCACGGTCGTACCGGCGAAATGCTGCAGACGCAGGTTCGACGGTCCGTTCAGGACACCCGCGAAGGCCAGTGGCACCCCACTGGACTTGCGCACCCGGCGCAACGCCTCGGTGACGATCCCGCTCAGCGGCTCGGGCATCTCACCTCACTTCTCCCCCTCTTCCGAGGGTGTTCCTGGGGCCGGTCGCGGAGGACACTGTGACTCAGCTTACTCAGTACGGAGCGAGGTTCACGATGACACAGGCCACCACGACCCCCACCGACATGGTCGAACGATGGTTGGCAATCTACGGGGCGTCCGACGCCGATGCGGCGGCACTCCTCGTCGACGGGCACGATCCCGAGGCGATCGCCTTCACGGTGATCGAGGTCGAGCAGACCGACGATCAGCAGTCCGGCGGCGTACGTCCGGTCACCACCGACATCACCTACGGCGAACTGGCCGAGCGGTCCAAGAGACTCGCGGCGGCCCTTGCGGAGATGGGCATCGGTCGTGGCGACACGGTGGGCGTCCTCATGGGCAAGCGCGAGGAGCTCGTCGTCTCGCTGCTGGCCATCGCCCGCCTCGGCGCGATCTACATCCCGCTGTTCACCGCGTTCGCGACACCCGCGATCGAGATGCGGTTGCAGGCCGGCGCCGCGAAGGTCGTGATCACCGAGCCGAGTCAGGCGGACAAGCTCGCGGGCATCGACGGGATCACCACGGTGGTAACCGGCGACCAGTTCGAAGAACTCATCGCTTCGCACGAGCCGGTCACCCAGTCGGTCGCGGTCGGCGGCGACGGCACCCTGATCCTGCTCTTCACCAGCGGCACGACCGGCGCGCCGAAGGGCGTCCCGGTCCCGGTCAAGGCGCTCGCCTCGTTCGTCGCCTACATGCACTTCGGCCTGGATGTCCGCGCCGACGACGTGTTCTGGAACGCCGCCGACCCCGGCTGGGCCTATGGCCTCTACTACGGCGTGCTCGGGCCGCTGGCCGCCGGCCGGCGCAACCTCCTGCTACACGCCGGCTTCACCCCCGAACTGACCGCGAAGATCCTCGGCGACCTCGGCGTCACCAACTTCGCCGCGGCACCGACCGTCTACCGGGCGCTCAGCAAGGACCCGCGCATCTCGGGCTTCTCGCTGCGCCGCGCGTCGTCGGCGGGCGAACCGCTGACCCCCGACGTCATCGACTGGGCGCTGCGGGCCATCGGCACCGAGGTCCGCGACCACTACGGCCAGACCGAACACGGCATGTTCATCAACAACCACTGGCACGAGTCGGTCCACGAGACCCTCGTCCCGGGCTCGATGGGACAGCCGATGCCCGGCTTCGCCGCGGGGATCGTCGACGGTCAGATCGCCATCGACGTCCCGGCCAGCCCGCTGATGTGGTTCGAGGGGTACCTCGACGCTCCGGAGAAGACCAAACAGCGCTTCTCGCCGGACGGGCGGTGGTACCTGACCGGTGACACCGGGCGAGTGGACGACGAGGGCCGCTATTTCTTCTCCGCACGCGACGACGACGTGATCATCATGGCCGGCTACCGGATCGGCCCGTTCGACGTCGAGAGCGTGCTGATCACTCATCCATCGGTCGTCGATGTCGCCGTCGTCGGGCGCCCCGACGAGCTCCGCGGCGAGGTCCTCGAGGCGTTCGTCGTCCTCGCGGACGGGGTCGAGGGCACCGATGCGCTCGAAGCCGAGCTCCAGCAGCTGGTCAAGACGCAGTTCGCCGCGCACGCCTACCCGCGCACCGTGCATTTCGTCGACGCCCTGCCCAAGACGCCGAGCGGCAAGATCCAGCGGTTCCTGCTGCGCCAGCGGTGAATGGCTGCCGTGGTGCGCCAACCTGGCGCGTAACGGCGCCACCGTGCGCGAACGATGAACCGACTGCGCGACCCGCAGCCGGGCCGCGCCAACAGCCGATCGCGTCGGGCAGACTCCGAGGACCTCGCCTGCCCCACGACGCGATCACCGGACGCGCAACCAGCGGGTCACACCCCTATCCGCTGGTTGCGCATCTCCGGTTCTGGCGAGATCAGTCCAGGAGCGCTCGTACCGAGTCGGGCGGCACGTCGCCGCTGTAGGTGACCGGGGCGTCGTACACGGTCCGCACGGGAACCACGCCGGTCCAGTCCGCCGACTCCCCACCCGGCCCGCCCGTCCGCGCCTTGGCGATCCACTGGCCGTCGACGATCGGCAGTCGCAGGGCCACCGTCGCTGCCAACTCTTTGCGCGTCGTCGGCCGGACCTCGGCCACCCTCCCCGGAATCAGCTTGTCGGACAACACTTCCAAAGCTACACGGGCGTTGTCGGCGACTTCGAGGACTCCGCGTACGACCGCCGACCGGTAGTTCGCCGAATGGTCGAAGAGGGTGTCGGCGACGACGAGCCCGTCCAGCGCGAACACCGTGAACGTCACCGGCGCACCCGCGGCGACGTGCCGGAGCGCACCCGCCCCGGTCGATCCGTGCAGCAGGATCGAGTCGCCGTCCCGGGCGAAGAGCATCGGCACCGACCATGGCAGACCGTCGACGACGGTGCTGAGGGTCCCGACTTTGGTCTCGTCGAGCAGGGCGTCGAGCAGCTCGCGATCGGCTGCCCGATCAGGCTTGCGCGTCAACGACGCCAGACGCGAAGTCACGTCGGACGGGGTACCGCCGGTCGAAGTCATGCGGACATGGTCGCCCCCGAACGCGCCCGGCTCAACAAAGTTGCTCGCCGGCGTCGGTGACCGCAGAGGGGGATCCACCCGGGGAGCAGGATGAGGCTTCCAGAATTGCCTTCCAAGCAACGGAAGAACGAGGACCGGAATTGTCCTCTATCGCTCATAGCGTGGTCCTCACACCAACCGAGAGGACACATCATGAGCACCTACACCTCCACCGAACTCAGCGTCGACGTCACCGGCGAGAAGCGCGACCTGCTCATCCTGCTGCAGGATCAGCGCAACATGCTCAAGATCACCGCACGCAACCTCTCCGACGACGATGCCCGCAAGCAGTCGACGGTCAGCACCCTCACGATCGGCGCGCTGATCAAGCATCTCGCGCACGGCGAGGAGAACGCGGCCCGCGTCATCACCGAGCGGGACGAGAACGCCGAGTTCGACATGAGCCAGGCCATGACCGAGTACGAGATGATCGGCGACGAGACTCTCGCCGGCTGGCTGACCGCATACGACCGTGGGGCAGCCGAGTTCGACCGCGTGATCGCCGACGCCGAGAGCCTCGACGAGCTGATCCCTCAGCCCACGGCGCCGTGGCAGCCGGAACGCGAGTGGCTGTCGATTCGGGCCATGATCATCCACCTCATCCGGGAGACCGCCCACCACTGCGGTCACGCCGACATCATCCGAGAGGCGCTCGACGGCCAGACCACGATGGGCGCCATCTCCGAAGGGCAGGAATGGGCCGAGCAGTGGGCCGACGCCGACTGGGCGAAGTGACGCCGGCGCGGTAGCTACACCGGGTACTTGACGATCAATCTCGTCATCGACCAATCCGCGGGCCCCCGGGCGCCGAAGACGTTGTGAGGCTGCCGGCCAGGCGCAGTCGACACCCCAACACAGATTGGATCGACGATGATCAAGCGAATTCCCCGTGTAGCAGGAGCGTTGACCGGACTGGTCCTCGCTGTCGGCGTGATGGCCGGTTGTTCCAGTGACGATTCGGACACCTCGAGTGAAACGACCGGCGCGGCAACCGAATCCAGCGCCATGATGAGCGAGAGCGCGATGGCCGATCCGGCCGCCAACCTCGTCGGGCCGGGTTGCGCCGCCTACGCCGAGGCCAATCCCTCGGGACCGGCGTCGGTGAACGGGATGTCGACCGTGCCCGTTGCCACCGCGGCGGCCACCAACCCCGAGCTCACGACTCTGACACAAGCACTTTCGGGTCAGCTGAACCCCGAGGTCAACCTCGTGAAGACCCTCAACGAGGGTGAGTACACCGTGTTCGCGCCGACCGACGACGCATTCGCGAAGCTGCCCCCGGAGACCGTCGAGCAGCTCAAGACCGACGCTGACCTGCTCAACAAGATCCTGACCTACCACGTGGTCGAGGGCCAGGCGACCCCCGACCAGATCGTCGGGGAGCACACCACTCTCGAAGGTCAGCAGGTCAACGTGACCGGATCGGGCGACAACCTGAAGGTCAATGAGGCCGGCGTGGTCTGCGGTGGCGTCACCACCTCGAACGCGCAGGTGTACCTCATCGACAGCGTGCTCATGCCCCCGGCCGGCATGTGATCTCTCCGTAAACACTGCGCGAGAGTGCTTTCCACGATTCTCACCGACGCGATCCGTCGGTGAGAATCGTGCTGCGTGACCCGGGTGCGATCCGTTCGCCTCGAACACGGAAGAGTCCGGACTCCGTGGGCGGGATGACGTACGGACGCACGGGCCACCGCGCCAAACCCAGAACACACACCGGTTCCCTGCGCGAGCATCACTGCTTGTCTGGGGAACCGGTGCGTGCGTTCAGGTTCGAGCGGGTTGCGCATCCGTCTCGGACCGCACCCGGCTCTCGGTCAACGCCGACACCTGTATCGGCACCCCGGTCATGTTCGCCATCCCGGCAAGTCGCTCCAGGTCGGCCGGGTCGGACGAGATGAGTGCGTTGACGTTCACGCCGCCGGCACCCAGATCGTTCTGCGCAGCCGCGTTCGCCTGCGTCCAACCGCCGGAGCCGTTGTGTCCCCATCCATGCGGGATCGCGACGACGCCGGGCTTGATGTCCTCGGTGACGGTCACGGGCAACGAGATCCGACCGTGCCGGGACTCCACCGTCGCGAGGTCGCCTTCGGCCAGCCCGCGTGCCGTGGCATCGTCGGGGTGCATCCGGGCCGCGTGGGACCGTCCGCCGCGCAACAACATCGGCGCGTTGTGCTGCCAACTGTTCTCCGACCGGATCTCGCGCATCCCGATGAGCCGCAACGGATACCCTGCGTCGTCAGCGACACCGAGTCGCTCGACCTCGGTCATCAACTCCGGTGCGGTCAACCGGATCCGGCCGTCGAGATACGTGACGTTCTTGGCCAGCTGCCCCGGCGCGAGGTCGTCGGCGACCACGACACCGTGTGGATTGTCCTCGACGAGCCGGCGGTAGGTGAGTCCACCGCGTCGAAGGCCGAATCGGTCTCCTCCCAATCCCATTCGGATCACCAGGTCCGAGACCCGGCGCGGGGTGACCGGCCGGCCCACGCGTCGCGCCAGCTGGTTGCCGACGTGCAGCGAACGGATCAGCAGGCTCTCCGACGACAGGAAGCCGATCAGTTCGTTGATCACCGTCCACTCTTCTCGCGCCTCGCCCTGCGGTGGGATCACCGCCTCGGTGGCCTGCTTGAACGGAGTGGTGAACAGGGCCTGGAACGGGAGCAGGAAGTCCTCGCGTTCATACATCGTGGTGGCCGGCAGGATGTAGTCGGCCCGGGCGTTGGTTTCGTTGCGGTAGATGTCCAGGGACACCATGAGGTCGAGTTCGTCCAACGCCGAACGTAATTCGTCGCCGTTCGGAACCGACAGCACCGGATTGCCCGCGCTGACGAACAGCGCGCGCAGCTGCCCGCGGCCCGGGGTGGTGATCTCCTTGGCCATCAACGACGCCGGCGCGGTCCCGAGGACCTGCGGCAGGCCGCCGACGCGGCTTCGCCGCCCCGCCCAGCGAAAGCTCGAAAGCCGTTGCAGCGCGGTGACGCCCAGGCGCTGACCCGGAATCCCCAGATCACCGAACATCGATCCGCCCGGCACGTCCAGGTTGCCCGCGACGAGGTTCACCATGTCGAGCAGGGCGGTCGTCAGCGTGCCGGTGCGCCCCAGTGAGGTACCCACCCGTCCGTACACCGCGGCCCGCTCCGTGCGGGCGAGCGAGCGGGCGACAGCGCGCACACGCTCCGGATCGATGTCCGTACGGCCCGCGGTCGCCTCTGGCGCGTAGGCCGCGACGAGCGTCTCGAGTTCCGCCACGCCGCGCGCCTGCCGCCGGAGCCGGTCGCGGTCGGCGAGGTTCTCGTCGAACAGCACGTGCAACAGCGACAGCAGGAACAGCGCGTCGGTGTCGGGCGTGATCGGCAGCCAGTCGAACTCTCGGGCCGTCTCGGTGTGCCGGGGATCGACGACGACGACGGACCCGCCGCGTGCGGTGATCGCGTTCAGTCCCTCACGGATACGCGGCGAACTCATCACGCTGCCGTGCGACACCACCGGATTCGCCCCGATGATCACGAGGTAGTCGACGCGGTTGATGTCGGGAATCGGCGCGGTCAGCGGGTTGCCGTACAGGAAGTGGCTGGCGACGAAGCGGTTGTTCACGTCCTGGGATCCCGCCGAGTACACGTGCGGCGTGCCGAGGAGGTTCATGAAGATCGCGGTCCACAGCGTGTGTCCGGTCGAGAACGTCGCCGGGTTGCCGAAGTACCAGCCGATCGAGTCGCTGCCGGATTTCTGGTGCACCTCGACGAGCCGGCGGCCGATCTCGTCGAGCGCCGTGTCCCATGAGATCTGCTCGAACTCGCCGTCGGGGCGTCGCCGGAGCGGGTGCCGGAGACGATCGGGATCGTTGACGATCTCGGTGAACGCGATCCCCTTCGGACACGCGAAGCCCCGCGACAACGGGTGCTCCTTGTCCGGCCGCAACGAGACCAGCCGATCGTCCTCGACGGTCGCGATCATGCCGCACAGCGGCTCGCAGATTCGGCAGTAAGTGTGTTTTTCCATCGGCATCTTGCGTCCCCTGACCTCGCGCGATGACTGGCCGCAGGCGGGCAGGCCTACGGTTGGTGTGATTCCGTTCACATCTGAAGACAAGTGTTGCATGATGACAGCACCTGAGGCATCCCCACCGAGGAGGTCCCCGTGACCGACAGCGAACCGAACGCCACACAGCCAACCGTGCGCGACGTGATCATCATCGGCGCCGGCTTGTCCGGCATCGACTGCGCCTATCGGCTGAAGGAGCAGAATCCCGACGCCGACTATCTGATCCTCGAACGCCGCGAACGCATGGGCGGGACGTGGGACCTGTTCCGGTACCCCGGCGTGCGGTCCGACAGCGACATCTACTCGCTGAGTTACCCGTTCGAGCCGTGGCGCAAGCCGCGGGCGCTGGCGCACGGAAACGACATCCGGGAGTACATCGAGGACACCGCCCACAAGTTCGCCATCGCCGAGCACATCCGGTTCGGGCAGCACGTCCTGACCGCCGACTGGGACTCGACGACCGACACCTGGACGCTGGGGGTCGAGGTCGGTGAGGACCGGCGCCGCGAGACCCACCGGGCGAGGTTCGTCATCTTCGCAACCGGTTACTACGACTACGACAACCCCTACACACCACGGTTCGCCGGTGCCGACGACTTCACCGGCCAGATCGTGCACCCGCAGCACTGGCCCGAAGACCTCGACTACCGGGGCAAGCGCGTCGTGGTGATCGGCAGCGGCGCGACGGCGGTCAGTCTCATCCCGAGCCTAGCCGAGCAGGCCGAGCACGTCACGATGCTGCAGCGCTCGCCGTCATACATCTTCTCGTCCAAGCAGAAGCAGTACCTGGCACCGCTCGTGCAGAAGTTGTTGCCACCGCAGGCGGCGCACAAGGTCATCCGCACCAGGTACGCCGCCCAGACGGCCGCGATCGTGCACCTGACCCACCGGTTCCCGAAGCTCGGACGCAAGATGATCCGCAACAACGTCGTCGCGAACCTGCCCGAGGACTATCCGGTCGACGTCCACTTCAATCCGACGTACAACCCGTGGGACCAGCGGATGTGCATGGTCCCCGACGCCGACCTCTTCGCCGACATCACCGAGGGCAAGGTCGAGATGGTCACCGACCACATCGACCGGTTCGACGCCACAGGGGTCACCCTCACCTCGGGCAAGCACCTCGACGCCGACATCATCGTCACCGCGACCGGACTGCAACTGCTCGGCTTCGGCGGTACCCGGCTCCGCGTCGACGGCGCCGAGGTGAAACCACACGACCGTTTCGTCTTCAAGAGCTACCTCATCGAGGACGTCCCGAACCTCGCCTGGTCGGTCGGTTACACGAACGCCTCGTGGACCCTTCGCGCGGACATGACCGCTCGCGCCGTCGCCGACCTGATCAAGCACATGCGCACGAACGGCTACACCCATGCCTATCCGCATCTGGGTTCGGAGGTCATGGGTTCGCGGCCGCTGTGGGATCTCAAGGCGGGGTACGTCGAACGGTCCCCGGATGCACTGCCGAAGTCGGGCACCCGCGGTCACTGGCAGGTGCGGCACAACTACTACCGCGACGCCATCGACCACCGCATCAACAAGGTCGAGGAATCGATGGTGTTCGGCCGGGCCTGACCCGGCTCCGCGCGCGGGGCCCGGACTGGTGTCGGGGCCCCGCCGCGCGGCGTTACGGCGGTGTGGTCCAAACGGTCGAGATTTGCCGTCGACGACGTGAAAATGCTGGTCAAGCCTTGCTCCCCGTTCTGTGACGCGCCGATACTGGGCTCGGGTCGAACGATTGCCCGCCCGGGCAGGAGTGGACCAGTAGGAGCTGCGCGATGACCTATCCACCCGGTCCCCCGACCCACCCGTCGACCCCGTACGGCGCGATCCCGCCGCAGCCCGACGGTCGTCGCGCACTGACCCTCGTACTGAGCGCCGTCGTGGTCGTCCTCGCGCTCGTCCTCGCCGCGGGCATCGTCTTCGTCGTCAAGGCCCGCGACGGGGACATCTACGTCCCCGGCCTCACCCTGACCGCGGCGAACGACCCCGGGATCGATCCGTTCACCGATCCGGTCCTCGTGTCCGGGGCCGGCGACCTCCCGGCGAACGTGGCACTCACCGGTACCGCGGGCGCAGCCGACCTCGGTGGCCGCGCGGTCAACGGCACCGACGCCGGGCTGTATGCCGCGGGAGACACCGCCGCCTGCGACACCGCGGCACTCAGCAACCGGTTGCTCGCCGATCCCCCGGCGGCTCGCGCCTGGGCCGGCGTCTACGGCATCGGCACCGCCGACATCCCGCACTATCTGAACACCCTCACCCCCGTGGTGCTGACCACCGACACCTGGGTGACCAACCACTCGTACACCTCCGGCCGAGCGGTCCCGTTCCAGTCCGTCCTGCAGCGTGGGACAGCGGTCTACGTCGACTCCGCCGGCGTCCCGCGCGCCATGTGCTCGTGCGGCAATCCGCTCGCTCCGCCGGCCGCCGCCCCGCTCGGCGGGTACCGGCTGGAGGGCCGGACGTGGGAGGGGTACAAGAGTCGATCGGTCACCCGCATCGCGTACAACAACCAGAACGTCACCGCGGTCGGCAAGTCGACGACCATCGTGCCCGCGCCGTCGGTCCCGGCTGCCCCCGGCACCCCGGTCGGCGACGCGCTCCAACTGCTGAATTACCTGACCGGACAGATCTTCTCGCAACCGCTCGGCGGACTGCTCGATCTGACCCGCTTCCCGCCACCGTCGGGTCCCATGCCCACCCCGGCCGCGCTGAACACGCCGTTCGAGGCGGACACCGAGGAGGACGCCGAGCACAACGGACTGATCGCGCCGGGCAACCCCGCGGCCGCCCCGGCCCTCGAGGAGCGGGCCGAGGAGCACGGCGGTCTGCCGGAAGGAGCTCCGGACTCGGACTCGGCGGCTCCGGACTCCGCTGGACCGGACTCGTCCGAATCGGACTCCTCGGTGCCACCCGCCGCGCCGGGCAGCCCGGGACCGGCCTCGGACGCGCCGCCTCCGGATGCATCGGTGCCCGCCTCCGACGCCCCGGCCCCCGAGGCGCCCGGGTACGAGGCGCCGGGTCCGGAGGCGCCCGAAACCGGGTCGGAGCCGGGCCTCCCCGGCGCGCCGGCACCGGAAGCCCCGGCCGAGGCCCCCGCGACGCCGACCTCGTTCAGCGGTTCGGGGGAGTTCATCGGCAGTTTCAGCTTCGACGACGCCGGGCTGTCGGTGGGCTGCACGGCCCCCGGCAGCTCTTCGGCGGGTACGGTCGCCCTCTCGTGCACCGACGGCGTGACGCGGTCGGTCGCCGGTTCGGCCCTACAGCGCACCTCGGTGTCCGGCTCCACCACCAGCACCGGGGTGTGGACCTTGACGCTGACGGCGGTCGGCGCGTCGAAGCCGGTGACCGTCCGGTCGGCGAACTGGATCGTCGCACCGCCCGCCGCCCCGGCTCCCGAACCGTCTGCGCCGGACCCCCTGACGACGGATCCGCCGGCGCCGGACCCCTCCACCCATGCCGCGCCGCCCGCCGCAGAAGCCCCGGAGGAGACGACCACCACGACCACCACGGAGAACCCACCCCTACCCGAGGCTCCCGCGGGCCCCTGACACCTGCGGTGACACCCCTGATGTGAGCTGCCCAACAGCAGGCGTCGTGGGACGTCCGTACCATCGCGCGCATGTCTGCTCTCACCACGTCGACGCCGAGCCCCGCCCGCGACCTCCGTCCGGAGTCCGTTCGCAGACGCGTCCGACGACGGGTGGCGAGCGTCGCGGTCGTGGCGACGATGGTGTCGCTGGTGATGCTCGCGCCCAGCGCGCAGGCCGATCGGATCATCAACGGTCACCTCGTCGGCGGCAAGATCGGCGAGGCCTACTCGTCGACGGGCGGCTTCTTCAAGTGGGGCGTCCCGACCGGCCCCGAGCGCGCGGGAGCCAAGCGCGGCAGATTCCAGGTGTTCTCACGCGACACGTCGTTCTACTGGCACCCCGCTGCCGACGGCGGTACGGCACACCAGGTCGGCGGCGCGATCCGGAGCCGGTGGCAGAAGGCCGGGGCCGAGCGCGGCGCGCTGGGTTATCCGGTCAGCAACGAGTACCGGTCGGGCAGCGGACGGAGCAACGACTTCCAGGGCGGTGTGGTCACATGGTCGAAAACCGGTGGCGCGCAGATCGTCTGGGGCCAGATCCGGCGCAAGTGGGAGGAGACCGGCGGAGCGGGCGGGTACTTCGGGGTCCCGCTCGGCGGCGAGTACCGAACCGGCAACCGATTCGCCCAGGACTTCCTGAACGGCACCATCTTCTGGCCCTGACGGGCACACCCGGGCCCTGATGGGCGGATCCGCCACGGTTCACTAGGACGTCCAAGTATCGTCGACGGCATGGCTTCGCGACCTTCTTCCGCCAACACCATCGACGGCATCCTCCGCAGGTCCGCGGCGCGGCATCCCGACCGCACCGCGTTGGTCTTCGACGACCGTTCCTTCACCTATCGACAACTCGACGACGCGGTGTCCGCTGCCGCCGCCGGGCTGCTGGCCCGCGGACTGCAGCAGGGCGACCGGGTGGCGGCATACGGCACGAACTCGGACGCGTATGTCATCGGTTTCCTGGCGTGCTGCCGCGCGGGACTCGTCCACGTCCCGATCAACTACGCGCTGCGGGGTGAGGAACTCCGCTATCTCGTCGTGCAGTCCGGCGCACGTGCCGTCCTCGTCGACCCCGCCCTGTCCGAACGGATCGACGAGATCCGCGGCGATCTCGCCGAGGTCGAGGAGATCGTCCCGCTGCGCGACGCCGACGATTCGCTTCTCGAGACGGCGACCAGCCCGGCCGGCCAGTTCACCTCGGCGGCCGACGGCGACGATCTCGCCCAGCTCCTCTACACCTCCGGAACCACCTCGAAGCCCAAGGGCGCCATGATGTCCCACGCGGCACTCATCAGCGAGTACGTGTCGTCGGTGATCGCCCTCGACTTCACCGCGGATGACAACCCGCTGATCGCCATGCCGCTCTACCACTCGGCGGGGATGCACGTCTTCATGCTTCCGTACCTCTCCGTGGGCGCGACCGTCCGGCTGATGGCGACCCCGGACATCCCGGAGATCCTGCGTCGCGTCGAGGCGGACCGCATCGGGTCGCTGTTCCTCGCGCCGACCGTCTGGGTTCCGCTCGCCGGTCACCCGGACCTGGCGACCAGAGATCTGTCCTCGCTGCGCAAGGCCCAGTACGGCGCGTCGATCATGCCGGTGACCGTGCTGAACCGGCTCCGCGAGCAGTTCCCCGGCATGCAGTTCTACAACTGCTTCGGACAGTCCGAGATCGGGCCGCTGGCAACGGTTCTGCGCCCGGAAGAGCACGAGGACCGGCCGTCGTCGTGCGGCCGGCCGGTGTTCTTCGTCGAGACCCGGGTCGTCGACTCCGACGGCAACGACGTCGAACCCGGGGTTCCCGGCGAGATCCTCTATCGTTCGCCGCAACTGTGCCGCGGTTACTGGGAGAACCCGGCCGCCACCGAGGACGCGTTCCGCGACGGCTGGTTCCACTCCGGCGACCTCGTCACCCGCGACGCCGAGGGCTTCATCACGGTGGTCGACCGCATCAAGGACGTGATCAACACCGGCGGCATCCTGGTCGCCTCCCGCGAGGTGGAGGACGCGATCTACACCCACGAGGCGGTCTCGGAGGTGGCCGTCATCGGCGAGCCGGACGCGAAGTGGATCGAGGCCATCACCGCGGTCGTCGTGGTGCGGGACGGCCGGTCGGTGACCGAACAGGAACTGATCGAGCACGTCCGGACCCGGATCGCGCCGTTCAAGGTCCCGAAGAAGGTGCGGTTCGTCGACGAGCTCCCCCGCAACCAGAGCGGCAAACTGCTCAAGCGGGAACTGCGCTCGCGGTGACGGACGCGCGGCGCGACGGACCTGACATCGTCAGAACCGTTGCGCCGCAGCCACTGCCGCGTCGATGTCGGCGTGCGCGGCCGCCGGTCCGAGTATCCGCCGCAAGTCGGCCGCCGTCGGCGCATCACCGGCGGCGACCATCGCCCGGAGCCGGGTGCCGAGGTCGGCCTGCGACGTGAGTCCCAGCTCGCCGAACCAGTTGCCGAGTAGATCGACGAGCGCGTCGCCGGTTGTCTCGTCGTCGGTGAACGGCAGACCGACGCTGGTGAAGCCGTCATCGGCGTCGTAGTCGGACCGCATCCACCGGCCGTCGAAGCCGTAGATGAACCCGATCCACATCCCCTCGGTGCGCTGCCGGTCGAGGTACGGCACGATCGCCGCTTCCCACCAGCCGGGCGCATCGGCGAGCAGGTCGGTCTCCTCCTCGCCGAAGTACGTCGCCCCCTCGCGGAAATACGTCTCGGAGTACTCATGGTCGTGCCCGACGAGCACCGCGCGGCCGGAACCGGCAAACACCACGTCGGCCCAGTTGCCTCCGCCGTCGTCGTAATGCCACCCGTGGGCGGTCGCATGCGCCCCCTGCGCCCAGCGTTCACCCCGCACGGCCAGCAGTGCCGCGTACGCAGCCCACCTCGGCTTCATCTCCCCCGGGGTCGGCAACCCGACCGTTCGCAACGCCATGCCGTGACACCTCTCTGCCGGGTTTGTCCGAACCAGGGTATTGCCGTGGCCGACGGTCCCGCTCCCGGCGCACCGAAAGGAACTGAGCGATAACGGAACAGGCGAGGAATCGACGACCGGCACCCGTTCGCAGTACGGTGTGGATCGTGACGCGATGGCACCGCAAGGTTCTGACACTGGCCGTGTGTGCGGCGGTCGCGATCGGCGGTTCCGGAGCGGCCGGGACCCTCGCCGCCGGCCCGGCGATCTCCTCGCCGTCGAACCTCGGCGACGTCGGCACGGTCGTCTCCGCCAGGCCGCTCGCCCCGCAGTTCTGGGTGCCCGGCTCCGCCGACGCCACCGTCCTGACCTATGTCACGACCGACGCTTTCGGCAAGAAGGCGCTCAGCACCGGGACCGTGTTCACCCCACGGGGGACGGCACCGCCGGGCGGTTGGCCGGTGATCTCGTGGGCCCACGGAACGTCGGGGATCGGCGACGACTGCGCCCCCTCGGTCCGGGGTCCGGGCCTGCCCGAGCGCGACCTGCCGTACCTCGCCAAGTGGATGCAGCAGGGCTACGCCATCGTGGCCAGCGACTACGCCGGCCTGGGCACCCCGGGTCTGCACGCCTACCTCGACGGCCGCACGACGGCCCACAACGTCGTCGACATGGTGCGAGCGGGCCGGGAGTTCTCCTCGACTCGACCTGTCGCACAACGGCTGTCGCGCTCCTGGGCGGCGGTCGGGCAGTCCCAGGGCGGCGGCGCGGCCATCTACACCGCGCGCTACGCGACCGAGTTCGGCGGTGAAGAGCTCGACTACCGGGGTGCCGTCGGCACCGGCACGCCGGCCTACATCGAACGACTGGTCCAGATCGCGGGTCCGGGTGTCCCGCCGGTGGCGATCACCCCGGCGCTGACCGCTTACCTCAGCTACATCCTCGCCGGACTCCGATACGCACACCCCGAGCTCGGCATCGATCGCATCCTCACGCCGACCGGCCGGAAGTATGTGGCCCTCGCCGAGACCCGCTGCGTCGGCGAATTCGAGGAGCAGCTCCGGGGCGTCTCGCTCGGCGACTACTTCACCGCCCCGCTGACCAGTCTGCCGAGATTCTCCGCGACCCTGGCGAATTACCTGGGCATGCCCGAAAAGGGTTTCGACAAGCCATTTTTCATGGGCCACGGCCTGTTCGACACCGACGTGCCGTATCCCACCACCGCGGCCTATGCGGCGACGCTGACCGCCAACCGCCAGCCGGTGACCTTCCGGACCTATCCGAGCGACCACAGCGGCACGCTGGTCCGGTCGCAAGCCGACACCATCCCCTTCCTCGGCCGGCTCTTCGGAAAGTAACCGCCGAGGGCGTTCGCGCACCCCGGTACCGGCGTGGCGTCATGCCGTGGCACGATGGGATCACCGGTTGAGCAGCTGCCGTCGTACATCTCCCGGGACGGGGCCGCAAGTCGGGCTGCCGCCGTCCCCCGTAGAGAGGGCCACCCGATGCAGGCAGAGAATCCTGATGCTGTGATCGTCGACGACAGTGGCCTGAGTGCCGGACGCGCGCTGATGTCGGTGGTGTCCGCAGCACATGAGCAACTGGTGATCCTGACCGTGGAGGGCAGCATCGACGTGCTCACCGCCCCGCAATTGTCCGACGCCGTGTCGCAGGCGCTGAGCGGACAACCCGACGGTCTGATCATCGACCTGACAACCACCGAGTTCCTGGCCTCCGCCGGGATGGCGGCGCTCGTCGCGGCACACGAGGCCATCGCACCCACCGGCATGTTCGGAGTCGTGGCCGCCGGACCGGCGACCGCCCGCCCCCTCACCATCATGGGCCTCGACCAGACGATGGTGCTCTACCCGACGCTGAACCATGCGATCACGGCCATGACCACCACAGAGGGGCTGGCCGACCGTCCGGCTGGTTAGTCACAGATGGTTCGGATCTCATCGGCTCACCGAGACCCCGGCGACTCGGACGGGACGGACGCGACCGGTCTCGCATTTTCGGTCACGGCCTCTCCCGAGTCCGCCTACCGCTTCCGGCAACAGTTCGCGCAGTGGCTGGACGCGACGATCAGCGTGGACGCCGAGCGTCGCAGCGACATCGTCCTCGCGGTCTACGAGGCGGTCGCCAACGCGGCCGAGCACGCCTACGCCACCCCATCGCCCGGCACCCGGCCCGGTGCCATCGATGTCCGGGCGCGGAAGACGCGCGACGAGTCCCTGGAGGTCATCGTCACCGACACGGGGCAGTGGAAGACAGATGCGTCGTCGTCGCCGTACCGCGGTCGCGGACTCGCCCTGATCTCGGCACTCTGCGACGCATCCGACGTCACCAGCGGACCGCACGGGACCTCGGTGACCCTGAGCTGGCGTCAACGACAGAGCGTCTGAGAACCGCCCGTGAGACGGGTGTCCCCCGGGCTGGGGACACAAGTACTTCTTGTCGGTTAACAACCGATGCCTGAGTCAGCCGGGCCGCCGACCTAGGGGTACGGTTCGGGCAAGGCTTCGTCGACGGGTCTGTTCAAGTGACCAAGTCTGTCGGCCGAGTCACATAACCTGAAGTCCGAAGGCGGGTTCGGGGCCGGCCGTCGAACAGCTCGGTGGAGCGTGCTCCCGATCCTGACATCGCTGCACAATGCGCATGCACGTCAGCGCACGAGGAAGGGAGTCGAGATGACCGACTTCACCGTGGACTCGAACATCGACGACGCGTGGCGCACGTTCGCGTTGCACGTCGGAGATCGTCTGTCGCATCTCGAGCCGGGCGAGACCCTCACGATCCAGCAGGACCCCGCCATCCCGGAGGGTCCGCACGGGACGATGCGATTCTCGGTCACCGGTTCGCGCCGGCTGCGCTGCACCATCGAGGACACCGACCTGCATCCCACGCCGGAGTACTTCGCCGAGCATCTCGACCTCCTCGCCGCCCTCGGGTGGCGACGTCTGCGCAACGGAACCCACATCTTCGAAGTCGGGCGGCGCCGCGTCGATCAGCTCGCGCACACGACGGTGCTGACGCTCCGGCAGGTCTGGGAGGTCGTGCACCCCGCGTTCCTGGACCATTCGCCTGCCGCGCGCCCCGAACCCCAGATCGAGGTCGCGGTCCAGCCGTTCGACGCCGACCATCTGCGGGCCTTGCTCGTCGGCTCGCTCGAGGACCTCACCGGCTGCCGTATCCAGACCGACGCCGACGGCGACATCGCCCTGCCCACCAAGCCCGTCTCGTCGTGGCTGAGTCCGCGCAGCGACGCACCCCGCTTCGAGTTCTTCGCGCGCCTCGCCGGTGACATCACCGACCGCCGGCGCGCCGCCGACATCGTCGCCGCCCAGCCGACCATGGGGTCGGCGGTACGTGTGCATCTCCTCGAGGACGAGGTCTTCGCGACGCTGACCGTCGAGTGCGCCGTATTCCATCCGCACAACCTGAGCTCGGCGCTGGCCGAGTGGTTCACGTTCCTGGCCGACTGCGCCCCGTCGGTCATCGCCAAGGTCGGTGAGGACGCACCACTGACCGCGAGGAACGACGGCCGTTTCCCCGACGCTCTGCAGACACTGCTCGAACTCGACCCCGACGGCCGCTCGCTGTCCGCCCGCGAGGTCGCCAAGATCTGCCGGTACAGCCAGGCCGACATCCTCTCGTACATCAACACCAGCGAGGAGCAGCACCTCACCTGGCGGCGGTCGGCGGTCGACGCGGCCGCCGCGTCGGACCCGGCCGAGGCCGACGCGTGCCGCCATGAAGCCGAAGCCTGGAAGGCGACCACGCACAACCTGCGGGCGGCGCTGCGCGTCGTCGTGCTGTCCGACGACGACGCCGCGGATCGCAGCTCACCGGCCAAGTGACTCAGGCAAATCGGTACCGGCAACACCTCTGCACGTAGTCTGCGCGGACGATTTTCGACGCGGAGCATCGCACCGCGGCCAGATGAGGCGTTCAATCGGTTAGGCAACCCTCAGCGGTTCCAGTCATCGATCGGAGCCCTCACATGGCCATCACCACGGATCGCGGCGCACTCACGATCACCTTTCCCGAACTGGGTCGCGACGCGCGGTTGCACGTCACGTTTCAGCGGGCTCTGCGCACCCCGGACCCGGTCGGACGGCCCGGCGCGGTCGGCGGCCATGGCGCCCTCCGCCTCGCTCAGGGTTCACCCGACGGCGACGCGCACGCGACCATCCCGATGTGGCAGTCGGAGGCCACCTGGCTCGACTTCTCCTCGCCGCACCTGCACCCGTTCCTGGTGATGATCGGCGTCGACGGTGTCAACGTCGTCAGCGGTAGTGCGTTCACGGGCGTGCCGGACTTCGACGCCGGCGACTACCTCGAGGTGCCCACGCAACCGTCCCTCGCCTCGTATCGGAGCCTTGCCGGCGACAACCGTCAGTTCGTCGCACCGTCGACGCACGCCGTCGGAAGCGCCGCCGGGACGCTCGTGCAATTGACGGTCATCCCGATGCGCGCCGAAGCGTGGGCCAGACGCCGCCGTCATCTGCCGTCGGCGTCGGGGACCTGTGTGCTCTGCGACATGTCGCGAGCCGGGCAGTCCGGTGCGCATCCCCGGCTCCCCGCGCCGCGCGTGATGGGTCCGCTGGAGTCCGCGGACACCTGGCATCCGACGATGTTCGACGCCGCCGCGGTCCGCATCGTCAACTCGATCACGTGGAAATCGCTCACCGGGGAACCGGTACCCCACGTGGCGCTGACGAGCACCGACTACGCCGACCACGATCTCCCGTGGGACCCGGTCTACGACGAGACGGTCGAGCACTCCGCCCCCCTGTAGTTCTGTTGCGGGTGTCGCCACGGGTGTCTGCGCGGCGTCGTACTATTCGGATCCGGTCCGCGTACGTCCCGCCCACGAGGAGCCTGCATGTCCCCCGATTTCGACGCCGACCTCGAGGCGGCCTGGCGGGACTTCGCCGACACTCTCGCGGTTCGGGTGCCACGTCTCCTGCCGGGTCAGACGCTGTCGATCGTCGAGGCGGCCGCCGGAGGATGGCGACGACGGATGACCTTCGCGGTGGCCGGGAGTCCCGAGTCGGCGGACCGCCTGCGCTGCACCATCTCGGCGGGGGACCTCACCTGGACCGACAAGGACCGGTGGATGCGCCAGGCCACCTACATCGTCGATCGTGGCTGGTGCCGGCTCGAGGGTCGCAGCGCCTTCTGCTTCGAAGTCGATGCCGTTCGGTCCGGCGACCTCGCCGGCGCCGCCGTGCGGGCGTTGCGCGAGGTGTGGGGTGTCATCCACCCGTCGTTCGTGAGCATCGGCGACCCGTCCTTCGCCCGACACCACTCCCCGGCTGACGGTCTCGACACCGACGACGCCGACGAGACCGACGCCGGCCGGCCGGCCGACTCGGATCGAGCCGGCAGCACGGACGCCGATACCCTGCGCTTCACCGCCCCGGCCCGTTTCCTCGACGCCCCCGTCGAGGGCGGGGTGGTGCCGCAGTCGAAAGACCATCTCGTGGAACTGGCCCGCGCCGCGATGAGCGCGGCCGGACGTCCCGCCGTGGTGAGCCCACGCAAGGCCATCTTCCTGCGGTCGACGGGCACCTCACTGCTCCGGCCGACCCGAGACGCCCGCTCCCTGGAGATCGTGACCATCCTCAGCTCGTCGGTGCCCGCACCCTCGCTGCTCGGAATGGTCGTCGCCGAGTTCTCGCCGCGGTGGCCCGAAGTCGCGCTGGTCGTACGCAACGGGCTCGTCTTCGCCCAGCGCCGCATCGACGTCGCGGTCTTCAGTCCGGCCAATCTCGATGCCGCACTCCGACGTTGGGACGACTTCGCCCGGTCGGCGCGCGGGGAGATGATCCGACGCCTCGAGAGCGGCCCCAAACTGGAGCACCGCCGCCGTGGCGATCGCCTTCCCGTGGCGCTGCAGGGGCTCCTACGGGTCAACCAGAAGCTCGACAACAAGCTCTCCCCGACGACCGTGCTGGCCATGTGCCGTCAGGACCGTGAGCGCGTCCACGAGTTCTTCGACATCTGCGCGGCCGAGATGCGGGAGTGGATGGACAATCTCACGACCGCCCGCAAGGCCGAACTCGGCGACGAGGAGATCGCGCTCTGCGAGGCCGAGCACCAGGCCTACGCCCGCGTCGCCCGGTTGCTCCTCACCGCGATGGACCTCGCCGACGGGCCTTCTTCCGCTCCGTGAGCTGTCGCTTCGCGCGCTCTTCAGAGAGCGGAGACGCTCGCACCTCTGAGTCCAAGCCGTCAGCCGCTCAGTCGGTGGAGCTGTACGACAGGTGCACGACGCCGTTGTCGAACACGTCGGTGCCGACGAGCGTGAGCGGCAGGTCCGCCAGACCGTCGAACAGGCGGGCACCGCTGCCGAGTACGACCGGATAGACCAGCAGGTGCAACTCGTCGATCAGCTTGTCGCGCAGCAGCGCCCGCACGAGCGTGCCGCTGCCGCTGATGTAGAGGTCACGGTCCTTCTTGCGTTCGCGGATCCGGTCGGCGTCGTAGGCCCCGATGACCTCGGAGTTCTGCCACCCGGTCGCCTCGTCGAGGGTCGAGGACACCACGTATTTGGTGGTGTCGTTGAAGAACGGGGCGCCGGGATCGTCGTCGACGGACCGGTCCGACCATGCCGGGCCGAACATCTCGAAGGTGTTGCGGCCGAGCAGGATTCCGGTGCAGTCGTTCATGAACGAACTGAGCGTCTCGCCGAGCGCGTCGGGGAAACCGTACGGCATCGTGAAACTCGGGTCCTCGTAGCTGCCGTCGAGGGTGATGAACTCGTGAACGTGGATCTTTCCCATTGCGCTGCCTCTCGTCACTTCGGTGAACGTCACGATGGTCAGACCGCGGGTCGGCGGGAAAGTCATCGGCGTCGAGAGTCTCGTGACCTCTGTCGGGACCCTTCGTGACGCGCCCTCCGCAAGCTCCGGGCGCTCCTCAGTATCCGCGGCCTGGCGGCGTCGTGGACTACGAAAGAACTCGTTGTGCTTGGAGCGAGCCTAACTACTGCTCCCTGAGGAGGCCAAGGCTTGCGGAGGCCGTCACGAAGGGTCGTGGTGAGATGCGTCGCCAAAACCCTTCGTGGCTCGTCGCTAACGCTCCTCACACCTCAGGGAGCAATGGGGGTCGCTTCTTCCGGATTAGGGAGCGGGATTTCGCCCCTCCGTCTGGTAACTCTGGACCCACACATCGGCGATCGAAGGAGATCCATGGACGTCGCAGGCAAGGTTGCCATCGTCACGGGTGGCGGTGGAGGTATCGGCGCGGCGATGGCGCACGCCCTGGTCGACGCGGGCGCGCGGGTCGTCGTCACCGATCTCGACGAGTCCGGTGCCCGGGCCGTCGCCGAGGAGCTGGGCGATTCGGCGGCCGCGCTCGCCGGTGATGCCTCGTCCGACGAACACATCGACGCCGCGGTCCGGTTGGCGGAGAACACCTTCGGTCCGGTCGACCTCTACTTCGCCAACGCCGGGGTCGGACTGGGCGGCGGTGTCGACACCGGGGAGGACGTGTGGGATCTCGCCTTCGACGTCAACCTCCGCGCCCACATACGAGCTGCTCGACGCCTCATCCCGGACTGGGTGGAACGAGGCAGCGGCTACTTCGTCAGCACGGCCTCGGCCGCGGGTCTGCTCACCCAGATCGGCAACGCGCCGTACTCGGTCACCAAACATGCCGCGGTCGGCTTCGCGGAATGGCTCAACATCACCCACGGCGACGACGGGGTCCGCGTCAGCTGCCTCTGCCCGATGGGTGTCGACACCAAACTGCTACGGCCCGAAGGTGATTCCGCCACCGCCGAGCAGCGCTTGATGCAGCGGGCGGTGGAGAGCGCCGGCGCGGTGCTCACCCCCGGGACGGTGGCCGCGATCGTGCTGGAGGCCGTCGCCGACGAACGCTTCCTCATCCTCCCGCACCCGGAGGTCCTCGACATGTACCGCCAGAAGGGCGCCGACTACGACCGGTGGCTGCGTGGGATGCGCCGCTACCAGACGAGCTTGCGGTGACCCTCTGCGTTCGACAACCATCGTCGTCTCAGGTCCCAGGTGCCGACAGCGCCCAGCAGGAGCGAGCTGACGAGCAAACCCGAGCCCGCACCGATGCTGCCCCAGGTGCCCGCCAGCACGAGGGTGACCGGAAAGGTGATGACGAACACCACCGTGTTGCATCGCAGGATCGTCTTGGTGTCCAACTCCGCCCGGAGTACTGACATCCAGATCGAATAGGGGACGCGCAGGACCGAGGCGGCCGCGAGCAGGCACAACGACGTCGTGAACTCCGAGCCCGAGTAGGCCGGGCCGAAGATCTTCCCGACGATCGGCGAGGCTGCGATCAGAACCCCTGCTCCGACGACGACCAGACATTGCGAGATGGCCCAGATCCGACGGATCTGCCCGGCCAGTGCCGCCGGATCGCGCGCGAGATGCGCGGTGAGGGCTGCTCCGATGCCATCCGGCACGAAGTCGAGCACCTGTGCCACCGCGAGCGCCAAGGCCAGAGTCGCACCCGCGACCGGTCCGGCGACGAGCGTGGTGAGGAACGGCAGCACGAGGATGAGTCCGAACGAGGTCGCGCTTCCGATGCCATCGCGAAGAGCGAACATGGGCATCTGGCCGCGATCCACCACCACGACACGGTGCGGGCTCGTGCGGTTCTCGGGGCGCCGCAGAATCCGCGGCACGAGGACGACGAACACCACGCACGCCCCGAGCAGGGCGGGCACGATCGTGGCCCACACCGCAGCGAGCGCCACGACACTCGCCAACACGCAGACGAGGGCCACTTTCAGAACCACGGCGGCCACATTGACGATCGGAAGCCAGCGCGAGGCGTGCAGTCCGATCAGAGCGGCGTCCTTGAGTACGAACAGCGCCATGACGACGGACCCGCAGGCCACCAGCACGACGGTCGCCACCCGGTTCTCGAGCATGTCGCCCGCGATCATCCCGCCCATCACGCCGAAGACGGCGGCCGAGCCGATGGTGATGAGCAGGCCCTCGAGCAACCGTTCGCGACGTGGGCAGTCGGGCGTCGACAGCATCGCCTTGTAGGCACTTCCCACCCCGTACGCGGTGATGGTGCCGACCGTCGTGACAAGTGACAACAGCGCGGTCTGGATGCCGAGCGCATGTGGAGGGATGACCCGGGCCGAGACCACCCAGAAGAGCATTCCCGCCCCAGCCGTGACGAAGAAGCTCGCCACCACGGCGACGGAGTCCACCGTCATCGCCCTCGAGCCGAGCATCACCGGCCTGCTCACGATGCTCATGTCTGAGGACTCAACGCGCTTCGCGCCTCGGTCAGCATCGCGAAGAGGTAGCCCAGAGCTGCTGCGACGACGGTCCCCGCGAGAACGGTGCAGCGTCCGAGTCCTCCGGGATCCGTCCGGCGCTTCTCGGCCGTCACACTGTCACGAAGGTAATGCAGGACGGCCGCCGGGACCGTCCTGGCGAGATACGAACGCTCCGAGCTCGTGGCGTCCGCTGCCCCGACGAGGCCACTGATCTGTCGTTTGGAGACGCCCTCGCCGAACGACCGCCGCAAGACGTAGCGGACGTTTGTCCTGGCGCGGCTCACATGGTGTCGCACACGGACATCCGGGTCGAAGATGATCTTCGCAGCCGGGTCTTGACTGGCGATCCGGATACACAACTCGGTCTCTTCGCAGCCCACCGGCAGCGTGCCCACCCGTCCGAGGTCGGTGTCGAATCCCCCGACGTCGAGCAAGGTCCGGCGACGGAACGCCATGTTGCACCCCATCAGGTTGCGGACCGGCGCCGGCGCGGTCGGCAAACCCGCGTAACTGCATCCCACTGTCCAGTCGCATTCCCGGGGAAACCAACGGGGTCGGTCGCCGGGCCACACCGGCTCCGCGTATCCGCCCACCGCCGCAACATCCGAATCGGTGAACTGCCCGGAAAGTCGCCGGCGCCAGCCGGGTTCGACGACGGCATCGTCATCGACGAACCCGACGATCTGACCGGAGGCGAGACGGGTGCCGCAGTTGCGGGCACCGGAGAGACCGCGCTTCTCGTCGTTGGCCACCACCCAGATCAGGGGCTTGAGCGACGAGGCGAACTCCCGCCTCGCCAGGTCGAACAGCTCGTCGTTGTGGTCGATCACCACGATCAGTTCATCGTCGTCGGTCAGTTCGCGTTCGGCGGCGTCGACCGATCGGATCAGGTCAGCCCATCGGTCGGTGGTGTAGGCACAGATCACCACCGACAACTTGCCGATGTCACTATTTCCCATCAATCCTCTTCAGTTCCGGTCGAAGTCTTCGGTCGTGCAGTGTCATTCCTCGTACGACCACACCGCAGCCCAGTCCACGAGAACGCGGCCGCGGTTGTTCCCGTCGCCTCTCGTCTCGGTCTGCAACTGCCAGCGCATCGGAGTGGCCGGGACCCACTGCGTGCTGTCCAGAACCACGGTGTCGTCGAGCAGGTACCGCACACGCCCCGGCGACCATTCGATGGTGTAGGTGTGCCAGTCGGTGAAGCGCGCCCCGATGTCCCGGGACGGGATCTTGCACCCGTCGCAGGAACCTTCGCCGGCGAAATGCTGCCATCCACCAACGGTTCTCGACAGCCAGCCTTCGGGGAAGTCGAGTTCGCCGTCCCGCGGCCACTGTTCCGATTGCGGCCACAGGAGCCATGCGACGTAGTACTCGTCGAGGTCTGGTGTGTCGACCCGCATCCGGACCGAGTAACGCCCGTAGGTCTGGTATTGGCTACCGGTGTCGAGTATCGGTGATGCACTCGCCCCTGCCGGAACCCCGTCGACGTTGTGCAGATCGAAAACGAGGTACCCGTTGTCCACACTCAGTACCTCATCCGCTCGATACGGCCGACGGTCGAAGGTGTCCGGGAAACACCGCGGATAGGTCAACCACTGCTGACCTTCCGCGCCGGTGTACACGACGTCGTACGGGGAGCACTCGTTCGCCCAACTCCCTACCGGCGCATCACGATCGAAGTCGTCGAAGAACACCTGCTTCCAGCCGGGGAGGTCTCCACGAGGAAACCCCCGCGCCGGTGTCATCCCACATCCGACTACCGGGGCGAGGAGAACCACCGTCAACAGCTGCAGGAATGTCCGGAACCAACCACCTCGCGCACGCGTCATATCCGGCCCACCATGTAGAGCAGGGCGGAAGCGCAGGCGATCGCCGTGGTCGTGATCGCCACGACGGTGATGACCTGTGACACGCGATCGGTGGACACCGCTCCCCGTGGAGGGACCCGATGCTCGCGCCGAACGGTAGCGGCTACGAAAAGAGCTGCGGCCGTGACGAACAGCAGGACGGTCGCGATCATGGCGCGGTCTCCAGATCGATGTCGGGCGCCCCCAGGCGCTTCAGCACGTGGACCTCTCCGTCGTCGTAGGCGGAGACGAAACCGTCCCGTTGCACCATCAGCGCGAGTTGTCGGGCGACCTCGTCCGGGCTGATCCCGTACCGGTACTGCAACAGCTTCTCGTCCTCCTCGGATACCAGCAGATAGTCGATGTCCTCAGCCGCAGTGCATTCCGCCAACTCGCGCTGTTCGGCGATGCACGAGGCCCCGATGTCGTAGGCCCGCGGCAGTCCGATCGTCGAGCCGTGCCCCCAGTACGCGATCGCAGACGACGGCGCCTGGGCCACCAGCTCGTCGGAAACCCGCACGGTGGCCGGCCGCGAGTACTCGAACGAGGTGTTGAGCGCACGATTGGAGACCCCCAACACCGCGACCACGAGAGTGACTGCGACCGCACTGATCGCGAACACGGTGGCGGGCAAGCGCGCGGGACCTCGGATTCGACGCGCCGCACCGTCCACGGCTAGCGCGGCCAGTGCGGCCAGCGCGGGTGACGCATACAGGAAGCACCGTACGAGCACCTCGCCGCCGTAGCTCTGCACCACGACGAGCGCGAACGGGACCAGGGACAGGACGGCGAGGGGTGATCGGAATCGGCTCTTGCCGAGACGGAACCAGCCGATCGTGGCCACCAGGAGGAGCAGGGCGGTGCCACCGATCCTGAGGTACTGCATCCGACCGTAGACCGGATCCCCGGTGATTCTGTCAGACAGCCCGGAGCTGACACTCGCGGTGACGTCGCCGATCTCGGTCAGGATCTGATCGAGGTGCCCCAGCCAATACCCGCTCGCACCGAAGGTGAACCACGCACTGAACAGGAGCAGTCCGGCCAGCCAGAGCAGTTTGTGTCGTGTGGACCCGACGAGGGCGAGCCCCGCCAGGGCGGCAATGGTCACCATCGGGGTCAACTGGTGACTGACCACCATCGCGGCGACGAGGACGATCACAACTCCCTCGACCGCGTATGAGAATCCAGGTCCACGACCACGTGGTCGTCCTGGCACGCGTCGCCATGCGCGCCAGAAGCCGACGGGCGGGAGGGGTGAGACCCTCAGCTGCCAGATCAGCACAGCCACGATCGTCACGTACAACTGCATCGCGAGCGCCTGGGGCGCAAAGTAATCCTGCTGATACCAGTTGAAGAGAATGTAGATGGTGATGGTCCCCCATCCGACGCGCGCGCTTCCGGACACGCTGTGTCCGAGTGCGTACAGGGGAAACATCAGCAGAGTTCCGAAGATCAGCGACGCGCTGGTGAGGAAGACCGTGCTGTCGTCGAGCCCACCCGTCCTCATCACATGCGCCGCGCCCGCGAAGAAGCCGCTCCAGCTGATCCGGCCGTCGACCGCGGGCGGCAGCGCGCCGAGCTCGGAGTACCAATCGGTGAGGAACCGGTGCACATAGGCGGTCGGGAAAGGCGGTGTGCCACTGGACCATGCGACCGGCATGCTCATGTAGACGATGAGCATCACGTTGGTCGCGGCGAGACCCGTCCGGTGCAGTCGGCGTCGACGATACTCCCGGAACAGGGCCACGCAGAGCGCAGCCAATCCGATGAAGTAGGTGATCCCGAGAACCGGTACGAGCCCGTACACGCCCGCCTGCTCGGGATGCAATCGGGCGACCGCGATCAGAAACAGGACGAGGGATCCGCCCAGCAGCGCCGCGGTGACCCGATCGAACGTCCGGACCGACGTGATCACCGCCGACGCCGCCGCTCCCGCGCCAGCGCGCAGGTCGGACGACGGATGCGGGCATCGCGCTCTGATGAGTACCCCGGTTGCGACGGTGGCGATCACGAGGATGACCCCCTGCGCGAGCAGCGGATGCCAGAAGCCGGCGAGGAGCGATGCCAGCGCGATGATGGCGGTGGTGCTCAACGACAAGGCGATGGCGACGCTCGGCAGAAGTCCGTTGCGCGGCCACACGAACAGCCCCGCGATCGGTAGCCCGGGGAGGACCAGGGTCACACTCACCACCGCCACGGCACGGAGCCCTTCGGGAAGGAGTTGAGCCACCCCGGACGCCGTCAGAACGCACATCAGCGTCGAGACCGCGATCGCAATCATCGACAGGAGCGCGACGACGGCCGGTGCACGGTCAGGAATCGAGTGCGCGGCCGGCGGGCTCGGTACCGCCCGCGCGATCGCGTCCTCGAGTCGGTGAACCACGGCTATCCTTCCGTGGCCCGGCCCGAACCGATCGCGGGGCGGTAGAAGGATGTCACCGCGGAGACAACCCGGTCGAGATCCGCTTCGCTCATGTACGAGTGCAGCGGAAGGGTCAGAACCCGGTCGGCAGCGGCCTGGGTCACGGACAGGTCACCGCGTCGGCTGTTTCGGTAGTAGCTGAACTCATGCGCCCCCTGGAAGTGGATCCCGGTGGCGACCCCGGCGGACTTGAGGTGTTCGACCAACCGGGCGCGTTCGGCGCGACCGCCGGTCCTGATCACATAGATGTACGGAGCTATGTCAGCCCAGTCCGTGTCGAACAGCTCGATCCCGGGGATGTCGGCGAACGCTGAATCGTAGATGCGGCAGTATCGTTGCCGATTGGCCACGAACTCGTCCACCTTCGCCAATTGCGACAGACCGATCGCAGCGGGAACCGAGCCGAGGTGGCACCGGTAGCCCTGCCGCACGACGTCGAAGTCCCAGTTGCGCTGGTTCCGATATCGCGCGTCGGTGTCGGAGTCGATACCGAGATGCCGGAGCTCCCGAAGCACCTGCAGGTCAGCGGGATCGGAGGTGACGATCGCCCCGCCCTCGAGCGTCGTGATCATCTTCACCGGTCCGAAGCTGAAACATGTGATGT
>ERZ501011.69-NODE-69-length-31677-cov-14.476978_pt1 | contig 31677 bp, 12 predicted proteins | sample MGYA00248833_ERZ501011 | MGnify/ENA primary metagenome ERZ501011 (study PRJEB25958, sample SAMN03398530) | human skin metagenome | study: EMG produced TPA metagenomics assembly of the Human Skin Microbiome Metagenome (human skin metagenome) data set. | reverse complement strand
CCCTCTCCCGCGCGGCCACTGGTACGGCGTCGACGACAAGACGCCCCGCTCACACTCCGGCGCCCGCGTCGCCGAGTCCGGTCGCCCCGGCGTCGGTGCCGGCCGCCCAGCCGGCGAGGGTGACGAACACCTACTGGTACACCGACCGGCGGGTGGCCCTGTGGGTCTACTCGCCGGCGATGAACACCAACATCCAGGTGCAGATCCTGCTGGCCCGTGACTGGCACGCGAAGCCGAAGGAGAAGTTCCCGCAGCTGACGATGCTCGACGGCCTGCGCGCGCAGGACGATCAGAGCGGCTGGATCATCAACACCAAGATCGTCGACTTCTACAAGGACAAGAACGTCAACGTCATCCTGCCGATCGGTGGTGAGTCGAGCTTCTACACCGACTGGAAGGAACCCGACCGCGGCAAGAACTACAAGTGGGAGACGTTCCTCATGCGGGAACTGCCGCCCATCTTGGAGAACGATTGGCGCTCCACGGACGTCCGCGGCATCGAGGGACTCTCGATGGGTGGATCCGCGGCGATGATGCTGGCCGCGCGCAATCCCGGCTTCTACAAGTTCGCGGCGTCGTTCTCGGGGATCCTGCAGCTGAGTTCGTTCGGCATGCCGCAGGCCATCCAGTTCGCGGTGCGCGACGGTGGCGGCTACGACTCGATGAAGATGTTCGGTCCGCCGTCCGATCCGGCGTGGAAAGAGCACGACCCCTATCTGATGGTCGACAAACTGCAGGGCACGAGCCTGTACGTCTCCTCGGGCAACGGCATGGTCGGGCCGCACGACAAGCCGTCGGACATCCCGATGCTCGCGACCAACTATTCCGGCGTCGGACTCGAGATGCTGAGCCGCGTGACCTCGCAACAGTTCGCGATCCAGTTGAATCGCAAGGGGATTCCGGGCCAGGCGAACTACCGGCCGTCGGGCACCCACACCTGGCCGTACTGGGAGTTCGAGATGATGCAGGCGTGGCCGCAGGCCGCCGCGGCCCTCGGACTGTCGCGCGACGCGGTCGCATGCCGCGTCGACGGCGCCTTCCGCAAGGTCTGGGACGCCAACAAGGCGACGCTCGGGGGCTGCCTCACCCCGTCGTACCCGGTTGCCGGTGGCAAGGCACAGGACTTCGCCGGCGGACGCATGTTCACCGGCCCGAAGGGTCCGAAGATCGTCACCGGCGCGATCGGTGGCGCCTACGTCGCTGCCGGTGGACCGAGCGGACGTCTCGGCAAGCCGACGACCGACGAACTCCCGACCCGCGACGGCAAGGGCCGCGTCAACCACTTCGAGCACGGCCGGATCACCTGGACGGCGAAGGACGGCACCAAGGTCCTGAAGTGACGGTCAGAAGGAGGGGACGGGGCGCCGACGGTGCCCCAACCTCGACCCCACGTGTGTACGGCCTGAAACTTCGCTGAGGAATCGGACCGTTACCGCAGGTGGTGCTGGTGCGGCGGCCGGAACGGCCTCGCGCGGACGGTAGCCTGACGTGGTGTGCGATGCAGGGTGCCCCTGCGTTGCGATCGGCCGCAGGCCGGACGTGAGTGTCGCCGGACGAGACCGTCCGGCGGTGCGTTGATCTCGACCCGAAAGGTTCGGCAGGAAGTGGCGATGACAACGAAGTGTGTGCGGCTGGTGCTGGCCGTGACGGGCCTCGCTCTCGCGCTCGGGTCCGTGTCGGCCTGCGCCGATGACTCGACGGCCAGTGCGCCGATCACCAACAACCCGGTCACGACGACATCGCTGTACTCGGCCGCTCCCTCGACGAGCGCGTCGCAGGGTTCCACATCCGAGGAGACCACCCCGTCCACGCCCGGCGGCACGTCGGAGCTGCCGGCGACCGAACCGAACCCCAGCACGAAGGTCCCGGCCAGCTTCCCCGGACCCAGCGGCCAGCCGCTCGACGACAAGGCCCGCGCGTATCTCGCCGCGTTGAAGCAGCAGGACGTCACGTTCATGGGTGACAACGACAATTCAGTGGCCCTGACGATGGCGAAGTACGTCTGTGGTGCCAAGCAGAAGGGCACCGACCCGAGCATGGTGAAGGCCTTCGTCACCGCCTCCGTGGGTCCGGGGGCGGACAACGTCGAGGAAGCGAACTCGAAGGCCGACAAGGTCATCCGCGCGGCCGAACAGCACTACTGCTGACGTGGCCGCTCGACGCAACGCCGCGGGCCGCACCCGGAAGGGTCCCGTCCGGCGGCTCGGCGCTTTCGCGCTGCTCCTCCTCGCGCTCGCGGTCATCGCGATCGTGCTCATCGTCGTGCTGGTCCTGGTGTGGCTGGCTCCGGGACCCGCGCCGATCGGCCCCGGCGGGCCGTCGACGACCCCGCCGTCGAAAGAACGGCCGGATGCACAGCCGGCGGACTGCCCGGACGTCCTGACCGTCGTCGTGCCCGGGACCTGGGAGTCCAGCGCCGACGACGATCCGTACGCGCCGTCGGCGAATCCGAACTCGTTGATGCTGCGCGTGTCGCGTGCCCTCTCGAATGACTTCGACTCGTCCCGCAGCGAGATCTACACCGTTCCCTACACGGCGCAGTTCCGGAATCCGACCAACCTCGCCGACCGGCAGGCCGATTACAACGTGTCACGCACGCAGGGATACAAGCGCGCGGCGGGCAAGATCATCTCCACCAACGAACGCTGCCCGCTGACGAGCTACGTGATCATGGGATTCAGTCAGGGTGCGGTCATCGCCGGCGATCTGGCCAGCAACATCGGCAACGGCCGGGGCGTCCTCGAGGACGGTGACCAGGATCTCGTGCTGGGCGTCGGGCTGATCGCCGACGGTCGGCGCCAACCGGGTGAGCAGAACGACATCGAGCCGAGCCCGAACGGCGTGGGTGCCGAGATCGCGCTCGGTGGCATGGGCAACCTCGTTCCCGGCATCTCCATGACCGGCCCGCGCACCGGCGGTTTCGGCGATCTCCGCGACCGGGTTCAATCCATCTGCGCCCCGGGCGATCTCATCTGTGACTCGCCGACGATCGTCAACCCGCTGGCGGCGGTGTCGAAGCTGGCGAACGCGGCGTCGAATCCCGTCCACGCGATGTACGCGACCACCCGCTACTGGGAGAACGACGGTCAGACCGCGACCCAGTGGATGTACGACTGGTCCAAGGATCTCATCGAGGGCGCACCCCAGCCGAAGCACAACTGACCGGCAACCTGCCGGTCACGGCTGGCCGGATAGAAGCGTCTCCAGACGCGACTCACCCGACCGCCCGCATCGTCGAACTAACCGGCCGGTAACCTCTTCTCGCGGCTGCGGCCGATTCGTTTGGCGGCGCCGTCACGCTGCATTAACGTGTTGGGCTGGCCCGAGGAACACCGCAGTGCGCCGCAGACGCCGCACGCGACCTCACCAGCCGGCGATCACGATGAGAGGACAGCGATGACGCAACCCCCGAGCGATGCCGGTGCCACCTCGGCCGGATTGCGGAAGTTCCGCTTCGGCGCGGGTGGTGAGGGCAACAAGGACGAGGGCGGTGCCCGCAAGTTCGTCAAGCTGGCGCAGACGGCCGAGGAATACGGCTACGACACCTTCGCGGTGCCCGACCACCTCGGCAACCAGGTCGGTCCGCTCGCGGCCCTCGGCGCGCTGACGCAGGCCACCAGCACGATCCGCCTCGCGACCTCGGTGCTGGCCAACGGCTGGCGTCATCCCGCCCTCCTCGCCAAGGAGGCCAACACGATCGACGTCCTGAGCAGGGGACGACTCGAGTTGGGCATCGGCGCCGGGTGGATGAAAGAGGAGTTCGACAAGGCCGGCATCGAATTCGAGTCGCCCGGCGTCCGGATCCGTCGCCTCGACGAGGCGCTGACCGTCCTCGACGGCCTGATGCGCGGGGAGACGGTGAACTTCGACGGCGAGTTCTATCAGATCAACGGCCTCGAGGGCAGTCCACGGCCGCGGCAGGGACCGCGTCCGCCGATCGCCGTCGGCGGCGGTGGACCCAAGATGCTCGCCCTGGCCGCCAAGCACGCCGACATCATCTCCGTCGCGCCCGGCACCACCACCGACGGCAAGATGAAGCTGTCCGACATGACCATCGAGAAGACCGCCGAGCGTGTCGGCCGGATCCGGCAGGTCGCCGGCGACCGGTTCGACGAGCTCGAACTGAACTGGACGATCGCTGTCATCGTCATCACCGACGATCGGGTCGCCACCGCCGAGATGGCGCTGAAGGCGCTCGAACAGGGCTATCCGCCCAACATCGCGCACGACACCGAGTTCACCGTCGACGACGTGCTGACCTCGCCGTACATCGCGATCGGGAGCTTCGACGAGATCGCCGACCAGATCCGGGAGGTGCGCCGCCGCACCACCATGTCCTACGTAGGGGTGTTCCCCACGCAGATGGATGCTTTTGCGCCCGTGCTGGCGCAATTGAAGGGGGAGTAGGATGGCCGACGGTCTCGCGAGTCAACAGCGAGGTGACGGGTCGGTGAACCCGGGGGCGCGCGTCGAAGGGCGACGCGCGCTCATGCGAAGCCGAGCATGACGAACGCGAGTTTTTTCGTTGGGTAACTGGACGTGCGCTACCGTATCCCGCGGTCGGCACAGGACGTGGACAGCAGGACTGCGTGGTGGTGTCGTCAAGACCTCGCCGGAGAACTGCGCCCGCGTGGGGGAGTCCACGAGGGGGCACAGGAGTAATGAATGCTGAGTACTGAACTCGAAGACTTTCTCGATGAGACCGGGAACATCTCTTTCACCGAGGAAGCGACCCTGGTCGACTATGTCGAGCAGAACGTCCGCGAACAGGCCGACACACTGGCCTACCGGTTCATCGACTACAGCCGCGAACGCGATGGCGAGCCCCAGGATCTGACGTGGGCGCAGTTCGGCAAGCGACTCCGCGCCGTTGCAGCACGTCTGCAGCAGGTCACCAAGCCGGGCGACCGCGTGGCGATCCTCGCGCCGCAGTCGCTGGAGTACGTGATCGGGTTCTTCGCGGCGCTCTACGCCAGCAACGTCGCCGTCCCGCTGTTCTCTCCGGACGAGCCCGGACACACCGACCGACTGCACGCGGTCCTCGACGACTGCAAGCCGACCGCGATCCTCACCTCGACGAAGTCCGCCGAGGCGGTGCGTGACTTCTTCGCGCCGCTGCCGGCCAAGGAGCGTCCGCGCGTCATCGCCGTCGACGCCGTCCCGGATTCGGTCGGGTCGAGCTGGGTGGCACCGGTCGCCGGTCAGGACCACAACAAGGACACCGTCGCCTACCTGCAGTACACCTCGGGTTCGACGCGCGTCCCGGCCGGTGTGGAGATCACCTATCAGGCGGTCGCCGCGAACGTGCTGCAGATCTCCGACACCATCGGCATCGATCGCAAGGCCCGCGGCGTCACCTGGCTGCCGATGTTCCACGACATGGGTCTGCTCACCGTGATCCTGCCCGCGCTCGGCGGCCGCTACATCACGATCATGAGCCCGCAGGCATTCGTGCGCCGTCCCGGTCGCTGGATCAAGGAGCTCGCCGCCGCCGCCGACGGCGCGGAGACCTTCGCCGCGGCTCCCAACTTCGCCTTCGAGCACGCCGCCGCGCGCGGTCTGCCGAAGGAGGGCGAGGAGCTCGACCTCTCCAACGTCATCGGTCTGATCAACGGGTCGGAGCCGGTCACGGTCAGCTCGATGAAGAAGTTCAACGAGGCGTTCGCGCCGTACGGGCTGCCGAAGACGGCGATCAAGCCCTGTTACGGCATGGCCGAGGCCACGCTGTTCGTGTCCGCGACGCAGCGCGAGAACGAGGCGAAGGTCGTCTATGTCGACCGCGACGACCTCAACGCCGGCACTTTCACCCTCGTCGACTCCGACGCGCCCAACGCGGTCGCGCAGGTGTCGTGTGGTCAGGTCGCGGTGAGCCAGTGGGCCACCATCGTCGACACCGAGACGGCGACCGAACAGCCCGACGGCCATGTCGGGGAGATCTGGTTGCACGGTCTGAACATCGGCGCCGGCTACTGGAACAAGCCGGAGGAGACCGAGGAGACATTCCACAACAAGCTGGTCACCCCGCTCCCGGAGAACAGTCACGCCGAGGGTGCGCCCGCGGACGCGATCTGGATGCGCACCGGCGACTTCGGGGTCTGGCTCGACGGTGAGCTCTACATCACCGGGCGAGTCAAGGACCTGGTGATCGTCGACGGCCGCAACCACTACCCGCAGGACCTCGAGTACAGCGCGCAGGAAGCCAGCGACGCGCTGCGCCCCGGCTTCGTCGCCGCGTTCTCGGTGCCGGCCAATCAGTTGCCGGGCGAGGTGTTCGAGTTCGCCGGCAGCGGCTTGAAGCCCGACACCAACGACGCGTCCGAGCAGTTGGTCATCGTCGCCGAGCGCGGACCCGGCCGCAAGGCCGACCCGCAGGAGGTCGCCGACACCGTGCGTGCCGCGGTGGCCCAGCGTCATGGCGTGATGGTCCGTGACGTCCTGCTGGTCCCGGCCGGCTCGATCCCGCGCACGTCGTCGGGCAAGATCGCGCGGCGCGCGACCCGTGCGGCCTACATCGACGGCAGTCTCCGGGGCGGCTACAAGCAGACGGCGTTCCCGGACGCCGAGTAGCGAATCTGCGGACCCGGGCGGGGTGAGTGCGTCGAGTTGCCGCGCCCGGACACCCCGCGGGCTGATAATGCACCCGGCACCAGTTCAGGTGCCCCGAGATCAGTAGTCTGGAAGCGATGTCTGAACTGAATACCGACGAGGCCCGCAGTATCGATTCCGCCGCGGCCGGCACCGACGGCGAGACCGCCGGTGACCTCACTGTCGACCAGCTTCGTGATTGGCTGCGCGAGTGGGTGTCACAGGCGACCGGGCTCCCCGTCGAGCAGATCGCCGTCGACCGTCCCATGGAGGAGCTCGGTCTCTCGTCTCGCGACGCCGTGGCGCTCGCCGCCGACGTCGAGGACAAGACCGGGGTGATCCTCACCGCGACGGTCGTCTACAACCATCCGACGATCGCCACGCTCGCGCAGCGCATCATCGAGGGCGATCCCGACGAGGGCGCCGACGGCGATGCGGACACCTTCTGGCGGCGCGAGCGCACCGCGGACGATGACATCGCGATCGTCGGGCTGTCGACCCGGTTCCCGAAGTCGGGTACGACGCCCGAGTCGACGTGGGACGCCCTGATCACCGGCGTCGACGGTGTCTCGGACCTGCCCGCGGATCGGTGGTCGGAGTTCCGGTCCGATCCCCGGCTCGTCGAGATCCTCGACGCGGCCAACACCAAGGGCGGCTACCTCGACGACGTCCGCACCTTCGACGCCGACTTCTTCCAGATGAGCCCGCGCGAGGTCGAGATGGTCGACCCGCAGCAGCGTCTCGCGCTCGAGCTGACCTGGGAGGCACTCGAGCACGCGCACATCCCGCCGAGCGATCTCAAGGGTGCGCCGGTCGGTGTGTTCATCGGCTCCTCCACGAACGACTACCAGCTGCTGGCGACCCTCGGCCTGAGCGAGGGCGCCGAGGACACGGCCGCGTATGCGCTGACCGGCACCTCCACCGCGATCGTCGCGAACCGGGTGTCCTACTTCTACGACTTCCGCGGACCGTCGATCGCCCTCGACACCGCGTGCTCGTCGTCGCTGGTGGCCGTCCATCAGGCCGTCCGCAGCCTGCGGACCGGCGAATCCGACCTCGCGCTGGCCGGCGGCGTCAACATGATCATCAACCCGGCGGCGACGCTCGGTTTCGACAAGATCGGCGCCCAGGCGGCGGACGGACACGTGAAGGCGTTCTCCGCCGACGCGGACGGATTCATCCGCGCCGAGGGCGGCGGACTGTTCGTCCTGAAGCGACTGTCCGACGCGCGTCGTGACGGCGACGACGTCCTCGCGGTCATCGCGGGCTCGGCGGTCAACAGCGACGGTCGCTCGAACGGCCTGCCGGCCCCGAACCCCGAGGCGCAGGTCGACGTCCTGCGGGACGCCTATGCCGACGCCGCGATCGATCCGCGCACCGTCGACTACGTGGAGGCCCACGGCACCGGGACCATCCTCGGCGATCCCATCGAGGCCGACGCCCTGGGCCGCGTGGTCGGTCGCGGACGCCTCCCCGGCTCGCCGATGCTGCTCGGATCGGTCAAGACGAACTACGGCCACATGGAATCGGCCGCGGGCGCGGGTGCTCTGGCCAAGGTCGTGCTCGCGATGCAGCACGGCACCATCCCGGCGTCGCTGAACTACAGCGGCCCCAACCCGTACATCCAGTTCGACGCCAACAATCTCAAGGTCATCCCGGAGGCCACCGAGTGGCCGCGCTATTCCGGTCATGCCGTCGCCGGTGTCTCCGGATTCGGTTTCGGCGGCACCAACGCGCACGTCGTCGTCCGCGAGGTGCGGCCCGAGGATCTCGCGCCGGCGTCCGCGCCCGCAGGCGATGCGGGCGCATCCGAGTTGCCGGCGTCGGCGTCGCTGCCGGGAGAGCCTGACCGTTCCCCGCTGGTTGAGCCTGTCGAAACCGATGATGAGTTCCTCACCGAGGCCGAGCGCGCCGTGCTCGCCGCGCAGGCGAAGAACATCGATCCGGTGATCGAGGAGACCGCGCCGGATCCGGCCGCCGGATTCGCCCCGTGCGCGGTCGAGGGTTCGGTTGTGCCGCTGGTCATCTCGGGCTTCCTGCCATCGCGTCGGCGCAAGACCGCCGCGGACCTGCTCGAGTGGCTCGAGTCCGACGAGGGACGGTCGACGCCGCTCGCCGACATCGGCCGCGCGCTGGCACACCGCAACCACGGACGCTCGCGCGCCGTCGTCATGGCCCGTACGCACGACGACGCGATCACCGGTGTCCGCGCGGTGGCCGAGGGCAAGAGCAATCCGCTTGTCTACTCGTCGGATTCGCCCGACGCCGCGTCCGCGGTCTGGCTGCTCTCCGGCTTCGGTTCGCAGCACCGCAAGATGGCCAAGCAGCTCTACACCGAGAACCCGATCTTCGCCAAGTACGTCGACCGGGTCGACGAGCTGGTGCAGAACGAGCTCGGGTACTCGATCGCGGAGATGTTCGTCGACGACGAGCAGACCTACGGCATCGAGCAGAGCCAGGTCGGCATCTACACGATCCAGGTCGCGCTCGCCGACACCCTGCGGCACCACGGCGCCGAACCCGGTGTGCTCGTGCCGCATTCGATGGGCGAGGCCTCGGCCGCGTACATCAGCGGCGGTCTCTCGCTCGAAGACGCGACCCGGGTGATCTGCCAGCGCTCGCGCCTGATGGGCGAGGGCGAGTCGATGCTCCAGGGCGACGACATCCGCCTGATGGCGCTCGTCGAGTACAGCGCCGAGGACATCACCGACGTCCTCACCGACTACCCCGACCTCGAGATCTGTGTCTACGCCGCTCCGACGCACACCGTCATCGGCGGACCGGAGTCGCAGGTCGACGCCATCGTCGAGCGTGCCGAGAAGGAGGGCAAGCTCGGACGCAAACTGGCGACCAAGGGCGCCAGTCACACCTCGCAGATGGACCCGCTCCTGGGTGAGCTGGCCTACGAACTCACCGGTATCACGCCGTTGCGGCCCACCACCGGGTTCTACAGCTCGGTCGACCGCGAGGTCTTCTACCGCGCCGGTCACGAACCCGTCCACACGATCGACTACTTCACCAAGGGCCTGCGCCACAGCGTGTGGTTCAGCCAGGCGATCGCGAAGTCGGTGGAGAACGGCCACCGCACCTTCCTGGAGCTCTCGCCGAACCCGGCCGTCCTGATCTCCGTTGCCGCGGTGACCTTCTCGGCTGGGCTGCACGACGCCGAGCTCATCGAGACGCTGCGGCGTAAGGAGGACGAGAGCTACGGACTCGTCAACGCGCTGATGAAGCTCTACGTGCACGGACATCCGGTCGACGTCGCGTCGCTGTTCGGTCGCGGTGGTCACGCGGCCATTCCGCGTACCCGCTTCGAGCGCAAGGAGTTCTGGCTCACCGCGAAGATCTCCTCGGGCGGCTCGGCCGGCACGGTCCCGGGATCGCACGTGGCACTGCCCGACGGCCGTCACGCCTGGGAGGTCAACGCGGCCGCGGTCACCGATCCGCGTGAACTGGTGCGTGCCGCGGCGGCCCAGGTCCTGGCGAATGCGGCTGTCGGGGCGTCGGTCGCGCACAGCGCCATCCCGGCATCGGGAACCCTCACGACGACGCTGAGCCCGCATCCCGGCGGTGCGGCGGTGACCGTGCACGCCAAGGCGGACAAGAACTTCCAGCTGCTGTTCGAGGCGGCGGTGACCGGCGACCTCGACGACACCGCAGGTGAGGTCACGGCCGCGCCGGCAGCCCCGGCACGGTCCGGTGCCGAGGTGTTCGCCGATGACACGGTGGTCGTCGAGGACGACGTCGTCGACGACATCGGCAACCGATGGAACCCCGAATCCGGTGAGACGGTGGGTGATCGGCTCGCGATCATCGTCGGCGAGTCCATGGGCTACGACCCCGAGGACCTGCCGCGCGAGATTCCGCTGATCGAGCTCGGTCTCGACTCGCTGATGGCGGTGCGGATCAAGAACCGCGTCGAGTACGAGTTCGACATCCCGCAGCTGCAACTGCAGGCGATGCGCCAGGCGAACCTCGCCGACGTCGAGAAGTTCGTCGACTTCGCGGTGACGCATCGCGATCAGCTCGACGATCTCGCCCAGAATGCCGCCGGCGGTGGCGAACTCGACACCGCGGCGCTCAATGCCTACATCGACGAGCAGAACGCCGGCGGTGGTGAGTCGGCAGCCTCCGCACCGGCCGGTCAGTCCGACGAGCCCAGCGAGCAGTCGCCGGAGCCGAAGCGGCACATCGCCGAGGATCTGGCCGACGTCGAGCAGGCGGTCGCGAACTCGCCCGAACCGGAGGTGTCGTCACGCGAGGAGGCGGTCGAGGAGTCGGCCGCTCCCGCGGCAACCCCGAAGCCGGCCACCGACATCACCTCGCAGCGGGCCGTCGCCGAGGCGGCCGGCTCGGACGTGCCGCCGCGGGATGCCGCCGAGCGCTTGACCTTCGGCACGTACGCGGTGGTCACCAAGGCCTCGGCCGGCGGCATCTTCAACAAGCTGCCGGTGCTGTCGGAGGACGTGGCCCAGCAGCTCACCGATCGCCTCAACGAGCGCACCGGCGGGGATCTCGACGTCGAGGACATCCTCGACTCCGAGACGATCGAGGAGATGTCGAACTACGTGCGCGAGCATCTCAATGCCGGCGCGTCGACCGACGGGTTCCTGCGCTACCTGCGCCTCGTCCCGGACGGCAAGAAGGTCTATGACCCGTCCGCCGGCGATCCGACGCCGATCCTGCTGTTCCATCCCGCGGGCGGGAACACCTCCGCCTATGAGGCGCTGCTGAAGCGTCTGCCGGCGGACCGGCCCGTCATCGGCTTCGACCGTGGAGTCGAGGGATCGATCGAAGACCGTGTGCGCGAATACCTTCCGCGCCTGCGTGAGCTGCAGCCGAACGGCCCGTACGTGCTGGTCGGCTGGTCCTTCGGCGGTGCGCTCGCCTATGGCGTCGCGCAACTCCTGCGTGAGGCCGGGGAAGAAGTTGCCTTCGTGGGCCTCATCGACGTGGTGCGCCCTCGCGCGGACATGACCGAGACGCCGGACAGCAAGCGGGCGCGGCTCGAGCGCTGGAAGGAGTTCGCGATCCGCAACTACGACCTCGACCCCGATGTACCGATCCCGATGGATCGGCTCGTCGAGGCCGACGACGAGGGGCAGTTCGCGATCATCATGGAGATGATGTCGATGTCGGGCACCAAGATCCCCGGCGGCATCATCGAACACCAGCGGACCTCGTTCATCGAGAACCGCGTGCTGAGCAGCATCGCGCCGGAACCCTACGACGGCAAGGTCGTGCTGTACCGGGCCGACAAGATGCACGCCGGCGCCGTCGAACTCGAACCGCAGTGGGCCGAGATCGACGAGGACGGCCGCTGGGGTGAGGTCGTCGACGATCTGGAGATCATCCATGTCGGCGGTGACCACCTCTCGATCGTCGACGAGCCGTACATCGCCAAGATCGGCAACGACCTGGCCGCGCGGGTCGGACGGCTCGATGAGCAGTAGCGGCACGGCTGCTCATCGTCAATCAGTGGTCGCGTAGAAAGTGAGACACCGTGGCTGACACCACCGCAGGCAAGCTCGCCGACCTCCGTCAGAAGTTGGAGGCCGCTCGCGAGCCGGGAGGCGAGAAGGCGCTCGCGAAACGCGCGGCGAAGGGGATCTGTTCTCCGCGTGAGCGTCTGAGCATGCTCTTCGATCCCGGGACCTTCGTCGAGATCGGTGCGCTGGCGAAGATGCCGGGTGCGGCCGAGAGTGGTTACGGCGACGGCGTGGTCACCGGACACGGGCTGGTGCACGGGCGTCCGGTGGCGGCGTTCTCCCACGACCAGTCGGTCTTCGGTGGAACCGTCGGTGAGATGTTCGGCCGCAAGGTCGCCTCGCTGATGGAGTGGGCGGGCAAGATCGGCTGCCCGATGGTCGGTATCAACGACTCGGCCGGTGCGCGGATCCAGGATGCCGTCACCTCACTCGCGTGGTACGCCGAGATGGGTCGCCGCAACGATCTGCTCTCCGGTCTCGCGCCGCAGATCTCGGTGATCCTGGGCAAGTGCGCCGGCGGCGCGGTCTACACCCCCGCCAACACCGACATCCTGGTGGCCGTCGAGGACAAGTCGTACATGTTCGTGACCGGACCCGATGTGCTGAAACAGGTGAACGGCGAGGAGATCTCGGCCGAGGACCTCGGCAGCGCGCACAATCAGGCGCGGTGGGGCAACATCCATCACGTCGCCCCCGACGAGAAGTCCGCGTTCGACTGGGTCCGTGAGTACCTGCAGTACATGCCGTCGAGTGCCTACGAGCGGCCGCCCGTCGTCAACCCGGGTCTCGAGCCGGAGATCACCGAGTCCGATCTGTCGCTCAACGACTTCATGCCCGACAACGACAACGCCGGGTACGACATGCACGACATCATCATCAAGCTGTTCGACGACGGCGCCTTCCACGAGGTGGGAGAGTTGTTCGCGCCCAACATCATCACCGGGTACGCACGGGTCGACGGCCGGTCGGTGGGTGTGGTCGCCAATCAGCCGAGCGTGATGTCGGGTGTGCTCGACACCGACTCGTCGGAGAAGGCGACGCGTTTCGTGCGCATCTGCAACGCCTTCAGCATCCCGTTGGTGTTCCTGGTGGACACCCCGGGCATCCTCCCGGGTCTCGCGGAGGAGCAGAAGGGCACCATCCGACGCTCCGGCCGCTTCCTGTACGCCTACGTCGAAGCCGATGTCCCCAAGGTGACCGTCGTGCTGCGCAAGGCTTACGGCGGCGCCTACGCGGTGATGGGCAGCAAGCACCTCGGTGCCGACGTCAACTTCGCCTGGCCGACAGCGAAGATCGCGGTGATGGGCGCCGAGTCGGCGGCCGCGGTGCTGACCCGACGTCAGACTGAAGGTCTCTCGGCCGCCGAAGCCGACAAGATCCGGCGTGAGTTCATCGACTTCTACAACACGATGATGGCGACCCCGTACCTCGCCGCCGAGCGGGGTTACGTCGACGCGGTCATCGAGCCGTCCGAGACCCGGCTCCAGTTGCGAAAGGCGTTGGCGCAGTTGCGCGACAAGCAGGTCCTCAAGACCCCGCGCAAGCACTTCCTGATGCCGATCTAGCGACGGGCCTCGCTCCGCTCTGAGGTGCGAGCGCTACCTGTACCGCCCTCCGCTCCCTGATCGAGAAAGTCGCAGATCCCCTGCTCCCTGAGGAGCGAGCTTGCGAGCTAACCTCCTGCTCCCTGAGGAGCGAGCTTGCGAGCGTCACGAAGGGTCTTGGTGACTCGGGTCGCGAAGACCCCTTCGTGACGACGCGCCCTCCGCAAGGTCCGGGCGCTCCTCGGGGAGCAGAGTGCGTGGTAGTGCGCGGGTAGCAGGACTGCCTAGTTCTTCACCGCCCGCATGGGTCCCGGGGTCCAGAGTCCGTGGTGGGTGTCGGTGGTGATGGTCAATTCGGCGTCGGTCTGCGGGAGGATCGGGGTCAGGCTCTGAAGCATGCCCCAATCCTTGGCCCAGTCGTTGCGCAGGTACGACGGGTACACGCGCGGCCGCAACTCGTTCTCGATGATGCCGAGCGGGCCACCGGAGTCGCCGGCCATCCAGCGCTGGGAGTTGACCCGTTCGCCTTCGCGGTCCGGCGAGATCCGCCACTCCGGTGTCTCCAGAACCCCGTACTTCACCTGGGCGGGACGCTGACACGGGAAGGCGAGACCTGCCTCCCAGTCGATGAGCACCGGATCCTCGCTGCCCACCAGCGAATTCAGCGTCACCATCGACGAGACGCGTGGCGGGGTGACGGCCAGCCACTGGTCGCGCAGCGTCGAGGTGTCCTCGGCGAGAACGCGGACCACCGTCGCGCCCGGGGGCGCCTGGTCCATCGGGAAGCGCAGGTTGCGCCACTCGGGGGCACCACCGATGTCGAGCGGCACCATCTGACCGGCCGGTGCCACCGTGCCGTCCGGCGCGACGCGGCCGAACTGCAGTCGCACTCGCTGTCCGGGCCGGGTGACGGCGAGGTCGTCGATGTACTCGACCTGCCCCGCCACCGACATCGTGACGAGCGGCTGCTCGCCGGAGGGGTTCTCCGGCAACTGATACCAGTCGGACGTGAGGCGTCCGGTGCCGCTGGGGGAGTTGTAGGTTCCGAGGACCGGGGTCTGGCTCGGTGACAGACCGAACGGCAGCTTCACGGTCGACCCGTTGACGCCGGCCTGGGCGGTCTGCCCACCGCTGGTGTCGCTGGAACCGGTCGTGGTGTCGGTCTCGGCGCTGGTTCCGTCCTCGGTCGGATCGGACTGGGTGCGGTCGACTTCCGCGGTCGAGGTGCCCGACGAGGACTCCTCGGCTTCCTCTTCGGTCTCCTCGGACAGGTCCGACGCCACTCCGTTGGGGTCGAACCCTTCCATCCCGGTTCCGGCCAGCGCGGCGCCCGGCGACGGGTTGTCCTGTCCCGCCACTCGCGCGGGTGACAGCAGTCCGGCGTTCGGATCGTCCTCCACCAGTACGGCGTCGGCGAGCGCGCACGGCTGTCCTTGGAGCGCGTTGACGTTCGAGCTCAGCCACGACCACGAATTGCGCTGCGTCCAGTCCGCTTTCGCGAATGACACCAGGGTGAACAGCAGCATGATGGTCGACACGACGATGATCGACGGGCTGCGGAGTCGGGCGAACACCGACCGCGACGTACCGGTCCGGACGGCGTCGTCGACGTAGTCGTCGCGGAAGTGTTGCCACAGACCGAGAGCGGTCAGCGCCACCGCCACCGCGAGGATCCCGGTCCAGAGCGGAATGCCCCGGACGTCGGGAACCGCGTCCCGCCAGGGGATTCCGTAGCTGCCGACGTACCACCACTGGTTGCGTCCGGAGAATGCGAGCGCCAGAACATATGCGCAGGCGGCGGCGAACAGGGTCCGGTTGCGGCGACGACGCATGATCGTGCGATCGGCGCAGGCGGTTGCCACCGCGGCGAGCGCGCCGCCGATCGCGGCGTACACGCCGAGCTGGTGGGTCCACTTGGTCGGCAGGAATGCCATCAGCACGGCCGAGCCGGCGACCATGGCGACCAGACGCCACGTGGGTGCGGTGGCGATGCCGGGCAGGCGGCGCCGATTGAGCAGCATGACCACGACCAGGACGAAGCAGGTGAACACGATGAGAATGCCGAAACGCCGGGCGATTCCGCCGTCGGCGGTGGGGTTCATCAGCATGTAGTAGCGCATCGGCTCTTCCCACCACTTGTTGGTGGGGCCGACCTGCCCGTTGACCGAGACCGCCTCCAGGATCGGTGCCAGCGGCTGGTCGGCGAAGATCTCGAACATCACCGCGAGCCCGGCGGCGAGGATCGGGAGGAGAAGCGGCCACAGACCGTCGCGCTTGCGGCGCACCGCGAGACGTTTGATCAGCGGCCGGATGCCGGCGATCAGGGCGATCGAGGCGATGACGCCGGTGGGATGGATGGTGAGGGTGAACGCCGCGGAGATGATGCCGATCGTCAGCGGGAAGAACCGGCCGGTGGCGATCGCGCGCTCGACGCACACCCAGGTGAAGATGGTGCCCAGCGCGATGAGCGGTTCGACGCGCAGTCCGTTGTTGTACGGCATCCACACCGCCAGGAAGACCAGGGCGGCAGCCCAGATCGCCGGCGTCGACTCGCGGACGGCCCGCCCGAGGCGGGGAATCGCCGCCCTGCTGATCAACCACCACGACGCCATCGCGAACATGAACGGCAGCAATCGCAACCACGGCGTCGCGGTGCTGATCTCCATCCACGCCGACAGGTAGTGGTAGTGCCAGCCGAACGGATCCTGCGGGACACCGAAGTAGCGGTAGTAGTTGTCGAGATAACCGGCCTCGCCGGCGATCCGGCCGACCGTCACCTGGTATCCGTCGTCGGCGGTGTTGCCGCCGACGAACAGCCAGATCAGCAGCACCAGGGTGACGACTCCGTCGACCGGGCGTACGCGCCACCAGCCCGCCGGGAAGATCTTGTGATGGCCGCGCGCGTCGCGGGCGTCGAGGACCGCCAGCGCGGCGAGGGAGAGGATCGTCGACGCGATGCCGAGGACCAGCAGCCAGAACTTGAGTGTCGTGGGCGTGGAGACGAACCGGGTGTCGATGGTCGACCGGAAGGAGAGTCCGTCGGTGCTGACGTCGGCCGGAAGGCTCGAGTACACACCGATGATCTGCGGCCGGGCGTTGGGATCCCGCAGATCGAAGGACCGGACGGCGCCGGTGTCATCGTCATTCGGCGCGCTCGCGCCGCTCCCGGCGCCGGCGGCGTTCTCCGGCAGGCCCTGGATCGACCCCCGCGTGCCCTCGGTGTCGGATTCGACGACGATCCGGCAGTCCGGCGCCGACTGTGCGGCCGCGCGAGGAGTGTTGAGCAGCACGACGTTTCGTTGCACGACCTGGAGCGAGTCGGCGGTGGCCCGGACGAAGAGGCCGACCTTGCCTGCCTCCGCGCCGCCTTCGGGCACCGTCGACAACAGCACTCCGCCGGACGAGGGCAAGGATGCGCCGAGTGCGCACGGAACCGTGACGTCCATGGAGACCGGGACGAACGACACGTTCGGTGCGGCGACGTTCGCCACCGAACCCTGTTGCGGCCAGGTCAGTTCGGCCTTGGTGTAGTCGACCGGCAGGAACGGGCTGAGCAGTGCGAGCAGGATGCCCACGATGCCCGCGGTCATCGCGACGATACGCGCGGTGCCGGCGTGGCGTTCGGCGAAGCCCGGGCGGCGGTCGCTCACGAATGGCGCGGTGTCGGCGGGACTTCGGGAAGAAGTGTCGGTGTCTGCCACGTCTGCCTGGTTCTCTCCGGTGTGCCGCGTCGCCGGTTCGGCGTGCGAGTGGTCGGGGTCAGTCATCTTCGGGCACCACCCTGATCGGGCCGGGGCGCGACCATCCCCAGGTGGTCGACGTTCCCGTCTGCACGTCCGCGGGTCGCGCCTGCGGCACCAGCGGGGTCAGGCGCTGCAGGTTGCCCCACTCGCGGTACCAGTCGTCGTCGAGGTAGGTGGCGAGGGTCGACGGCCGCGTGAGCGCCTCCACCGGCGCCAGCAGGCCGCCGTCCTCGGTGGCCATCCAGGTCTTGGACTGCGAGTTGGCGATCCACGACTCGGGCAGGATGCGCCACTGCGGGAGGTCGAAGACGCCGTGGTGGGCGGTCATCGGACGCTGGCACGGGAACACCGCGCCGGCGGCGAAGTCGATGAGCACGGGATCGGTGGAGCCGACGACGGTCTGCAGGGTCTGCAGCACCGGGGCCCGCGGCGGGGTGATCGCGAGCCACTGGTCCGGGTCGAGGTTGTTGTCCCGGGCGACGATTCGCATCACGGTCGCGTCAGCGGGAACGCGGTCCATCGGGATGCGCAGGTTTCGCCACGGGCGGTTGGTCCGCTCGGGGTCGATCGGGATCGCGGGCGCGCCGACCTCCTCGAACTGTCCGTTGGCAGGAACATTCGGCCCGCTCGCTTCGCTCCCGGCGCCGGCTTCGGACTCCCTACCGAACTGAACCTCCAACGCCTGCCCGAAGTTCGGGACGCCGTCCCGGTCGAGCGTGAAGACCGCGCCGGCGGCGGTGATGACGATCAGCGGTGAGGAGTCGCGGGCGGGCAGGCGATACCAACCGGTGGTCAGAGTGGCCTGGCCGCTGTTGGTCTCGTGGCTGCCCAGCACGGGTGTGGTCGCCGGATCGAGGCCGAATGGCAGTGCCGCGGTGCTGCCGTTGACGCCGCGAGGCCCGACGCCGCCGGTGGTTCCCGGGTTGCTGCCGTAGACGATGAATGTCTTCGACAGGTCCGCGGAGGTGTTCATCGCGCCGGGTTTCTGGGCGCCGGCCTGCGGTGTGAGGTCCGGCTTCACCCCGTCGGGACGGAATCCCTCGGATTGCCCCTGCAGCGTCGACGACGCCGTGCCGCCGTCCGCGGGTGCCAGCGTGCCCCGGTTCGGGTCGGGCTCGACGAGCACGGAATCGGCCATCGCGCAGGTGTTTCCGCGCGCGGAGTCGAGATTGGCGGACAGCATCGTGAAGGTGTCCGCGCGGCTGGTCGCGGCCTTCGCGAACACCGCGAGTTCACTGACGACGATGAGGACGGCGATCACCGCGATCGGTGCGGACGCGACCCCGATGCGCCAGCCGGCGGGCGCGGCACCGCGGTCATGGGCGAGGCCGGTCTCGTCGACGAAGTCCATCCGGAGGTGTTGCCAGATGGCGAACAGCAATGCCACCACCGCGAGCGCGAGGAGCACGGTCGACACCTGGATCCCGGCGACGACAGGTGCCTTGTCGAACCAGGCGATGCCGAAGTTGTAGGGCCACGGCCAGGCGTTCTTGCCCGCCGCTGCGGCCGCGCACGCCACCAGCAGCCCGGCGACCAGGATCGACAGGTTGCGGAGCGTGCGGCGTGCCGCCTGCCCGATCGCCACGCAGGCGACGGCGGCCAGCGCCGCGCCGAGGCCGGCGAAGATGCCGAACTGGATGGTCCACTTCGTCGGCGTGAACGACAGGAACAGGATCGTCAGCAGGGAGGCGCCCAGTGCCCGCCACACCGCGCCCGGATCGATGCCGTCGATCCGCTTGCGGCGCAACATGATCGCCAGGACGACGAACATGGACACGGCGAACAGGAGCACCGGGATGCGGCGGGCCAGGGCGCCGTCGGTGGTGTTCACCGCGAGGAAGTAGTAGCGCAGGAGTTCCTGATACCACGCCAGCGTCGGACCGACCGAGTAACGGATCCGCAGGGCCTCGAAGACGGTCGCCAGGGTCTGGTCGCGGAAGACGATGATGATGACCAGGGCCACACCCGCGAGAAGCGGGGCGAGCAGCGGCAGGAGTCCGTCTTCGGCGCGGCGTCGGACCAGGATGCGGAGCATGGGCCGGGCGCTCGCGATGAGCAGGGCGAGCGCGACGAGACCATGCGGGGCCAGGGCGAGCGTCAGCGCCGCGGTGAATGCGGCGATGACGGCCGGCAGCATTCGTCGCGTCGAGACCGTGACCTCCACCGCCCACCAGGTCGCCAGGGTGCCGAGGACGATGATTCCCTCGCTGCGCAGCCCCGAACACATCGGGAGCCAGAACGCGAGGAAGACCGCCGCGCCGGTGAGCATCGCCCACTGCGACCGCCGCACGGCGCCACCCAGTCGGGGCAGGAGGACTCGGCTGAGGATGAACCAGGCGGCCAGACCCGCGAACAGGGACGGGAGCCGCATCCACAGGCCGGTCGTCGAGATGGTCGACCAGTACGCCAGGAAGTTGTAGTACCAGTCGAACGGTGCCTCGGGGATGCCGTAGAAGCGGTAGTAGTTCGCGAGGTATCCGGCGTCGGCGGCGTTGCGCCCCATGTTGAGGATGTAACCGTCGTCGGGTGACCCCGCCCCGAGGAAGTGCCAGACCACCAGCGTCACCGTCACGCCGATGTCGGTGGGGCCGGGGCGCAGGACCCGGCGCCACCGGAGGCGCCGGCCGACTCGTCGGTGATAGCCGTGGATGCGGTCGAGGCGTCCGACGGCCACGAGCGCGACGATCGCGGCTCCGACACCGACGACCATCACCACCCACTTGAGGATCGACGGCGACGAGTCGAAGCGATCGTCGATCTCGAGGCGGACGTCGACACCCGGGGCGGCCCGGAGCTGTTCGGGCGTGAGGTCGGTGAAGATGCCGGTGATCTGCGGGTTCGACGCCGGTTCGGCGAGGCCGATGGCGCCGCCGCCCGCGATCGCCGGTCCCGGGGGCAGACCGACGAACTGCGCGCCGGTCGTCGTGGCGTCGGAGAAGATGCGGAGTTCGGTACAACCGGCCAGCGCGTCCCGCGGCACCGAGGCGAGCGTCTTGTTGCGGTTGGTGACGGATACGCCGTTCGCGTCGGCGACGACGAACAGCCCGTTGTCCCGCGCTTTCACCGCGGCCGCGGGCATCGTCGACAGCACGACGGTCGACGTGTCGGCGGGGGTCGTCGACAGCACGCGACACGGGATCGAGATGTCGACGTTCCGGGCGGTCTGCGCCACGAGCGGAGCCGTGACCGATGCCGAAGTGCCGGTCTGTTGTGGCCACGTGATCGACGCCGTCGAGGTGCTGACGGGCAGGAACGGGGTCAGGACGCCGGCGACGACGGCGATGAGCCCGGCGACCGCGGCGACGAGCGCGACGGTGCGGGACTGCGGTGCGCCGGACGCACGCTGGGCAGCAGCTCCAACGGTGGTGTCGGCGTTGCCAGCGGACACTTCAGGCGACTTCGGCACAGGCGCATCGTAGTCAGCCATGCTGTGACAAACCCAAATCCCCTGACCGGATAGCTCGATGTGGCTTGGGTGGCTTCGACACGGCTCCTCGCTGCGCTCGTCACCTGCTCAACCAGCGGGAGAGGCGAGACCGCCGGAGTTCCGCCCGCTGGCCGAGCAGCGTCGTCCGAGCGCAGCGAGGCAGCCGGCTCCCCGCCCGCTGGCCGAGCAGCGTCGTCCGAGCGCAGCGAGGCCGCCGCGTCCGTCGAGGTCACTTCCCGCGCGCGACTCGGATCAGGAGAACCGCATGAGGATCGAGTGCACGGCCTGGGTGACGGTCATGCGGTCGTAGGTCTGCACGAACTCGAAGGTGCGCTCGAGATCGGGACCGGCGTCGTGCTGGTCGCGCGCCGAGAGCAGCGCCGCGAAATGTGGCCCGAGGACGGCGACATTCCACTCGTTGATCAGGTCGTCCTCCGCGTCGAGCGGCGCGCGGTGGACGTTCCCGTCCCGGATGTCGGGCAACCCGACACCGTAGACCCCGGCCAGGCCGGTCTTCTCCGACATCTCCCGCCACCGCTTGGCGGTTCGCGAGGTGAAGTGTTCGGCGAACTGGAAGGTGCCCAGCACGATCGCGGCGCCGCCGATCGCCGCCTGCTCCTCGAGTGCCTTGCTCATCTCGATGAGCAGGCGTTTGTTGCCCATACGCGGCGGGATCGAGGTCGACGCGATGCGGTACGGCGTCGACTTGTCCGGGCCGGGGGTGGTCCACACCGGCATCTCGGGCAGCGGCACGACGGTCCGGCTGGCGAGGACGGACGGGTCGGTCACGGCGGGATACAGGTCGCCGATACCGAAAGCGGCGCCCATCGTCTGGGCGGTGATCCGGGTGGCCTCGTCGTCGACGCCCTCGGCGATGACGACGGCATGGCTGCGTTCGGTGTGCGCGGCCAGCGCGTGGGCGAGGTGCGCGGCGTCGGAGCTGGTCTGCGACGTGAGCAGTTCGGCACCGGTGACGATGATGTCGGGTTCGACGAGGGAGAGCAGCGTGGCCGCGTGCTCGCTGCGGACGAGCCCGTCGACGCAGATGATCTTGCCGGCCGCCCGGGCGCGGGCGACGCGGGCGAGTGTCCGCTGCGGGCTGCGTTCGACGGCGTCGGGGAGGATGACCATGACGTGGCGTTCGAGGCGTCGCGCCGTCTCGTCGTCGAGGTTGTCGATCAGGTCGAGATCGAGGGAGACCAGCAGCGGCAGGATCTTGGCCAGCGACTGCGCACGTTGGGACGCGGCCATCTTGCGCTTCCGCTCGTCGAGTACAGGGTGTTCTTCGACGAGACGGGCGGCGCGTTTGAGGGCGGCGGCGGTGGCGAGCCGGGTGCCGGCCGGCCCCCTGAGCTGCAGTTCGACGGCGGCGAGAGCGCCATCGGACAGCCGGCAGACCGGCGCGAACTGCATGTGGAGCTCCAGATCATCGAACAGGGTGAATGATCGCGTTTCGGACACACGTGCCTCCCCGTCAGAGCGGAAAAGCGCTCCGATCGATCTGGTGGACGCGGTTTGCTTCACATCCTGTTCGCGGCATCAGCCTGTGGTCAGCGTAACAAACCACGAACCGTGGACATGGTCGAGAAGCCCTTGGTCCCTGAGGTCCCAAGCGGCGCAAGGTATTCGGCTGTGAATCCGGGTGCGGGTGTCAGTGCCTGTTCGTAGTTGGTGGGTACAGAGAGGTGTTACCGCGGCCGCGACCAACGGGGCGGAAGGTCGCGACCGCGGCTCCGGGCGGGTCCGGGGGTGTGGTGACCCGCTACTCGGTCTGTTGCGCCAGGTCAGCGGGCTGCGTCGGCCGCTGCCTTTTCGCCGCTGGCGCCGGCGTGGGTGAGCTCACCGGTGTAGCTCTCGAGGTGTGCGCGGACGAACCACTGGAATTTCTCCAGTTCGGCGGTCTGTCCGATGAGGATGTCCTCGGTGATCGGATCGATGTCGCCGATCTTCTTGATTCCGTCGCGGTGCGAGGTGATGAACCCGTCATAGACCAGGTCGAGCGCGCCGAGGTGTGCCTGCGCGGTGTCGCGTCCGATGGAGTAGTCGTTCCACGAGCGGTCGTTCTCGATCGCCTTGGCGGTGCCCTTCGGCGACGCTCCGAGCGTGGCGATGCGTTCGGCGATGGTGTCCGCGTAGCCGCGGACGAGCTCGACCTGCGGGTCGATCATCTCGTGCACGCCGATGAAGTTCGCGCCGACGACGTTCCAGTGGATGTGCTTGAGGGTGAGGTGCAGGTCGTTCAGCGCGCTGAGGCGCTCCTGCAGGATGCCCACGACCTCGTTGGCGGCTTCGTTGCTGAGTCCAGGTGCGGTGAATGAAGGCATGACTCGAAGCTAGGCCGGTATCGGCGGCGTGACGAGGACAGCCGGCCATGAGTGACGGAACCGAGACAGCACATCTCAGTGAGATAACGAAGGCCTCGAGTGTGTTTGCCGCACCGACCGTGGGGAAACGACAAAACCCAGGTCGGCGCGGTGTCAGAGACCAGGTCAATACCCGCTGGAGCGCATCGGCGCGGGGTCGTACAACCCTGAACGACGAGCCGTCCCGAGGTCCAGTTCCGCAGCCGGAGCCGGGATGATCTCGGTGAACTTCTGCAGGCCGCCCCAGTCGCGTCCCCAGTTGTTTCGGAGGTACGTCGGCAGCAGGGTGGGTCGCAGCATCGCCTCGGTGATGCCGAGCGGACCGCCCGCGGTGCCCGACATCCAGGTCTGGCTGTTCTTCCGGGTGGCCTCGGCGTCGGGCATGATCCGCCATTGCGGTACCTCGAGGACGCCGTTGCGTACCTTCATCGGCTGCTGGCACGGGAAGACCATGCCGGGCAGCCAGTCGATGAAGACCGGGTCGGTCTGGCCCACGACGTCGTTGAGGGTGGCCAGGGTGCTGACCCGCGGTGGCGTCACCGCGACCCATTCCGACGGTGCGGCCGCGGTGTCGGCGACCTCGACCCGGACGACATTCGCCCGCGGCGGTGAGTCGGCGAGCGGGAACCGCAGGTTGCGCCAGGTGGGGGTCTCGCCGATGTCGATCGGGAACATCCGGCCGAGCGCGCTCACCCGCCCGTCGGCCTCCACGCGGCCGAACTGCATCGTGACCTTCTGGCCGGCGTGCACGACCCCGATGCCGTCGACCGCCTCGACCGATCCGGCGACCGCCATCGTCAGCAGCGGGGTGTCGTCGGAACGTTCGGGCAGCCGGTACCAGTCCGAGGTCAGCGAGCCGGTACCCGACGGCGAGCCGTAGCTGCCCAGGACGGGGGTCTGGGCGGGGTTCAGGCCGAACGGCAGACGCACCGTCGACCCGTTGACGCCTCGTGCACCCTGACCGCCTTCGGTGCCGCCCTGCGCGGACGAGCTGTCGCCGGATTCGTCTGAGCCGGCACCGGTCTGGGCGCTGTTCTGCGCGCCGGAGGTGGTCGACGACTCGGTGTCCTCGGTGGCGTCGACGGACAGGCGATCGGGTACACCGTTCGGGGAGAAGCCCGTCGCGACCGGTCCGGCCAGCGCCGCGGCGATGCCGGGGGCGGGCCGGCCGTCGACGGCCGCGGGCTGCAGCAGTCCGGCGGTCGGATCGGCCTCGACGAGGACGTCGTTGGCCAGCCCACACGAGTTCCCGGTGAGAGCGCGTGCGTTCGACTTCATCCACGACCACGAATCACGTTGCTCGTAGGCGCCTTTCGCGAACGAAGCGACCATGAACAGCACCATCAGCCCGGAGATGACCGGCAGCGGCGAGAACTTGAGCTTCGAATACCACTTGTCGGCCCCGCGCGTACGGGTCTGTTCGTCGACGAAGTCGTCGCGGAAGTGGAACCACAGGCCGGCAAGTGCGGTGGCGACCGCGGCGGCGAGGATGAACCAGGCGATGTTGATGCCGCCCACCGTCGGTGGGCGATCCCACCACGGGACGCCGTAGCTGCCGACGAACCACCAGCCGTTGGTGCCGGCGAAGGAGATCCCCGTGATCGCGAGCACCGCGGCGGCGAAGAAGCTGCGATTGCGTCGCGACCGCAGCACGGCCGGCGCCATCATGGCGCCCGCCGCGGCGGCGAGGCCCGCGGCGATGCCCGCGTACACACCGAAGTGGTGGGTCCACTTGGTCGGCGTGAAGGCGATGAAGAACATCGTGCCGAGGGTGACGGCGACCAGTCGCCAGATAGGTGCGCGCGCAATGCCGTTGGGATGCTCCCGCCGAAGTAGGCGGAGCAACACGACGAACAGGCACAGGATCATCGCCAGCACGCCGAAGCGTCGTGCGAGCGTGCCGTCGGCGGTCGGCAGGATCAGGTAGTAGTACCGGATCGGTTCCTGCCACCACTCCAGCGTCGGGCCGACGTCGGAGGCGACCTTGTTACCCGCGATGAGCGGGGCGAGCGGCTGATCGGCGAAGATCTGGAACAGTACCGCGGTGCCGGCCGCCAGGATGGGCGCGAGCATCGGCAGCAGGCCGTCCCGGGACCGGCGCGACACCAGGGTCTTCACGATCGGTCGGATCCCGGCGAGCAGTGCGGCGACCGCCATCAGACCGCCGGGCGCGAGCGCGAGGGTGAAGGCGGCGGTGACCACCGCGACGGCGTAGGGGAGCAGTCGGCGAGTGGCGATCGCGCGTTCCACGCAGCACCAGGTGAGCAGAGCGCCGACGGCCTCGGCCGGTTCCGGACGCAGACCGTTGTTGAACGGCAACCAGATCGCGAGGAAGACGAACGCGGCCGACCACACCGCCGGCGTGCTGTGCCGCACCGCGCGGCCCAGGCGCGGGATGACCTCTCGGCTGATGAGCCACCAGCCCAGCAACCCGAGGAGGAAGGCCGGTAGTCGCATGAACGGTGCCGCGACGCTCACGTCCGTCATGGCCGAGATGACCTGGAAGTGCCAGCCGAACGGGTCCTGTGGCACACCGAAGTAGCGGAAGTAGTTGTCGGCGTACCCGGCGTCTCCGGTGATCCGGCCGACGATGAAGTTGTAGCCGTCGTCGGAGGTGTTGGCGCCCGCGAACCACCAGAAGGCGAGAATCGCGAACACCGCGACATCGGGCGGCCGGATCGTGAACCAGCCCGACGGCAGGAAACGCTTGTGGCTGCGGCCGTCCCGGCGGTCGAGGATGCCGAGCGCGATCAGCGAGACGATCGTCATGAGGATGCCGAGCACGATCGCGGTGAGCTTCAGCAGGGTCGGGGTGCTGACGTAGCGGGTGTCGATGGTGGCGCGCAGCGACAACCCGTCACGAGAGACATCGGCGGGCAGATCGCTGTAGACGCCGACGATCTGGGGACGCATCTCGTGGTCGGCCAGCGCGAAGCCGTGCGCGGCGCCGGAGTCCGCGGCCGGTTCGGGCAGGCCCTCGAATCGTCCGCTCACCCCCTCGCCGTCGGCCCGGAAGACGATGCGACAGTTCGGATTCGATTGCGCGGCCGCTCGATCGGTGTTCAGCAGCGCGACGTTGCGGTCGGTGAGGGTCAGAGCGTCGGACGTCGCCCGGACGAAGAGCCCGCGGGCCCCGGCGTCCTGGCCGCCTTCGGGGATCGTCGACAGCAGTACTCCGCCCTGGTCGGGCAGGCGGGTGGCGAGTGAACACGGAACCGACGTCTCCATGTCGATCGGCACGAAGGAGACCAGCGGGGCGGCGACATCGGAGACGTCGCCGCCCTGCGGCCACTGCAGTTCGGCGGTCGACTGGTTCACCGGCAACAGCGGGGTGAGGATCGCCAACAGGAATCCGAGCAGACCGGTGACGGTCGCGACGATCTTCGGGTTGACCGTGGTCGCCAGACGGGACGTACGAGGCGTACGGGACTCACTCATCGGATTGGGGCTCCACCCTGATCGAGCCGGCTCGTGACCAGCCCCATTGCGTCGTCTGTGCCGTGTCGATCCGCGCGTCCGGTGCGTCGGACACGAGCGGGGTCAGCTTCTCCAGTGCGCCCCAGTCGCGCACCCAGTCGTCCTGCAGGTACGTCGAGACCGCCGACGCGGACGTGGTGGCCTCCGAGATCCCCAGCAACCCGCCGTCCACGCCGGCCTGCCACGTCTTGGACTGGGAATTGGTCAGCGGATAGTCACCCAGGATGCGCCACTGCGGGACCTGGGCGACGCCGTGGGACACACCCATCGGCCGCTGGCACGGGAAGTGCGACGCCACCCCGAAGTCGATGAGGGTGGGTGCCGTCGAGCCGACGACCGCCTGCAGCGTCTGCAACCGCGGTGCGCGCGGCGGGGTGATCCCGATGAACTGCTTCTCGCCGAGGTTGTTGTCCTGCAGCGACAATCGCATCACGGTCGCACGCGGCGGGGCGGCCGACATCGGTACGCGCATGTTGCGCCAGGGCATGTTCAGGATCACGGGACCGGGGTCGATGGGCAGGATGTCGGGGCCGACCTGTTCGAAGTTCCCGTCCGCACCCGGGCGGCCGAACTGCACCACCATCTTCTGCCCGAAGTTGCGTACGCCGAAGGTGTCGATGGTCGAGACGGCGCCCGCGGTGCTGAACACCAGCAGCGGCGACGCGGCACGGTCGGCGGGCAGGTCGTACCAACCGGTCGTGAGCCGGGCCTCGCCCGGATACCCGTAGCTGCCCAGGACCGGCGTGGTGGCGGGGTCGAGCCCGTACGGCAACTTGGCGGTGGAACCGTTCACGGTTTCCGGTCCGCGCCCGCCGGTGGTCCCGGCGCCCAGCCCGCCGGTGATCGCGAACGGGCGGGCCATACTCGCCGACACGTTCATCTGTCCGGGGCGCTGGCTACCCGGCTCGGGCTGGAGGTCGTCGGGAATCCCGTTCGGGGAGAACCCGACCGGGTTCTCGCCGCGCAGCGCCTGCGTCGTGGTGGCGCCGCCGGCCGGGGTGAGCATGCCGGCGTTGGGATCGAGTTCGACGAGGACATCGTCGGCGAGGCCACAGCTGTTGCCGCGCAGCGTGTTCAGGTTCTCGGCGAGTGCGGTCGACGCCGGGTACCGGGTCACCGCGGCTTTGGCGAACAGCAGTAACTCCACGATCACCAGCAGACCGGCGATCACCGCCAGTGGTGAGGAGGCGAGAAAGAGCCGTCGGCGATCGGCTCGGGTCTCGCCGGGCCCGGTGTCGGCATGTGCGAGACCGCGATTGGTCACGTAGTCCAGCCGCAGGTGTTGCCAGACCGCGACCGCGGCCGCGATCACGGCGAGGATGAGGAACAGCGTCGACGCCTGGTAGCCGGCGATGACGGGGGCGCGGTCGAACCAGGAGATGCCGTATTCGTAGAGGAACGGCCACGAGTTGTAACCGGCCATCGCGGCGGCCATCGCGAACAACAGTCCGGAGACGAAGACCGTCAGGTTTCGCGCCGAACGCGCCGCCGACTGGGCCACGGCGACGGTGGCCGCCGCCGCGATCGCCGCCGCCAGCCCGGCGAGCACGCCGAACTGGATGGTCCACTTGGTCGGCGTGAACGCGAACAGGAGGAGGGTGACCCCGACGGCGCCGATGAGACGCCAGACGGGTCCCGGGTCGACTCCGCGAATCCTCGTGCGCCGCAACATGACCGCGACCGTGACGAACAGGCCGGCGAGCAGCAGGAGCAGCGGTACGCGACGGGTGAGGGCGCCGTCGTCGGTGACGACCGAGATGAAGTAGTACCGCAGGAACTCCTGATGCCAGGAGATGACCGGCCCGACCGAGTAGCGCAGCTTGATCGCTTCGAGGACGGTGGCCAGGGTCTGATCGCGGAACACCACGATGAGCACCACCATGCCGGCGGCGGCGATCGGCGCGAGGAGGGCGAGCGTTGCCGCCCAGCGGGATCCGTCCATCCGGTTTCGTCGGTCGATGAGGATGTGCAGCAGTGAGCGGGCCGCCACCAGCAGGATGGCCACGCCGACGACGCCGTGCGGGGCGAGCGCCAGGGTGAAGCCCGCGACGAGGGCGGCCAGTGCCGCCGGCAGGAGCCGCCGGGTCGCGATGGCGTATTCCGCTGCCCACCAGGTCAGCAACGAACCGAGGACGATGATCCCCTCGCTGCGCAAGCCGCTGCAGAACGGCAACCAGAACGCGGTGAACGTCAGGGCGCCCGCCCAGATCGCCCACGAACTGCGCCGTACCGCCGGGCCGAGGCGTGGCAGCAGCACCCGGCTCAGGACGAACCACGACACGAGTCCGGCGACGAGTTGCGGGATGTGCATCCACAGCACCGACGGCGAGACCGACGACCACGCCGCAAGGAAGCTGTAGTACCAGTCGAACGGTGCTTCGGGGATGCCGTAGAAGCGGTAGTAGTTGGCGAGGTAGCCGAAACCGTCGGCGGTACGGCCCATGTTGAGGATGTAACCGTCGTCGGGCGAACCGGCCCCGAGGACGCTCCAAACCAGCAGGATCGCGGTGACGACCAAGTCGCTGGCCCGGGGTTTCAGTGAATGCCACCACGAGCGGGTGCGCGCGCCGATCCGCCGGTGGTACCCGCCGATGCGGTCGAGCAGCCCGAGCGCGACGACGGCGACGAGTACCGACAGCGCGGCGAGCACCATCACGATGATCTTGAGGATCGACGGGGACGACTCGTACCGGTTGTCGATGGCCACCTGCACGCGCAGGCCGTTACCAGCGGCGTCGCGTGCCTGTTCCGGGCTGAGGTTGCTGAAGATGCCGTCGACCTGCGGGCGGCGGTCCGGCGGCAGGGTCGTCCACTCGCCGAGCCCGACGAACTGCGCACCCGGGCCGGTGGGGGCGGAGAAGATGCGCAGTTCCGAGCATCGGCTCAGGTCGGCGCGGGAGGCGGTCGCGGCGAGACTGTTCCGGAAGGTCACGGTGATCGCGGCGTCGGTGGCGGTGACCCACAGCGACGACGACTTCGAGCGCGGCGCATTGGTCGGCATCGTGGCGAGGACCACGCCGTCCGGTGCCGACGCCAGCGTCGCGCATGGAATGCGGGCGTCGAGGGTCTGCGGGGTCTGCGCGATGAGCGGCGCCATCACCGACGACGTGTCGGCGTTCAGATCCTGCCCGGCCGGCCACTCGAAACCGGCGTCGACGGCCTTGACCGGCAGCAGCGGGGTGAGGGCACACAGCACGATGCCGGCGACCCCCGCCACGATCGCGATCCACCGCGCGGTGCCCGCGGAAATCCTGGTCCCGTGCCCCGACGATTCCGGCCCCGACGAGGACGGTTCGGCGGAATCCTCAGGCGAGGTCGGGGCTGTCACAGGCACGGTGCCTCATCGTAAGCGACGTCCCCCGGGGTACCTAGGGCCCACCCCGCGGCTCTAAAGGTTGAGGTGCGTGAGCGCCGGTACCCCTGCTCCCTGATCCGAAAGAACGACACAACCATTGCGTCGAGAGCTGAGGAGCGGCCGGAGCTTGCGGAGGGCGCGGCCAACCACTGCTCCCTGAGGAGCGGCCGGAGCTTGCGGAGGGCGCGTCAACCCCCCTGCTCCCTGAGGAGCGTCCGGAGCTTGCGGAGGGCGCGTCACGAAGGGTTCGGCACTGCAAAGACAGTTCTCGCCCGCGGGCGGACACTACCAGCAACCACCGACAATTTAAGGTGGCAACTCCGCGCAGCAAAGATTCTGTTGGACAACGTATTTCGAGCTGCCGTTTACCCTTCTTTCGTGTACAGTCGAACGTACATTCGCAGCACGGGTTCTCGGGGGAGGTGACCGTCATGTCCGACACCACACGCGTCGGTGGCGATTCGACAGCGCCGCAACCGCGTGCCGTTGAGTTGGTGGCCGATCTCCACCGCACCCTCGACAAGTTGCAGACCGTGGATCTGTCACCGTGTACCGATGCCGAACTCGCTGAAGTGGCCGCGGAGACCGAACGCGCCATCGCACGTCTGACCGTCGCCGGAGACCGGCAGATCGATCAGGCCGTCGCTCGCGACCTGCCCCGCAAGGCCGGCTGCCGGACCCTCATGCAGTACATGACACATCGGCTACGAGTCTCGAACCCGATGCGCCGCCGTAAGCAGATGGACGCCACCGCCCACCGGACCAGCCTCGGCGGCGAGGTCCTCCCACCCGAATACCCCTGCCTCGCGGAAGCTTTCGCACAAGGCGCGGTCGGCACCGCGCACGTGCAGGCCGCATTGGATGTCCTCGACCGCATCCCGGTCGCCGTCGACCACGACATCAAGGTCGCCGCTGAGCGGCAGATGGCCGAGATCGCCACCGACCACACCCCCGCTGAGATCACCCAACTCGGTGCCCGCCTGCTCGCCCACCTCGACCCCGACGGCACCCTGACCGACGACACCGACCAGAAACGACGCCGCGGCCTGTGGATCGGTCGGCAACGCGCCGATGGCACCGCCAAGATCTCCGGCACCCTGACACCCGCACTCGCCGCCCGACTCACCATGATGTTCGCCGTGTGGGGCAAACCCGGACTCAATAACCCCGACGACCCCGCCTCGCCCAGCGGGCCGGCCGGTGCCGCCGACCCCGACGCCCTGGCCACCGCAGCCGACCGCGACGGCCGCACCCTCGCCCAGTCCAATCACGACGCGCTCGACGCTGCACTCGCCGCAGGTTTCGCCGACGGCGCACTCGGCACCTCGCACCGCGGCCTGCCCGTCCAACTGATCATCAAAGCCGACCTCGGCGACCTCGTCCGCGAAGCCGGACTCGCGACCACCGCCACCGGAACCCTGCTGCCCATCCGGGACTTGATCGCGATGGCCGGTGACGTCCAGCCGTGGTTGGCGATCTTCAAAGACGCCACCACTGTGCCGCTGCACTTCGGGCGCGGCAGACGTCTGGCCACCCGCGAACAGCGCCTCGTCTCTTTCGCCCGCCCCGACGGGGAAGTGTGCTCGGCACCCGGGTGTGATCAGCCCGCCACCCAGGTCGACATGCATCACGCCCACAGGGATTGGGCCAAGGGCGGTCTCACCGACATCGACGACCTCGCCCCGGCCTGCCCG
>ERZ501011.68-NODE-68-length-31694-cov-12.342773_pt1 | contig 31694 bp, 34 predicted proteins | sample MGYA00248833_ERZ501011 | MGnify/ENA primary metagenome ERZ501011 (study PRJEB25958, sample SAMN03398530) | human skin metagenome | study: EMG produced TPA metagenomics assembly of the Human Skin Microbiome Metagenome (human skin metagenome) data set. | reverse complement strand
ACCGGGTGCGGCTCGTCGACGAACTCCCCGAGACCGCGACCTTCAAGACCGTCAAACGCCTCCTGGCTTCCGATGCCACCCCGCCCACCTGGCGTCGGGACGGTCGGGTCTATCGCGCCGCGACGTAGGCTCCCTCCCACGATCCGTATGACGTTGTGCCCGGTTTCCGGGCACAACGTCATACGGATCTGCTGCCCCCTGTGGACGGCGTTCCGCGTTCGCGATCGTCACGCACTACGTTGACAGCGCACAGTTCTGGTATGCGCTGATCGTGCTAGCTTCTACGCACACTCTCGGGGGGAGACGATGGCAGATCTGACCGTAGATCCGGCAGCGCTGGTCACAGCCGCTATGGAGATCCAACAGTGCGCTTCGAACATCGGGGGGTTGCACCTCAGTGCAGGACTGGGGACCACCTACGCGACCCAGACGTTCGGCGGCCTCGCCGGCTCCTTCCGAGGCGCGACCGACGACATGAGCGATATCGCGAGCTCCGGTGATTCGCAGATCAAGACGTCGATGTCGAATGCTTCGAAGGCAATCTCTGCTTTTGCTGAGTTGGTGATCAACGCCCGCGACACCACCGTCGACACTGATCAATCCCGAGCGAACCGCATTTCGAGCGCGATCGCCTTCCCTTCGAGGACCGGCCCACTGACGGACCACCCAGTTCCGCTCGAAATTCTCCTGGGCGTCACGGAGAGGGGACCGCGGTAGCATGCCGCCGAGCTACAACGAGGTCACGGCATGGACGCCTGATCAACTCCGGTTCATCGCCAATGGACTCTTCGCTATGAAGGCTCGTCTCGACGCCGAGGCACCCAAGGCTGGAAACCCAGTCCTCAACCTGACGGGTGCGGAGTGGACGGGTAAGGCCAGAGGACCAGCCGATGACCGAGCGGAGGCAATCACACGCTGGCTCCGCGGCGTCGCGGACGAATACGGCGATCTCGCCGATGCGATGAACCGCGGCGCGTTTTCCATCGAAGGAGCAGTCACTGCCCTCGAGAACGGGACAACGTCATCAGAGTCCCAGGGTTATGTCCTCAACCGCGGAAGCCGCGAGTACGAGGTGGCCTTCGAGGCAGCGAAAGCACCACCCGACACCGAGTACGACGAGAATGTCGCCTTCCAGCACCAGACCGCCTTGCGCAATCTCGGTATAGCTGCGGACCAAGCGGTGAGCGACACGAGCGCAGCAGTCAACTCCGCTTTGGCTGCGCTGAGCGGAATAACACCGGCGTCAATCGCCACATCAAGCGGTTCGATGACACGGGTGACGAACCAAGTGGACGCGTTCCGCGAAGTCTACGGTCGAGTCCCGGTTGGTGAGAATGACTGGCGGATGGCCGCCGCGTTGGACCCGCATAGTTACAATCCGAAGAACAAAGGGGCCCCACCGGTTGTCAGCGTGATCAAGATCAATCCTGTACCCGGGCAGGGCGTCGTTGCCACGGGGCTGTTCATTCCCTCCGAGCGCGTAGTGTCAGGGCTGAACTTCTCCGAGTTCGAACTCAAGAGGAATCTCGGCGACGCCCGCGGGTTCGATCCGAACTTCGCTCCAGAAGACGCTCGCGTCTCATACTTCATCGATTACGAGAACGGCGTGATCGTGGCACGGCAAAACCCTTCGGTCGATGAGAATGGCAACGTCAAGACCGGAACACCTTCCGTCCATGCGAGCCAACTGCACGACGGTACCGTGGCAATCAAATATGACGCGTCCGATCCCCTGGCGCCACCTCATACAGAGGACATCGGTTGGAGTGTACGGGGCCAGACCATTGTCACGCCGGGCGCCGACGGTGCCAGCGTATCGGGTGAAAGAACGGACTTTCCCTCGATGGAGACGTACCAGTACATGCCTGACGGTCGTACTCGAATAATGTTCCAGGACGACGCTGGCGATCATACGGAATACGGGCCACTGCGCGACCTCCCCTCTCAGCATCATTATGGGCAATACACCTCAGATCTATCTCGATTCCCCAAAGACGCCGGGTCTGTCGTCTACGGCCCACCGCCCCACCCCATCGACGAGATGACCGAGTTCGGCGGTGCGGACGGCCCTCCTAGGGTCAATCAGGCCAAATGACCATTCAAACGAGTTATTGACAGATACCGCAAAAAAAGAGGACGGCGTCCATGACCAACGAATCAAGCAGCAACGCACCACCCGGCGACCAGGCTGGTCAACGCGTCTTCGCTGCCCAAACGGCAACCGTCGTTGCCATCCTATGTTCGAGTTTCGGCATTCCGTTCCTATTCGCCGATAACCGAGTAGTAATAGCCTTGGTGCTGGCCACGACGACGTTGCTGATCGGATGCGCCCTTGCCCTACCTCGTCGCACCCGCTCGTGGGGAGGCGTGGTCGTTGCGGCCGCGGTGCCCGTCTACCTCATAACTGGTGTGATGTGACAAATCGCGACGACCGCCAATCGGCCAACCGATTCTTCGGACCGATCACGCCCTACATCTGCGTTGCCGCGATCACCCTCGCTTTGATTGCGGTGAATTACCTGTGGGTGATCGGAATATTGCTCAATATCGTGTTCGTATTCGTCGGCATTGCGCTCATGGCGAATCGGGGGGTGGCTCGTCAAGTCGGTACCGGGATTACTGTCGCGTACCTCACCTTCGTTGCCGCACTTGGCATCCTGATACTCTTCGACTACGTCAAGACTGGCGACGGCCCGTCCACGACATCGTCTTTGTCGGCTCCGCCCAACCCAGAAACGTCACATGGAAGTGACTGACGAAGTCGCCTCTGTGGGCGGAGAATCTTTCAAGCCAACCCAATTGAGCTACGCGGCACAGACACTCGTGTCGTTGCTTCTGCCAGTCGCGATCTTTCTCGCTGCGCTCAACTCCGACACGTCACGCGTTCTCCCCGTCCTCGTAACGATCTCGCTAGCCACCGCGTGTGTCGTCGCCATCGTCAAACGTCCCGCTGCGCGCAGCTGGGTTATCACGATCACGACGGCCACCGTGACCATGAGTGTGGCCGTCATTCCCTACGGGGGTTGGCTGTGAACCCGTGCGATGAGCCACCCGACAACCGATTCTTCGGACCCGCGACTCCGATGACAGTGATCTTTACGCTGGTAGCGGCACCGTGCACGTTTCTGTTCGTGTGGGTCGCCAACGTCTTCCTGTTTTTGTTTCTCTTTGTCCTCGGCGCGGTAATGCTCGTCACCGGCACATCCCGCCAGATCGGCACCGGCCTAGTGGCCGGCAGCCTGACTTACGTACTGGTTCTCGCGGGTTTGCTCGTGTACGCCAGCGCCTGAGGAAGCGACACCGCCGCCTCACAAACCCCCTCGGTTCGACACCTGCGCCCGCCGGGACGATGAGGATTCTGTCCATTGGTGGTGGATGCGCTCCGAATGGGTGAGACTGGCACCGGTACGCCCGACGAGAGGCTGGACACCATGACCGGTAGGTACCTGCTCCGCACCCTGGGCATCGCACTCGGATGTGCAACCGCGGCAATCCTCTCCCCCGCGATCGCGAACGCCGCACCGAACGACGTGACGATCACACCCTCGGTGTCGGGCAACTCGGTCACCGTGACCGTCACGAACCGGTCCACGGCGGTGATCGGGTGCAAGATGTTCGGACTCCCGGCCGGGTCTGTGGCCGACAGCGACTCGCGACCACCCTTCGGATACGTCAACCCGGTCGACCCGCGCGCACTGATCGCGCCGGGCGGCACGCGCACCGTGGCGCTCGAGGTGTTCACCGACGAGGGCCCGAGTGGGTCCACCGTCCTGCCCGACGGCGCCTACGACCTGTACTGGGGATGCACGACGGTGCCGGGGTTCGACGGCGTCGAACAGTGGGGCACGCTGGGCCCGACCGGAAAGCCGTCGACCGCACGAACCACGCGGCTGACACTTCCCGCCGAAGTCGGCACCCTGATCGCACCGACCCCCATGCCGCCGGGGCCGTGCCCCGACGCGAGTTGCCTCCCGCCCGACGTCGCCGACATCGTCGACGACCTGTGGGGCGAGTACACCTCGCCCTAGCCTGAGCGAAGCGGCGAGGCCGTTTCCGTCGGGGACACTCGCCCGGTCACCCAGTGGCTTCGACTCGGCTCCTCGCTCCGCTCGGTGCCGGCTCAACCAGCGCGGGGTGGCCGACCGCGCGGGCACCAGCCTGCCGGCTCAACCAGCGCGGGGTGGCCGCTGCCGCGGGATCAAGACGACTGGCGGCCACGACGCAACGGTAGTGCCGACGCGTTGGTTCCGAAGACGGGTCGATTGGTGACCGATTGCCCGGCTGGTCCCGCATGTGGTCGGACTCACGTGGCGCCGACGGCCGACTTCCGGTGCTCTGGGAGATAGGGAACCGCTCAATTCGGGCTTCCCCGACGGGACAGACCGCCGATGCCGCCGGGACGCACTCCCCCGTTCGAAAGCCGATCACGACCACAGCCCTATCGACAGGACTGGAGCCGACCGATGACCGTAGCCGAACGCACCGCACCCGAATCCGACTCCCGCAGACAGTCAACCCGAACGGAGCTGCTGGGCCCCTTCCACGACGGGCGAGAAATGATTCTCGCCGCCGTCCTCGCCGCGTTGGCCGGGGCCACCGGCGCGGCGGCGTGGCTGTACTCCTCCGGGTGGTACGTGACCTTCATGACGGGCAACAGCGAGCGACTGGTGCTCGAACACGTCAAGGGGGCCCACCAGCTCGGCTTCACCGCTCTGCTGACCGTGGTGGTGTTCGTTCTCGGCGTGTTCGTGGCCACCCTGGCCAGGATGTACGTCTGGCGCAAGGCCCGGCACGGGGCGACAATGCTGACCGCGGGCTCGACGATCGCCGCGTGGCTGATCGACATCAACCTCGACAACGGCAACCGAGAATTCGGCGCCGGCCCGGTGCTCTGCCTGGCCTTCGGTCTCGGCGCACTCAACACCTCGATCAGCCGCAAGGGCGAGGTCGTCATGCCTCTGTCCTACGTGACCGGCACCCTGGTGAAAATTGGCCAGGGCGCCGGGTTGCACGTGTCCGGCGCCAAGCGATGGGGATGGGTCGCTCACCTGAGCACCTACGCGGGATTCCTCGCCGGTGCAGGATTCGGCGGCCTGCTGTTCAACGCCTTCGACGAACGGAACTCGCTACTGACCCTGGCCGTGGTCGCGGTGGTCGCCGCGGCGATCACCTGGCGTCTGGATCATCCCAAGTTCTTGCGTGCCGACGTCCGCTGACATGAGTGGCCGCGTCGTCGGCCGGTCGCGTCGACTGCTGGGCAGGCCGGTCAGCCGCCCAGCGTCTTGTTCATCCGGCCGACGGCCTCCTCGTACTCGCTGACGAGGTCGGCGATGAGGTCGGCGACGGGCGTGATCGCGTTGCAGCGTCCGACGATCTGACCGGCCGGCATCGCGACGACATCGGGATTGTCGGCCTGTGAGATCCGTGCGTGCGCCTCGGCGACGAGCAGGTTCTGCAGCGGCATCGGCAACGGTTCGGGCGCGGACTCGGCGTCCCAGGCATCGGTCCAGGCCGTCTTCAGCAGTCGCGCAGGCTTTCCCGAGTAGATGCGGCGGCGCACGGTGTCCCGCGACGTCGCCTTCAGCAGTGCCTGCTGGACAGTCGACGGCTTGTCGGAACCCTCCGGCACGCCGAGCTTGTACTCCGCCGCCGTCAGCCAGTACGTGCCCATCCACACGCCCTGCGCACCGAGCGCGATCGCCGCGGCGATCTGGCGGCCACTGCCCACGCCACCGGCCGCGAGGACCGGCGCGGTGTCACCGACCGCGTCGACGAGATCCGGCCACAGGATCATCGAGGTGACCTCACCGGTGTGCCCGCCGCCCTCGTAGCCCTGGGCGATGACGATGTCGACGCCCGCCTCGACGTGATGCAGCGCATGCTCTTTCGCGCCCGCGAGCGCGGCGACCAGGACGCCGTTGTCGTGCGCGGTCTGGATGACGTCGGCCGGCGGCGAGCCGAGTGCGTTGGCGATCAGCTTGATCTGTCCGTACTTACGACGATGCTCCATCGCGACGTCGACATGCGAGCGCGCGACCGAGTGCAACCAGCCGAGCACCCCGGCGTCGACCCGGTCTCCACCCGGGAGCGGGGGCACACCCAGATCGTCGAGCGTGCGTTCGACGAACGCGCGGTGCTCCGGCGGGATCATCGAGTCGAGGTCCATCTTCGAGCCCTCGGTCGGGATCTTGGCGGGCATCACCACATCGACGCCGAACGGTTTGCCGTCGGTGTTCTCGTGCATCCACTCCAGGACTTCGTCGAGCTCCTCGGCCTCGTTGAAGCGGACACAACCCAGGACACCGAGGCCACCGGCCCGGCTGATCGCCGCCGCCACGTCCTGGCTGGGGGTGAATCCGAAGATCGGATACTCGATGCCGAACTTCTCGACCAGTTCAGTACGCATGTTTCAGCTCCCTTTCGGCGCTCTACTGCGCCTCGTCGGCGGGACGTTCGGTGGTGACCGACGCTCCCCATCGATAGTCGGGTTTGCCTGCGGGAGAACGCTTGATCTCGTCCACGAACCACACGCTGCGCGGACACTTGTAGCCCGCCAACTCTTTTCGGACAACGTCGTTGAGACTCGTGAGCGACGGGCGCGCACCGTCCCGAGTCGCGATGACTGCCGCGACGCGCTGACCCCACCGGTCATCGGCCACACCCACCACGACGGTGTCGAACACGTCCGGGTGGGCCTTGAGCGCCCCCTCCACCTCCTCGGGGAAGACCTTCTCGCCGCCGGTGTTGATCGACACCGACCCACGGCCGAGCATGGTGATCGTGCCATCGGCCTCGAGGACGGCGTTGTCGCCGGGCAGCGAGTAGCGCACGCCGTCGAAGACCTTGAACGTCTTCGCCGACTTCTCCGGGTCGTTGTGGTAGCGCAGCGGTACGTGGCCGGATCGCGCCAGCACACCGACCTCGCCGCTGCCCGGCTCGACCGGCGTACCGTCCTCCCGCAAGACGTGGGTCTCCTTGTCGGCCTTCACCCGCGGACCGCCGGTGTGCGGCGTGTCCTTCGCGACGACGCCCATCCCGCCGAAGCCGGTCTCCGACGATCCGATCGCGTCGATGATGACCGAATTCGGGAACCGGTCGAGGAACTGTTCCTTGACGCTCGGTGAGAACAGGCAGGCCGACGACGCGATCGACAGCACGCTCGACAGGTCACGGTCCCCACCGCTCTCCAGCGCCTCGATCATGGGGCGCCCCATCGCATCTCCGGTGATGAACACGACGTTGACCTTGTGTCGTTCGACGATGTCCCACGCCGACGATCCGCTGAACTCGGGGTACACCACCGCTTTTCCGCCGGCGAAGAGGGACTGGAAGATCGCCCACTGCGAGCCGCCGTGGATGAACGGCGGGATCGGGTACCGGACGAGCTGCCCGCCCTCGGCACCGGTCTTGGCGAGATGCCACTCGTCGGGTACGGGTTCGCTGGTGTACCAGTCGATTCCACCACCGAGGACGCGCCACACGTCTTCCTGCCGCCACACCACGCCCTTCGGCTTCCCGGTGGTACCGCCGGTGTAGAGCATGTACAGGTCGTCGTCGCTGCGTTCCTCGAAGTCGCGTTCGGTCGACGACGCCGCGATCGCCTCCTCGAAACGGATCGCATCGCTGTGGCCCGCGCAGCACAGGTCCTCGTCCGACCCGTCCTCGATGACGACGCGGTACTCGAGATCGGGCGCTTTCGGCAACGTGTTGCACACGCGACCGGCGAAGCTCCGCTCGTGGATCAGCACCTTCATCCCGGAGTCGGTGAAGATGTGTTCCAACTCGGCTTCGACGTAGCGGTAGTTGACGTTGACCATCACCGCGCGAGCCTTGAAGATGGCGACCATCGCCTCGACCGACTCGATGGTGTTCCTGCTGTACAGACCCACTCGGTCGCCCGGTTGTACGCCCAGTTCCCGGAGTTTGTGGGCGAGGGCGTTGGCACGCGCCTCCAGGTCGGCGTAGGAGCGCAAGCGGTCGCCCGACTCGAGCGCGACGCGCTCGGGAACAAGGTCGACGGCATGCTCGATGAGGTCGGCGATTGTGTAGGCCATGGTTCAAAATTAGAACGTGTTATCGTTCTGGGCAAGCGGCAATACGCGCCCGCCACCATCACCTGATCACCACCCGAGCACAGCGACACCGGAGTGCAGCGATGACCACAGCAACCCCCGCCGAGTCCGTCACCGACAAGGCACCCGAGTGCCTCGTCGAGAAGCGCGGGCACATCCTGATCGTGACGATGAACCGACCGGAGGCGCGCAATGCGCTGTCGACGGAGATGATGCGGATCATGACCGAGGCGTGGGACCAGGTCGATGCCGATCCCGACATCCGGGTGGCCATCCTCACCGGCGCCGGCGGGTACTTCTGCGCGGGCGCCGACCTGAAGAGCATGAACAAGAACGCTCCCGGCGACACCGTCGACTCCGGTGCGTGGAATCCGGCCTCGTTGCCGGCCCTGCTGAAGGGACGCCGTCTCACCAAGCCGCTCATCGCCGCAGTGGAGGGACCCGCCATCGCCGGCGGTACCGAGATCCTGCAGGGCACCGACATCCGGGTCGCCGGCGAGAGCGCGAAGTTCGGTGTCTCCGAGGCCCGTTGGGGCCTGTACCCGATGGGTGGCAGCGCGGTTCGCCTCGTCCGGCAGATCCCGTACACCGTGGCGTGCGACATCCTGCTGACCGGCCGCCACATCACCGCGCGCGAGGCGCTCGAATACGGACTGATCGGCCATGTCGTCGACGACGGGACCGCTCTCGACAAGGCACTCGAACTCGCCGGGAAAATCGCGGCCAACGGTCCGCTCGCGGTGCAGGGCATCCTCAAGACCATCCGCGACACCGAGGGCCTACACGAACTCGACGCCTTCGAGATCGATGCGAAGATCGGCATCTCGGTCTTCAAGTCGAAGGATGCGAAGGTCGGACCCCGCGCGTTCGCGGAGAAGCGCACGCCGGAGTTCACCGGGGAGTAGCGGCACCGGGCGGTCGCGCCGCGCAGCGACTTCCGCGACGCCCCCGGTCAGTGGACGGCGTCCGACGCATCCTCCGACGACCTGCGTGGACGCAGCACGATCTCGTCGAGACGCCGACGATGATGCTCTTCGATGGTCATGCCCGCCTGGATCTCGTCGACGAGGGCTGCGGCGACGTCGCGGATCTTCACGTTCTCCTGCTGTGAGCGCCACCGGAGCACGTCGAACGCCCGGTCGGCGTTGACTCCATAGACCAGCATGAGCATGCCCTTGGCCTGCTCGATCACGCCGCTGCTGTCGCGGAAGGCTCGTACCTGGTCGTCGACCCGCCATTGCACCACGGCCATCTCGGCGTCGGTCAGGTCGAGGTAGAAGCCCTCGGTGCCGATGGCCCGCCCCGTGGCGTCGGTGATGGAATGCGCGATGACCGCGACCGGTCGGACCCGCCCGGACGTGTCGACGATGCGGTGCCGACTCGAGAACGGCGCGTGATTGGTGAGCATCTCGGCCAGCACGGCGTCGAAGTGGGCTCGATCGTCGGGGTGCTTGTGGCGGCGCATGAGTTCGGTGGTCGGTTCGACCTCCCCCGGCGCATAACCGTGCAGGGCGGCGACCTCATCGGACCATTCCCACTTCTCGCCCTCGTAGAAGAAGCGGAAGTCGCCGATACGTTGCATGCCCGACGGCATCCGGCCGGACCGGTCGGTCTGCCGACCCGCCGGGAGGCCATCCCGTCCGTGGTCGGCGTCTCCGCAACGGGGCCGTGATCACTTGGCTGCACGCGAGAAATTCTATGTTCGATCGGCAGGCACGGCCGCAGGTTCTGCAGTTGGGAAGTCGTCGACGACGGTCGCACGCGGCGGATCACCGATACCGTGTCCCGTCGGGCACACGCCGACACCGGGTGCGTCGTCACACCAACGTCGCGAGTTCCCGGATCGTCTCGGTGTCGCGGGCGGTGACCATGAGCATGGTGACGCCGGCCGCCTCCCACTCCTTGATCTGAGAGCGCACCTCGTCGGCCGTGCCGACGAGCATCGTCTCGCGGACCATCTCGTCGGGCACCGCGGCGATCGCCTCGGCCTTCTTGCCGCTGAGGAACAGGCTCACGATCTCGTCGACGGCGTCGGCGTAACCCATCCGCTTGTACAGCTCGGCATGGAAGTTCTTCTCCTTGGCGCCCATTCCGCCGACGTAGAGCGCCGTCGACGGCCGGTAGCGATCGATGGCCGCGGACACATCGTCGGTGATGACGACCTGAACCGTCGCGGCCACCTCGAAGTCGTCCCGGGAACGACGCGCACCCGGCCGCGCGAAACCCTCGTCGAGCCACGCGTTGTACTGGTCGGCGAGACCGAGACTGAAGAAGATGGCCAGCCAGCCGTCGGCGATCTCTGCGGTCTGCGCGACGTTCTTCGGGCCCTCGGCACCCAGCCAGATCGGGACGTCGGCGCGAAGCGGATGAGTGATCGGCTTGAGTGGTTTTCCGAGTCCGGTCGCCCCGGGTGCGTCGCCCGGGTACGGCAGCGGATAGTGCGGACCCGCGCTGGTCACCTTGTCCTCTCGGGCCAGCACGTCCCGCACGACGCGCACGTATTCGCGGGTGCGTGCCAACGGTTTTGCGAACGGTTCGCCGTACCAGCCCTCCACCACCTGCGGACCCGACACCCCGAGTCCGACGATGTGCCGGCCGCCGGAGAGATGGTCGAGGGTCAGCGCGTGCATGGCGAGGGAGGTCGGCGGCCGCGCCGACAGCTGGGCCACCGCCGTGCCCAGACGGATGCGCGAGGTCGCCGCGCCCCACCAGGCGAGCGGCGTGTACGCGTCGGAGCCCCACGACTCGGCGGTGAAGACCGCGTCGAACCCGCATTCCTCCGCGGTGGCGATCAACTCCGGCGCTTCGCGAATCGGATCGGCACCCCAGTACCCCAGTTGCAGACCGAGCTTCACAACCACTCCCCTTCTCGCCGGGCCGCGCCTCCCACGGCCTGACATGCATCTTGTGCCCAATACTAGAACGTGTTCTACTCGAGATGTGAGCATGAGCGTAACGTCTCCGGCCGCCCCGAATCCCGTCGCCGAGGTGCCCGAGCCGAAGTCCCCCATCCTGACCGCTCCCCTGACCAACTCCTTCGACTACACACGGTCGCTGGGCCCGGTCCTGAGCCAGTTCGCGCTCGCGTTGCGCGATGGCCGGATCATCGGGTCCAAGGGCAGCGACGGCAAGGTGTCGGTTCCCCCGGTCGAGTTCGACCCCGTCACCGGCACCCAGTCCGCCGAGTTCGTCGAGGTGTCGACCGTCGGCACGGTGACCACGTGGACGTGGAACCCCGAGCCGGTGCCGGGCCAACCGTTGGACACGCCGTTCGCGTGGGCGCTGATCCGTCTCGACGGCGCGGACACCACACTGCTGCACGCGGTTTCGACCGACTCGCCCGACGACCTGTCGACCGGCCTGCGGGTCCACGCCGTCTTCGGCGCCGCGCGCATCGGCCGGATCGACGACATCGCGTACTTCGCCCCCGGCGAGAAACCCGCCACCGCTCCGGCCAACACCGCCGACGCCCCCCAGGGCGCGGAGGCGGGGCTGCTCGTCATCCCCACCCCGGTCAGCACCGCGATCACGCACTCGGCCAACGAGGAAGAGTCCGTGTACCTCGAAGGACTGAAGGCGGGCAAGCTGATCGGCACCCGCATCGGTTCGGGAGTCGATGCCGGGCGCGTGTACTTCCCGCCCCGCGGCGTCAGCCCCGCCGACGGTTCACCCGCATCCGAGCGCGTCGAGCTGGCCCACACCGGCATCGTCACCACGTTCTGCATCGTCAACGTGCCCTTCCAGGGACAGCGGATCAAGCCGCCCTACGTGGCGGCCTACGTGCTCCTCGACGGGGCGAACATCCCGTTCCTGCACCTGATCCTGGACTGCGAGGCCTCTGAGGTCCGGATGGGCATGCGCGTCAAGGCCGTCTGGCTCCCCGAGGACGAATGGGAGTACTCGATCGGCAACATCAGCCACTTCGCGCCCACCGGAGAGCCCGACGCCGAGTACGAGACCTATAAGGACCACCTCTGATGACACTGCCACCGATCGCGATCATCGGCTTCGCGCACAGCCCGAACATCGCCGGCTCCCACGGCACCACCAACGGCGTCGAGATGCTGATCCCCTGCTTCGACAAGCTCTACGCCGAACTCGGCATCGCCCGCACCGACATCGAGTTCTGGTGCAGCGGTTCCTCCGATTACCTTGCCGGACGGGCATTCTCGTTCATCTCCGCGATCGACTCGATCGGTGCGATGCCGCCGATCAACGAGTCCCACGTCGAGATGGACGGCGCCTGGGCGCTGTACGAGGCGTGGGTGAAGATCGCGACGGGCGAGGTCGATCTCGCCCTCGCCTACGGATTCGGCAAGGCCACCGCGGGCAACGCCGACCAGACGCTCACCCTGCAGACCGATCCGTACACCGTCGCCCCGCTGCATCCGGATGCCCGGTCGCTCGGCGCCCTGCAGGCTCGCGCCGGCCTCGACGCGGGCGTGTGGACCGAGGCCGACATGGCCGCGGTCGGTGCGCGGACCTTCGGCGGTTCCGTCGACGAGCTGCTCGGTCGTGAGTACGTCGCGAACCCGCTGCGACAGCACGACATCGCGCCGTACACCGATGCCGCCGCAGCGGTCGTCATCGCCAGCGAGCGCAAGGCCCGCGAGCTGGTGGCCAACCCTGCCTTCGTCACCGGGTGGGATCACCGCATCGACACACCCAACTTCGGGGCACGCGATCTCACCGTCTCACCGTCGACGAAGCTGGCCGGCGACACCGCCTTCGGCGACCGCAGCCGCGCGGTCGACGTCGCCGAGATCAACGCGTCGTACACGCACCAGGAGATCATCGTCCGCAACGCGCTCGGACTCCCCGACTCGGTGCGCATCAATCCGTCCGGCGGTTCGCTGGCCGGCAACTCGCTGTTCTCCGCAGGTCTCCAGCGGATCGGGTACGCGGCCAACGAGATCCTCGGCGGCAACGCCGGCACCGCGGTCGCCCACGCCTCGAGCGGCCCGCTGCTGCAACAGAACATGGTGGTCACCCTGAGTGCCCAGAACAACGAGGGGGCCTGAGAACTGATGGGACACAACAATCGTGCCGCGGTGCTGGGCACCGGGCAGACACGGTACGTCGCGAAGCGGTCCGACGTCACGATGGCGGGCATGGTCCGCGAGGCCATCGACGCCGCGCTGATCGACTCCAAGGTCTCGCTCGACGACATCGACGCGATCGTCATCGGCAAGGCCCCGGACCTCTTCGAGGGGTCGATGATGCCGGAGCTCGCGATGGCCGAGGCCATCGGCGCGGTCGGCAAACGCCTCATCCGCGTACACACCGCGGGTTCGGTCGGCGGTTCGACGGCCAATGTGGCCGCGTCGCTGGTCTTCGCGGGCGTGCACAAGCGGGTCCTGGCCGTCGCCTGGGAGAAGCAGTCCGAGTCCAACGCGATGTGGGCCCTGTCGATCCCGGTGCCGTTCACCAAGCCGGTGGGCGCCGGCGCGGGTGGCTTCTTCGCCCCGCACGTCCGCGCCTACATCCGGCAGTCCGGCGCGCCCGAGCACATCGGGGCGATGGTCGCCGCCAAGGATCGCCGTAACGGCGCGCTGAATCCGCTTGCGCACCTGCACCAACCGGATCAGACGGTCGAGAAGGTCATGAGCTCGCAGATGCTCTGGGACCCGATCCGTTACGACGAGACCTGCCCGTCGTCGGACGGGGCCTGCGCGGTCGTCATCGGCAGCGAGGATGTCGCCGATGCCGCGATCGCCGCAGGCGATCCGGTGGCGTGGATCCATGCCACCGCGATGCGCACCGAGCCGCTGTCCTACGCGCACCGCAACGTCGTCAGCCCGCAGGCCGGTCGCGATGCCGCGGCCGCGTTGTGGAAGGCCGGCGGCATCAGCAACCCGCTGGAGGAGATCGACGCCGCCGAGATCTACGTGCCCTTCTCCTGGTTCGAGCCGATGTGGCTGGAGAACCTGGGATTCGTGGCCGAGGGCGAGGGGTGGAAGCTCACCGAATCCGGCGACACCGAGATCGGCGGGCGCATCCCGCTCAACGCGTCCGGCGGTGTGTTGTCGTCGAACCCGATCGGGGCGTCGGGCATGATCCGGTTCGCCGAGGCCGCCATCCAGGTCATGGGCAAAGCCGGAGACCACCAGGTCCCGGACGCCCGGAAGGCACTGGGCCACGCCTATGGCGGTGGCTCGCAGTACTTCTCGATGTGGCTCGTCGGCGCCGACAAGCCCCTGCACTGAGCGGAACTTCGTGGCATTCATGCGCCATATGTGCGCATGAATGCTACGAAGTGCGTTCGGGGACAGCGCAGGCGAGGCCGTCGGCCATTCCCGTGGGTCGCACACCCAGCGACTGGTTGAGACGTGCCCGCTGATTCTCCCAGGCCACGGTCATCGCGAGTTCGACGATCTGGGTCTCCGACAGGTGTTCGGCCAGCCGGCGGCGCAGGTCCGCGAGATCGTCGCCGACAGCCGGCGTACGGGTCATCGCCTCGGCGTAGCCGATGACGAGTTTCTCCAGATCGGTGTAGGCCGTCGACTCCTCATAGCGCGGCAGATCGCGGAGTTGCTGCTCGGTGATTCCGGCGCCCGACGCCAGCGCGGAGCCGATGTCGAGGCAGAACTCGCAACTGACCATGCCGGCGGCCTTGAGTTCGGCCAGTTCTTTGAGTTTCGGATCCATCCGGTTGGACAGCAGCATCGCGCTCTCCATCCCGGCGATCCCGCCCGCCACCAGCGGCCGACGAACGAGGTGGCCGACGAGTTCGGTGCGATGACGCCGGGCCCGCCGCATCGCGCGTACATAATTCCGGATTCGATGCAGTGCTCTCATACCCGTCCTTCCCGATCCGGCCGAAAACTGTAACGCCGCCCCAGCGCATATGTGACCAGCAGCACCAGGGCAGCCACACCGACCGCACCGTGGGCGACCGCACCCCAGGCGAAGACGCCGATCTCGTGGAGACCGCGTCCGCCCATCACCAGTCCGAGCGGCACGCCCGCGATGACGGCGACGGGTAGCCACCGGCGACGCGTCGAGGCGACCGCGATCGCCGCGCCGACGGCGATGAACGCCAATCCGCCGTCGACCATCGCGTGCTGGTTGAACGGCTCGCCGAGCGACGCCGAGATCCACTCGCCGGCAATCATGTTCCCGACGCCATGGATGATCAGGATCGCGCCGAGCGCGGCCGCGGCCACCTGCGCCGCCGACCACCGTCTTCTCCGACGACCGGCAGGCGCAGGATGCAGTATCCGGTCGACCGAAACGTAGGTCGACGCGGGCGGGTCGGGCCGCAAGCCACCGGCGAGCAACTCGAGTTCCGGGTCCGGAGCATTCGGGACGTCGCGCCCGTCGAGAACTGCCGATATCGCGTCATCGAGTCGTTCGGCCGCAGCGATGTCCACGGGGTCGAACTGTTCACTCGGATCGTGAGGCGTCACCTCGGCATCACCTCCCTCAACTTCGCCACCCCGCGATAGACGAGCATCCGCGCGGCCGTCGCCGAGATCCCCATCGCCGCGCCGATCTCGTCGGAGGTGAGTTCGGTGGCGAATCGCAGGGTCACGGCTTCCCGCTCGCGCGCCGTCAGAACCCACAACCGGCTGCGCACGTCGTCGGCCGCGGCGGCCCGCAGCATCGCGGTCTCGGGATCGCCGTCGTAAACGGACACCCCGGCGTCGCCGAGGTCGACCTCGGCGACCGGCACCTCGCGGGATCGCCGGGCCCACCAGTCCGCGACGACATGCCGCGCGATCCCGATCAGCCAGGCGCCGACGCTGTCGCGCCGGTCGTCGAACCGGTCCCACGAGCGCATCGCCTTCACGAAGACCTCCGCGGTCACGTCGTCGGCGTCGGCGGCCCCGGGCACACGGGTCCGCACGTAGCGCCAGACCCCCGCAACGTGTTCGCGGTACACCGCGTCGAACTGATCGACCGCGCCGGACTCCGAGTCGCTCCCCCTCCGTCGACGACGCCGTGGGGGCGTCGGTGAACCTGTCACCCCATCTTCGGGCCCGGCCGACGCGCTGTAACGACGGATGGGAGAACCCGGCCCACAAACGACCGCGGGCGGGACAGGGTGAGCACCCTGTCCCGCCCGTGGCGGCTCGTGTTGCGACTATCCGGCCTTGCGCACCGAGTTGATCGTCTTCTCGACTTCCCAGAAGGCGCGCAGTGCCGACAGCTTGCCGTCGGCGTCGGCGCGATAGGTGAACACCCCGCGCGCCTCGGAGACATGGCCGGCGATGTGGGTGACGATGCTGCCGATGTAGGCTACCTCGTTCCCGCAGATGATCTCCTCGTCGAAGCGGAACTCGATGCTCTCGGTCGTCCCGATCGATTTGTCCCAGAACTCCGAGATCTGCTCGTGCCCGCGGAATCCGACGCCGTCCGGGTCGAACATCGACGGGCCGACCGGGTCCTCGACCGTGGCGTCTGCCGCGAAGTTGTCGATCCAGGCCTGTTTGTCCCTGGATTCCACGAACTCACGCGAACGACGCCCCGCCACGACTGCGGGATGGTTCTCCCGGTCGATGCCGAGGTAGGCCGGTGTCTGCTCTGCTGCGGTCACTTGGTGCCGTAGTCGACGCGGAGTTCCTTGACGCCGTTGATCCAGCCGTGGCGCAGACGGCGCGGTGCGTCGAGTTTGGTGATGTCGGGCACCATGTCGGCGAGCGCGTTGAACATCAGGTTGATCTCCATCCGCGCGAGGTTCGCACCGACGCAGAAGTGCGCACCGTTGCCGCCGAACCCGACGTGCGGGTTGGGATCGCGCATGATGTTGAACGAGAACGGATCGTCGAAAACGTCCTCGTCGTAGTTCGCCGAACCGTAGAACATGCCGACGCGCTCACCCTTGGCGATGTCGACGCCGCCGATCTGCGTGTCGCGCTTGGCCGTCCGCTGGAAGCAGTTGACCGGGGTCGCCCACCGCACGATCTCGTCGACCGCGGTCGCCGGGCGCTCCTTCTTGAACAGTTCCCACTGATCGGGGTTGTCCAGGAAGGCATTCATCCCGTGGCTGATGGCGTTGCGGGTGGTCTCGTTGCCGGCGACGGTCAGCAGGATGAAGAAGAACCCGAACTCGGTCTCGTCGAGCGACTGCCCGTCGATGTCGGCGTTCACCAGCGTGGTGACGATGTCCTCGCCGGGATTCTTACGCTTCTCCTCGGCCATCGTGTAGCCGTAGCCGAGGATCTCGGCGTTGGCCTGCTGCGGATCCGTCGTGTAATCCGGGTCGTCGGCGTTCATCATCGAGTTCGACCAGTCGAACAGCTTCTCCCGATCCACCTCCGGCACGCCGAGGAGGTCGGCGATGGCCAGCAGCGGCAGGTCGACGGCCACGTCTTTGACGAAGTCACCGCTGCCCTTCTCCGCGGCCTTGGCGACGATGTCGCGGGCGGCGTCGTCGAGCTTCTCCTCGAGTGAATGCACGGCGCGCGGCGTGAACAACTTGGAGACCAGCTTGCGCAGGCGGGTGTGCTCCGGCGGATCGTGGTTGATCAGCAACGCCTTGGTGATCTCGATCTGATCGGCGGTCATGTCGTCTTCGAAACGCATGATGACGCCGTTGGCGTTGGTTTCCCAGTCCTCGTTGTTCTTGGAGATCTCGCGGACATGGGCGTGCTTGGAGATCACCCAGTACCCGCCGTCGTGGAAACCACCGCCCTTGCCGGGCGCCTGGGCATTCCACCATACCGGCGCGGTCTTGCGCAGTTGCGCGAACTCCTTCACGGGGATTCCCTGCTCGAGCAGATCGGGGTTGGTGAAGTCCCACCCCTCCTGCTCCATGAACGGGCACTTCGCGACTACGTCGGAAGGGCTCGTGCGCGCAGAATCCGCCGGGGTCGGCTCGCTGCCGATCGGGGCGCTCTGGGCCTGGGTCACGTCACACCACCTCGCTGTGAGATTTAGAACCTGTTTCAATCACATTGAAGCACACTGTGACGCATACGACACTCTCAGACGAGAACTTGTTCTAGTTTTGTTCCCGACCCGGTATCTTGACCTGCGACCTTCCCTCACAGATTCATTCGCGTTCGTCGCCGTGCAGCGTCGACGCATGGCGTCGAACACCCGTCGAGTGGGCCGCCCTGCCCGCATCATCCACCCCAGCGTAGACGCAAACATAGAACGTGTTCTAGCGTGATCACAGCGGCCTCGACGGACCGTCGGGCCTCATCCGTGGACATCCGGGTTCACCGGTACGAACGAAGGAGTGGCGATGGGCGTTCCCGTCATCGTAGAAGCGGCGCGCACGCCGATCGGCAAGCGCAACGGTTGGCTCTCGGGCCTGCACGCCGAGGAGTTGCTCGGCATCACCCAACGCGGCCTCCTCGAGAAAGCGGGCCTCGACCCCGCCCTCGTCGAGCAGGCGATCGGCGGCTGCGTGACCCAGGCAGGCGCCCAGGCCGGCAACATCACGCGCAAGGCCTGGCTGTCCGCGGGTCTGCCGGAGGCGACCGGAGCCACCACCATCGACGCGCAGTGCGGTTCGGCGCAGCAGGCCAACCATCTGATCGCCGGGCTCATCGCCTCCGACGCGATCGACATCGGCGTCGCCTGCGGAGTGGAGACGATGTCGGTCGTTCCGCTCGGCGCGAACGTCGGCACCAATGCCGGTCCGTATCACGCGGATTCGTGGGACGTCGACATGCCGAACCAGTTCGAGGCCGCCGAACGGATCGCCAAACGCCGCGGTATCACGCGCGCCGACATCGACGCGCTCGGCGAGCGCAGTCAACGCAACGCCCGCAAGGCATGGGACGAGGGTCGATTCGACCGCGAGGTCCTGAGCCTCAAGGCGCCCGAGCGCACCAAAGAAGGCGAACTGACCGGGAACATCCTCGACGTCAGCCGTGACCAGGGTCTGCGCGACACCACGCTCGAATCCCTGTCCGCGCTCAAACCCGTTCTCGAGGGCGGTATCCACACCGCTGGAACGTCGTCACAGATCTCCGACGGCGCGGCCGCCGTGCTCATCATGGACGAGTCCCGGGCACGCGAGCTGGGCCTGACACCGCGCGCACGCATCAAGGCGCAGGCGCTCGTCGGCGCGGAGCCGTCCTTCCACCTCGACGGTCCGGTCCAGGCGACCGAGCGCGTCCTGGCCAAGTCGGGAATGTCGTTGTCCGACATCGACATCGTCGAGATCAACGAGGCGTTCGCGTCCGTGGTACTCAGCTGGGCCCAGGTCCACGGCGCCGACCTGGACAAGGTCAACGTGAACGGCGGTGCCATCGCCCTGGGACACCCCGTGGGCAGCACCGGCTCTCGCCTGATCACCACCGCGCTGCACGAACTGGAGCGTCGGGACGGTCAGACCGCGCTGGTCACGATGTGCGCCGGCGGCGCCATGGCCACCGGCACCATCATCGAGCGCATCTGATGCCCGCACTCGACCCGAACAACAAGCCCGCGCAACTGGATTCGCCGATCGTCAGCAAGATCATCAAACTGGGGTCGAAGGCGAACACCGCGCTGTACAAGGCCACCGGTGGTCGCGTCGGGGGCACTTGGCGGGTCGGCGCGGGTCTACGCAAGCCCGCGCCGGTGTGCTTGCTGACCACCATCGGCCGCAAGTCGGGACAGCCGCGCACCGCGCCGCTGATCTACCTGCGGCGCGGGGACTCCTTCGTCGTGGTCGCCTCCCAGGGCGGCTCGGCGAAGAACCCCGCCTGGTACCTCAATCTCCGGGACAACCCGCAGGTCACCATCCAGATCGGCAAGGAGAAGCACGACCTCGTGGCGCGCACCGCCACCGATGCCGAGCGCGCCGAGCTCTGGCCTGATCTCGTCGACACCTACGCGGACTACGACACCTACGCCGCCTGGACGGAACGAACGATCCCGGTGGTCATCTGCGAGCCGGCCCGCTGATCGCTCAACACCTTCTGCTCTCCCGAGGTGCAACATCCTCCGCTCCCTGAGGTGTGAGGAGCGCAAGATCCTCCGCTCCCTGAGGTGTGAGGAGCGATAGCGACGAGCCACGAAGGGCGGCAGGGCATCTCACCAGACCCTTCGTGGCTCGCTTCGCTCGCACCTCAGGGAGCAGTGGGCCGTCGCCCGCCTCAGGGAGCAGGGGGCCGTCACGCTCGCACCCTCGGTCGCCAGACCCTTCGTGACGCGCCCTCCGCAAGCTCCGGACGCTCCTCAGGGAGCAGGAAGACGCGCCCTCCGGGCGCTCCTCAGGGAGCAGAGGGGCTCAGGGAGCAGAGGCCGCCACCCGCCTCACGAAGCCGGGGACCAGCCCTCGTGATCCCGGCCGGTCCAGTTGGCCAGTCGCTCAGTGGGTCCGGCGCCGGGGCGGGGTTCGACGACGACGCCGAACGGCACGTTGGGGTCGGTGCGGATCTCGGCCGGGATGAACTGCTGCGCGACCGCGAGCGTCGCCTCGGCCGTCGCGGGATCTGCTTCCGCGGGTTGCCCGGTGGCAACGGCGAGGTCCCAGCCGTGCACGAGGGTCTCGCTGACATAGCCCCAGAGCGCTCCCGCGCCGGGTACCTCACCCCACGGCACCTGGACCATGCGGGTCAGCGACGCATCATCGGCCCATCCCTCCAGGGCGGCCTCGACCAGCGCGGAGTAGGTGGCAGCGTCGTGCTGCTCGGCGATCGTCCGCATCGTTCGGACGTCGAGTCCGTCGGCGAGTGCCCGGGCACGCTCGGCGGTCGCCACGACGTGCGCCGAGAGTGTCCGGACGTCTAAGTCCTCGCAGGGAGTGGGCGCTTCCAGTTGATCGTCGGTGATCCCGGTCAGCAGTGCCGTCATCCAAGCAGTTGCCACTCGGAATGCGGGACGGGGGTCGGCGGGTGCGGCCGGGGCGGGCACGGCCTCTGGTGTGGTTGCGGTCATGATGACGTCCTCTCCTTGTCGTTGGTCGGTCTGCCACCAGTGAATCCGCAATACACGACATCTCCTGTCATGTATTCGGGAGAGAATCATGATCGTGCGCGCCGAACGTCTCATCGCCCTGCTGATGGTGCTGAAGAAGCACGAGCGGGTGACCGCCGCCGTATTGGCCGCCGAGCTCGGGGTCTCCGAACGAACCGTGCTCCGCGACATCGACGCGCTGTCGCTGTCCGGCGTGCCGGTCTACGCCGAGCGCGGCCGACACGGCGGCTTCGCGTTGTTACCGGGGTATCGCACCGATCTCACCGGACTGACCGTCGACGAGGCCACGTCGTTGCTCGCCGGTACCGGACGGGTCGACTCCCCCGCGTTCACCAGCGCCATGCGCAAGGTGACCGCCGCCCTGCCCGAGGCGCACCGGAGTCATGCCGTGCGCGCCGCGCAGCGGATTCTGGTCCGTCCGGAGGGTTTCGTCAGAACCCCGGAGATCCTCGACGGCCTCCAGGCCGTACAACTCGCCGTGTTCGAGGGCCGACGGATCCGTGTGAGCTACCGCAGCCGGGGTGCGCACACCCCGCGCGAGCACGTCCTCGACCCGATCGGACTCATCGTGGCGGGCGAGACCTGGTACCTCGTCGCCACCTCACCGCGCAGCACGTCGCACGACGGCGCCGGCTCGGCGGAACGCATGTACCGCGTCTCCCGGATGAGCGACGTGGACGTCCTCGACGAACCGGCGCACCGGTCCGAGGACGTCGACCTCGGCGAGATCTGGGAGCGGCATCGTGACGCGTTCCGACGCTCCTTCGAACCCGTCGACGTGGTGATCGACTGCTCGGTCGACGATGCCGAGCAGATCGAGTCGATCGCCGCCGCAACATATCTCGACCGGCCACCAGAAGGACGATGCCGGCTCGGACTCCGGTTCGCCGACCGTCGCCACGCCACGCGCGCGTTATGGGCGTCGATGTTCGACCACGACTTCGTGGTCTGCGAGCCGGAATGGCTCCGAACCACGCTCGTAGCCCGCGCCCGCGTTGTCGGCGGCGACTAGGCGAGCACATCGGGCCGCCTGCACCGAACGAATGAATCCTCTGGCGAGGCCCCCCTGCCTGTGGTCTGATTCTCGAATGTTCGGGGTTCTCACTCCATGTCGGCACGCACTCGACGACGACCTGATGGACCAGTGGCGCTCCCACCTGTGCGGGGTCTGTCTGTCGCTACGCGACAACCACGGCCAGTCGAGCAGGTTGACGGTCAACACCGATGCGGTGATGGTCTCGATCCTCACCGCGGCCCAGTCGGCGGCGGAGTGCGCCTCCACCGAGGCCGGTCGGTGTCCCCTACGCGGAATGCGCACGGCGACAGTCGTGTCCGCCGACGAACCGGGTGTCCGCCTCGCCGCGACCGCCTCCCTCACCCTCGCCGCCGCGAAGGCGGCCGACGTCGGCAACGAGCAGCGACACGCGCTGGCGCCCCGTCGGCCGGTACGCGCGAAGCTCGCCGACTATGCCGGGAGCCACCTGCGCCGGAATGCCGCGGCCGACACCGAGGTCGCCCGACGTCTCGATGTCGACGGGATGATGACGACGCTCTCTCGTCAAGCCGAGATCGAGTCGACGAGCGTCGTCCTCGACGACCTCACCCGGGCGTCGGCAGTGGCTGCGGCACAGGTCTTCTCCGCGTCGGCGATACTCGCCGACGCACCCCGCAACGAGGCCGCGCTCTCCGACATCGGTGCCGATTTCGGCCGGATAGCGCACCTCTTGGACGCGGTCGACGACTATGACTCCGACGCCGAGCAGGGACGGTACAACCCACTCCGGTCCACCGGAACGTCGCCGGAGACCGCGCTCGAGCAGTGCCGGCGACTCGCCTCCGCGATCCGGACCCGCTACGCCGACCTCGAACTCGTCGACGACCGACTCCTACGAGTGGTGTTGCTCGACGGACTGCGCCACGCGATCCACAAGCGCATGCACCCGCACGCGGAGGCCCCTTCGGTGGTCGCCGACTCGCGCACCCAGTGGCCGCCGCACCGGCCGTTCGGCTATCCGACCGAGTGGCCGTACCCGCCACCCTTCAAACCGAATCGATCGTTCCACGAACGGATTCTGCCGTTCATCGGTGTCTCGTGCTTCGGCAAGGCCTGCTGCGTCGACCACTGGAATCACTTCACCGACAAGTACAAGGACGCGGTCTGCGACGACTGCGACTGCTGCGATTGTTGCGACTGCTGCGACCTGTGACCCGCCCGGGCGGGCGGGTCGGTTGAGGAGCGAGCAATGCGCTCCCCCTGTGCTCCCAGAGGTGCGAGCGAAGCGCCAACGCTCCTCGCACCTCAGGGGGCAATGGTTATGTCGTTCTTTCGGATTAGGGTGCAGAGGGGATCTAGCCGACGCCGCGGTCGGAGTCGGCCCAGTACTGGGACCGCAGCGCCTTCTTGTCCGGCTTGCCGAGCGCGGTCAGTGGCAGGGCATCGGCGAAGATCACCCGCTTGGGTGACTGCACCGCACCCTTGCGGTCTTTCACGGACTGCTGGATCTCGGCGGTGATCCGGTCCTTCGCCGCGTCGTCGGCGTCGGCATCGTTGCGCAGCACCACGATCGCGGTGACCGCCTCGCCCCACTTGTCGTCCGGGACACCGATCACGCCGACCTGACCCACTGCCGGGTGTTCGGCGACGACGTCCTCGACCTCGCGCGGGAACACATTGAAGCCACCGGTGACGATCATGTCCTTGGTGCGGTCGACGATGAACCAGAATCCGTCCTCGTCCTCGCGGGCCACGTCGCCGGTGCGCAGCCAGCCGTCGCGGAAGGTGTCCGCGGTCTGTTCGGGGAGGCCCAGGTACCCGCCGGCGAGAAGTGGTCCCGCGACGCAGATCTCGCCGGGTTCGCCCTGCGGGACGGGCTTGTCGTCGGGCCCGAGCAGGGCGGTACGCAGGAAGGCCGACGGCCGTCCGCAGCTGCTCAGCCGACGCTGGTCCTCACCGGGACCCGGATGGTCACCCTTCGCCAGGTAACTGATGACCATCGGCGCCTCGGACTGGCCGTAGTACTGCGCGAAGATCGGACCGAAGCGTTCGATGGCCTCGGCGAGACGCACCGGATTGATCGGCGACGCACCGTAATACACGGTCTCCAGCGAGGACAGATCGCGCGTCTTGGAGTCCGGGTGGTCCATCAGTGCGTACAGCATCGACGGCACCAGCATCGTCGCGGTGATCTTCTGCTCCTCGATCGTGCGGAGCACCTCGGCCGGGTCGAATTTGGACAGGACCACCATCGACCCGCCCTTCATGAGGGTCGGGACGAAGAAGGCGGCGCCGGCGTGCGAGAGGGGCGTGCAGAGCAGGAACCGCGGGTGTTCGGGCCATTCCCATTCCGCGAGCTGGATCTGCGTCATCGTCGACATCGCGCGGGCTGTCCCGATGACGCCCTTCGGCTTGCCGGTGGTGCCGCCGGTGTAGGTGATGGAGACGACGTGGTCGGGTGAGAGATGCGCGGCGACAAGGGGCTTCGGCTCGAAGTTGTCGGCTTCGGCGATCACGTCCCGCGCGTGGGCGGCGAGTTGCTCCGGCACCGGTCCGAGCGTCAGCACCTGCTTGAGACCGGGAACCCGTTCGAGCAGTGCCGCGGCCCGCTCGACGAACATGGGCACCGGGTCGATGATGAGAGTCGACACGCCGGCGTCCGAGAGCACGTACGCGTGGTCGTCGAGTGAGCCCAGGGGATGCAGTGCGGTGCGGCGCCATCCCTGCGTCTGGCCGGCGCCGATCACGAACAGCACCTCGGGCCGATTCAGCGCAAGTAGGCCGACCGCGGTTCCCGTACCAGCACCCAACCCCTCGAACGCCTGGATGTAGCGGCTGATCGACGCCGCCATCTCACCGCCGGTCATCTCGGTGTCGCCGAGAGACAGCACGGTGCGGTCGGCGTGCCGCCGCAGCGCCGCGACCATCAGGTCGCCCATGTGCGTGCCCCCGCGCAGGTGATCGAAGTCGGCCGGTGCTGTCGTCGTACCCTCGTTCGTCATGACCACCAGACTAGGACGTGTTACAGCTCTAGGGAAGAATCTCCACCAAAACAGGCAGACCCAACGGTAGAACTTGTTCTAGATTCGCATTTCCGAGACGTCGTCCGACCCCCTGCGCACGCGCCGGATGTCCCCCACATGGGAACCACCGGTGACCTAGGATCGAGTCATGACTGATCTCGACCTCGCCACCACCCGGCGTGACATCGCCGACGCCCTGCTGACCGCCCTCGAGCGCCGCCACGAGGTCCTCGATGCCATCGTCGACGCCGAGAATCACGACGAGGCCGTCACCGCGATCGTCGACCTGCTCGGCAAATCCAAGCTCGGCGCCGAGGCCATCCTCGACATGAAGCTCGACCAGCTCACCAAGGACGACCGCCGCAAGAACCAGGCCGAACTCGACGACCTCAACAGCGCCCTCACCTTCACGCTCGCCGAACGTCCGGCCAGCAGTGGGGACACCCTTGATCTCCGTCCGTTCGACCCGTCCGCCGACGCCGAACTGTTCTCGGCGCGCACCAACGAGATCGGCACCGCCGGCGACGGTTCGGGCGCTCCCGCCGGCGATGTCGCGGCCGAGATCGATGCCGCCACCGCCCGGGTCGACGCCGAGGAGGCCGTCTGGCTGGTCGCCGTCGAAGGCGAGTCGAAGGTCGGCTTCGTGTTCGGCGAACTGAAGGACGGCGAGATCGACCTGCGCATCTGGATCCACCCGCAGTTCCGCAAGTCGGGGTACGGCACCGCAGCGCTACGCAAGTCCCGTTCGGAGATGGCGGCGTACTTCCCCGGCGTGCCGATGGTCGTCCGCGCGCCCAGCGCCTGACGGTCCACCTACAGTCGACGAACCCACCAGCCGTTCGGGGTGGTGGGTTCGTCTGTTGGTGGCGTGCCGGACGGTCAGGTCCGTTGGGGCCGCGGGAGGCCGAAGTGGGCGACGATCGCGCGGATCCGGTTGTCCTCGTCGACCACGAAGGTCTCGGACACGGTGGCACCCAGCCGAAGGGTCTTGGGTCGGACGTGGACGATGTAGCGCGTGGTGACGCTGTGCCCGTCCACCGTGGCGGTGAAGTCCGAGATCCGGTGGATGAGGCGGAATTGCGGGCCACGCGCGAGGCTGCGGGCGATGTGGTCGCCGTCGCGCCCGGTCCGCACACCGAACTCCACGCGGGTGCAGTCCGGGTGCAGGACGACCGACGACGGATCGTGACTCACCAAGGCGTCCACATAAGCGCGCGCCGCGGCGATCCGCTCGGCCGAGGGATCTCGGGGCGAGGTCATCGCGCGCCGTACACCGGCATCGGTACCGGCGCCTTGGCCAGGATCTCCTCGATCACCGGGCCGAGCTCGCCGGCCTCCCACCGAGAGCCCTTGTCCCGCTCGATGCTTCGCTGCCATCCATCGGTGATCGAGATCTTGCCGCCCTCGACTTCGAACACCCGGCCGGTCACCGAGCCCGCCGCGGGCGAACCCAGCCAGACCACGAGGGGCGAGACGTTCGCCGGATCCATCGTGTCGAAGGAACCGTCGGCGGGCGCCGCCATCTGAGCGGCCATCGCCTCACCGGCACCCATGGTCATCTGGGTACGGGCGGCCGGAGCGATCGCGTTCACGGTCACACCATACGACCCCAGTTCCGCGGCCGCCTGGATCGTCAGAGCCGCGATGCCGGCCTTCGCCGCGACGTAGTTGCCCTGCCCCACCGAACCGTACAGTCCCGCACCGGAACTCGTGTTGATGATGCGCGCCTGCGGAACGTCGCCGGCCTTCGCCTGGGCACGCCAGTGCGCGGCTGCGTGCCGCAGACCGACGAAGTGCCCTTTGAGATGTACGCGGACGACCGCATCCCACTCGTCCTCCGACAGCGAGACCAGCATCCGGTCGCGCACGAAACCCGCGTTGTTGACCAGTACGTCGAGGCGTCCGAACGCGGAGAGTGCGGTCTCGACCATGGCCGCACCCGAATCCCAGTCCGCGACGTCGCCCACCGACGCGACTGCCTGCCCGCCGGCGGCGACGATTTCGTCGACGACCTCACTCGCGGGGTCCTCGGCGTAGTCGTTGACGACGACCTTCGCGCCGTCGGCGGCGAACGCGAGGGCGTGGGCGCGTCCGATGCCCTGGCCGGCACCGGTCACGATGACGACACGACCCTCATTCAACTTGCTGGTCACTGATGTTCTTCCTTTCCGAAGTGTCTGCGGCCCCGAACCGCACACCGGGTCTCAGACTGCGTTACCGGCCGTGGCGGCGTCGAGGAATGCCGGCTTCTCGCCACCGCCGTGGACGGTCAGCGTCGACCCGGTGATGTAGCCGGCAAGCGGTGACAAGAGAAAGGCGACCGCGTTGCCGACATCGGCGGGCGTGGCCATCCGCCCCATCGGGATGGTCTCGCCGACGGCTGCCACACCGGCGTCGTCGCCGTAGTGCAGGTGGGACTGTTCGGTGACGACCGGGCCGGCCACGACCGAGTTCACCCGCACCCGCGGCGCCCACTCGACGGCGAGCGAGCTCATCAGGTTGTCGAGTCCGGCCTTCGCCGCACCGTAGGCCGAGGTGCCGGGTGACGGCCGGTGGCCGCTCACGCTCGAGATGTTCACGATGCCACCGCCATCCGGCTGCGTCTGCATCACCGCGTTGGCCGCGCGGGCCACGGCGAGCGGGGCGAGCAGATTGAGGTCGACGATCTTGCTCGCGAACCGGACCGACGCGTCGGCGGCCAGCGCGAACGGGGAGCCGCCGGCATTGTTCACGACACCGTCGATGCGTCCGGCCCGCCCGATGATGTCGTCCATCATCGCCACGACCGCATCCGCGTCGCGGACATCGCAGGACACGAAATCGAGATCGCGGAGGTCGTCGGCGAGATTGTCGGCGTTGCGACCACAGATCACCGGACGGGCGCCGAGCGAACCCAGGACGCGGGTGATCCCGGCACCCACCCCGCGCGCCCCGCCCGTGACCAGGATGACCTTCCCGACCAGGCCCAGCTCGACCTGTGACTGCGTCTGCATGGGTGCTACCCTACCAAACAACCAAGCACTTGCTTGGTGCGCTTCCGCAGTCCCCTCGGACTGTCCGGACCGCCCCATGAGAGGAGCCCGCGTGCCGATCACCACGACACGTTCCGATACCGGGATCGTGACCGTCACCGTCGACTATCCGCCGGTCAACGCGCTGCCATCGGCCGCATGGTTCGAACTCGGCGACGCCATCACCGCCGCCGGCCGGGACCCCTCCACCCACGTGGTGGTGCTCCGCGCAGAAGGTCGGGGCTTCAACGCGGGCGTCGACATCAAGGAGATGCAGGCGACCGACGGCTTCGACGCCCTGATCGGCGCCAACCGCGGATGCGCCGCCGCCTTCAGTGCCGTCTACGACTGCGCCGTCCCCGTCGTCGTCGCCGTCAACGGGTTCTGCGTGGGCGGCGGCATCGGCCTCGTCGGCAATGCCGACGTCATCGTGGCCTCCGACGACGCCGTCTTCGGACTACCCGAGGTGGACCGCGGAGCACTCGGCGCCGCAACCCATCTCGCGCGGCTCGTGCCACAACACATGATGCGCACCCTCTACTTCACCGCCAAGAACGTCACCGCCCAGCAACTCGAGCACTTCGGTTCGGTCTACCGGGTCGTGCCCCGCGAGGAACTGCTCGACGCGGCACTCGAGGTCGCAGAGGCCATCGCCGCCAAGGACACTCGCGTGATCCGCGCGGCGAAGGAGGCGATCAACAACATCGACCCCGTCGACGTCAAGGCGAGTTACCGCCTCGAGCAGGGGTACACCTTCGAGTTGAACCTGGCCGGCGTCGCCGATGAGCACCGCGACGCGTTCGTGTCGACCGGCAAACCACTTGCCGCGAATTCCGCCTCGGATGGAGGACGTGCCTGACATGCCCACCGACAAGACAAGCACTTTCGACGACGTCATCGCCGAGCTACGCGACGGCATGACCATCGGCATCGGCGGATGGGGTTCGCGCCGCAAGCCGATGGCGTTGGTCCGTGCGCTCGCCCGCTCCGAAGTCAAGGACCTCACCGTGGTGACCTACGGTGGCCCCGACCTCGGATTGCTCTGCGCGGCAGGGAAGGTGCGCCGCGCGTACTACGGCTTCGTCTCGCTCGACTCGGCTCCGTTCTACGATCCGTGGTTCGCCAAGGCGCGCACCAACGGCGAGATCGAGGTACGCGAGATGGACGAGGGCATGGTGAAATGCGGCCTCGAAGCAGCCGCCGCACGCGTGCCGTTCCTGCCCATTCGTGCCGGCCTCGGCTCCGACGTCCTCAACTTCTGGGAGGGTGAGCTGAAGACCGTCACCTCGCCCTATCCCGACGCCGACGGCCGGACGCAGACGCTGGTGGCCATGCCGGCACTGAAGCTCGACGCCGCCTTCGTGCACCTGGATCTGGCCGATGCCCACGGCAATGCCGCCTACACCGGGGTCGACCCGTACTTCGACGACCTCTACTGCGCGGCCGCCGAACGTCGCTATCTCGAGGCCGATCAGATCGTCTCCACCGAGGTGCTCGTCAAAACCGTCCCACACCAACGTCTTCTGCTGAACCGAATGGCCGTCGACCGCGTCGTCCACGCGCCCAACGGCGCTCACTTCACGTTTGCCGGGGAGTACGGCCGGGACGAGAAGTTCCAGCAGTTCTATGTGGCGTCGGCGAAGGAGCCCGAGACCTGGGACGCGTTCTCGCGCCGATTCCTCCAGGTCGACGAACAGACCTACCAGCGAGAAGTGACCGCCTGGCAGGACGAGCAGAAGGAGACCGGACAGTGAGCACCGCCGAAACCGCGACCACGCCCGGTGAATCGTCCGGTACGGATGAACCCACCCGCGCCGAGTACTGCGTGATCTCCTGCGCCGACATCTTCGCCGGCGCCGGCGAGATCATGGCCTCGCCGATGGCGCCCACTCCCCTGCTCGGCGCCCGGCTCGCGCGTCTCACCACCGAACCCGACCTGCTGATCACCGACGGCGAGGCGCTGATCCTCGCCGACACCCCGCCGATCGGGAAGACCGGGCCGATCGAGGGGTGGATGCCGTTCCGCAAGGTGTTCGACGTCGTGGCATCGGGTCGGCGCCATGTTGTCATGGGCGCCAACCAGATCGACCGGCACGGCAATCAGAACCTGTCGGCGTTCGGTCCGTTGCAGCACCCCACTCGTCAGATGTTCGGTGTGCGTGGCGCGCCCGGCAACACCATCAACCACCCCACCAGCTACTGGGTGGCCCGCCACACCGCGCGCGTCTTCGGCGAGTCCGTCGACATCGTGTCGGGCGTCGGTTTCGACAAGGTCGATCCGGAGAACCCGGCCTTCGACGACCTGAACATCCATCGCGTGGTCACCAACCTCGGCGTCTTCGACTTCGGCGGACCAGGCCACACCATGCGGGCCCTGTCCCTGCATCCCGGGGTCGGCGCCGACGAGGTCGCCGAGAACACCGGCTTCGAGGTCGAAGGCCTTGCCGACGCACCCGAAACGCGCCGGCCGACGGCAGAGGAGCTCGGTCTGATCCGGGACGTCCTCGACCCGAAGGGCGTCCGCAACAAGGAAGTCCGATGAGCAGTCCCACCAGCGCACAACCGAGTCCCGCGCGCGCCGCCGGACTGTCGACGTCGTTCACCGAGCTCGTCGGCATCGAGTACCCGATCGTCCAGACCGGCATGGGATGGGTGTCCGGACCGTCGCTGACCTCGGCAACCTCGAACGCCGGCGGGCTGGGCATCCTGGCGTCGGCCACGATGACGTTCGCGGAACTCGAGGCGGCCATCGCGAAGACGAAATCGTTGACGGACAAGCCATTCGGTGTGAACATGCGTGCCGACGCGACCGATGCCCCCGAACGCATCGACCTGTTGATCCGAGAGGGCGTCAAGGTCGCCTCCTTCGCGCTGGCCCCGAAACCCGAACTGATCGCGAAGCTCAAGGACAACGGCATCGTCGTGATCCCGTCGATCGGTGCGGCCAAACATGCCGTCAAGGTCGCCTCGTGGGGTGCCGACGCAGTGATCGTCCAGGGCGGCGAGGGCGGTGGTCACACCGGACCGGTCGCCACCACCCTGCTGCTGCCGTCGGTGCTTGATGCGCTGTCCGCCAAGGGTATCGACATGCCGGTGGTCGCCGCGGGCGGGTTCTTCGACGGCCGTGGGCTCGCCGCCGCACTCGCCTACGGGGCTCAGGGCGTGGCCATGGGCACCCGGTTCCTGCTGACGTCGGACAGTGCCGTGCCCGACTCCGTCAAGCAGGAGTACCTCGCCCGCGGTCTCGGCGACACCGTTGTCTCGGTCAAGGTCGACGGCATGCCGCACCGCGTGTTGCGTACCCCGCTGGTGGAGGCGCTCGAGAGCGGGAGCCCGGCCCGGGCCCTCGTCGCCGCGGCCCGCAATGCCAACGAGTTCAAGCAGATGACCGGCATGCGCTGGACGACGATGCTCAAAGACGGGCGCACGATGAAGAAGTCGGGCGAACGCACGTGGCAGCAGGTCATCATGGCGGGCAACACCCCCATGCTGCTCAAGGCCGGCCTCGTCGAAGGTGACACCCGCGCCGGCGTGCTCGCCTCCGGCCAGGTCGTCGGCATGATCGACGACCTGCCCAGCTGTGACGAGTTGATCCAGTCCATCATGACCCGGGCGCACGAACGATTGAAGGCGCTCGGGTCGTTGGGCTAGGGGCCGCGGCCGCCGGGCCTTCGAGGCTCGTCGCTGGCGCTCCTCCCACCTCCGGCAGCGCAGGGCGGGCCGGCCCCCCCCC
>ERZ501011.67-NODE-67-length-31914-cov-9.742522_pt1 | contig 31914 bp, 34 predicted proteins | sample MGYA00248833_ERZ501011 | MGnify/ENA primary metagenome ERZ501011 (study PRJEB25958, sample SAMN03398530) | human skin metagenome | study: EMG produced TPA metagenomics assembly of the Human Skin Microbiome Metagenome (human skin metagenome) data set. | reverse complement strand
CTTGGCCGGGGCCAGCAGTTCGCCGGCGCCCAGTTCCTGCAGCTTGACGGCCCACTCCACCGCGTCCATGCCGGTGGCGTTCCGGCCGCCGCCGGTTCCGGCGCTCCGGCTCTCGCCACGAGCGCCGCCGTTGCCGCCCTGGCCTCGACCACGACCGCCGCGTCGACTCCCCTGCGCGCGACCGCCCTGCGAACGACCTCCCTGCGAACGACCTCCCTGGGACCGGCCGCCCTGTGCACCACCGCCACGAGCGGCTTCGGCGGCTGCGCGTGCCGCAGCGGACACGCGGGGGGCGCGCTCGCCGACGAGCTCGTCGACGGCTGCCGACGATGCGTCGACAGCGATGGGTGTCACCTTGATCTTGGCCTTGCGCAGTAGCTGTGCGACCTCACGACGCTGTTCGTGCAGGCAGACGGTCACGACGTCGCCGGCCGACCCGGCACGGGCGGTGCGGCCCGAGCGGTGCAGGTACGCCTTGTGCTCGGCCGGCGGATCGACATGCACGACGAGTTCGATGCCGTCGACGTGCACGCCACGGGCGGCGACGTCGGTGGCGACGAGGACGCGGACGTCACCCTCGCCGAATGCGGCCAGGTTGCGGTCGCGCTGCGCCTGGCTGAGATTGCCGTGCAGGTCGACGGCCGGAATCCCGGCCTCGGTCAGCTTCTTGGCGAGCTTCTTGGCCTGGTGCTTGGTGCGCATGAACAGTATGCGTCGACCGGTGCCGGAGGCGAGCTCGGCGACGAGATCCTGCTTGTCTGCCGAGGAGACCTCGAAGACGTGGTGGGTCATTGCGGCCACCGGCGACTCCGCCGAATCCACCGAGTGGAGCACCGGGTTGTCGAGGAACCGCTTGGCCAGTTTGTCGACGCCGTTGTCCAGCGTCGCCGAGAACAGCATCCGCTGACCGTCGGCGGGGGTCGCGGCGAGGATCTTGGTCACGACGGGCAGGAAGCCGAGGTCGGCCATGTGGTCGGCCTCGTCGATCACGGTGATCTCGACCTCGTCGAGCCGGACGATGCCCTGACGCATCAGGTCCTCGAGACGTCCGGGGCACGCGACGACGATGTCGACACCGCGCCGGAACGCCTGCTCCTGGCGGGTCTGCTTGACGCCGCCGAACACGGTGGTGACGGTGAGTCCCACGGAGGCGGCGAGCGGCTCGACGACCGCGGCGATCTGGGTCGCGAGTTCGCGGGTCGGCGCCAGGATCAGCCCCGTGGGTGCCCCCACGTAGCGCTTGACCTGCATCTCGGCCAGGCCGGCGACGAGCGGGATGGAGAAGGCGAGGGTCTTGCCCGAGCCGGTCTTGCCGCGGCCCAGGACGTCCTTGCCGTCGAGGGTGTCGGGGAGGGTGTCCTTCTGGATCGGGAAGGCGTCGGTCTTGCCCTGAGAGGCGAGAACCTTGACGAGTTCGGTTGGGACACCGAGGGATTCGAACGACACACCAGGCGCCGACGCAGCAGCATCGGTGGAGGTGGCCGGGTTTTCGAGGACAGCAGTCATGTGGTGTGCAGGTTTCTTCCTGTGCTTGGCACGCGAACAGCACGACTGACGTGCAAGGGCGGTGCCGGTGGCGAACACGCGGGTGCGCGAGCTCGTTCGCCGTATGAAGTCAATGGCAGGTGGCCGACCGGTGTCGGATGTCCGGACCTGCGAGAGAGGCGTTCTACGACGCTAGACGCGGCCTGTACGGGCGCATCACTTCTGGCAACAGTACGCGTCGGTGATCGATACCGCGAATCGCTGTGATGCACGTCGCGTTTCGCCCACACCGGCAGGGTCGTCGAAAATCCGACCGAAGACCGCCCAGGACGGTGCTCACGAGGGCATGCGGTCGACGCTGCGCCGCCCGAGGGCGGTTTTCACCGGCGCTTCCCAGGCCTGCACGAACTTGAAAGGTTGTGTCCCGCAACCTCAGAACGCCTCGCTGAGCATCACGGCGACAGTGCCGGGCTCGAGTGCGTCGAAGACGTGCTCGACATCGCCGGGGTACGAGATGTAGTCACCGGCCGACAGCACCTCGGTGGCATCGGTGGGACCGAGACGTGCTCGGCCGCAACTGATCACGACGTGCTCGATGATCCCGCGCGCATGTGGTGCCGACACCCTGGGCTTGCCCGGTTCGGCGCGGATGACATACATGTCGCGCCGCGACCCCGGCGACGCGGTGGACAACAGGGTTGCCGAGTAGTCGGCGTCCGCGGCGGGGATCACCGGCCCCTCACCGAACCGGATGACCTCGACGGTCGGTGTGGGTGAGTCCAGCAACGCCGAGAACTGCACACCGAGCGCCGTGGAGAGCGCCCACAGCGTCTCGACACTGGGATTCCCCTCCCCCGATTCGAGCTGGGACAGCGTCGACTTCCCGATCCCGGCACGACGCGCGAGCTCGGTCAGCGACAGACCCGCTCGTGTGCGTTCCCTCTTCAACGACGCGGCGACCAGCTCTTTGGGGTTCACCGACCGAGCATCGTTCATCAAACCGTCCGATCGTCCATCTTGACGAACACACTTCTCTTGTTCACTATGATAGTCATGCGTTCGGCTTGGAGAACACTCGACACGGCGACCCTGCGCGCCGTCGTGGTGATGTCCCTGTCCGTTCTCGTCATCGGGACGTCGTACGGGGTGGCCGCGCACGGCGCGGGTCTCGCCCTCTGGCAGATCGTTGTGATCGCCACGGTCGTCCTCGCCGGATCGTCGGAGTTCGTCTTCGTCGGCATCCTGGCCGCCGGCGGGGCGCCGATCCTCGCCGCGCTGGCGGGCCTGTTGGTCAACACCCGCAACTTCGGGTACGGCCTCGCCGTCGGCAAGCACCTGCGCGGCACCCCCGAGATCGTCCTCGGCGCCCACCTCATCAACGACGAGACGGCCGCGTTGGCGACCGCGGAATCCGACCCGCGTCGGGCACGGGCCGCTTTCCTGTTGTGCGGACTCGGCGTTCTGGTCTCGTGGCCCGTCGGCGCAGCACTGGGTGCCACGCTCGGCGGTGTGGTCGCCGATCCCGCGAGCCTCGGGCTCGACGCCGCCTTCCCCGCTCTGCTCGCCGCGCTGGCCATCCCGGCCCTGCGCGACGGCGCCACCTGGGCAGCCGTGACGATCGGCGCGGCGGTGGCCGTGGCCTCGACGCCGTTCCTACCGGCCGGGTTGCCCATCATGGGAGCGCTTGTGGGCTTCGCCGCCGTGGAGTCACTCCGCCGGCTTCGGCGGACCCCACCGAGCGCACCGGCCCTACCCGGCACGAGGACGGACACCGTGAACGAGACCGCATCGTCGCGAGAGGCGCTCCAGCACAACAGCGCTCCGGGCTGTCGATGAGCACCGGCATCTCCCTCGCCGTCGGCATCACGGTTCTCGCGCTCGGCACCTATGCGATGCGCGCCGCCGGACCCGTTCTGCGAAACCGCATCTCGGTCTCGGACGGGGTCGAGAAGCTGATGGATCGGGCGACCGTGGTCCTGCTCGTCGCCGTCGCGCTGACCGGCGCTTTCTTCATCGACCACGACTTCGCCGGCTGGGCGCGGCCCGCCGGCGTGACGGTCGGGGTGATCGCGGCGCTGTTGAGGGCGCCCCTCGCGGTCGTGGTCATCCTCGCCGCGGCCACCGCCGCCGGCCTGCGGGCCCTCGGCGTCGCGTGAGTGACGGCGAGAAAGTCACCGCACGACAGCCGGATTCGCGCAACTGTCCGGCACCGCCACGAGTGAACACGTCACCGGCATCCGCGTCGGGCGGTACCCCGGGCGAACGCCGTTGTCGCGAGTGATCTCACGGTAGGCGGCGACTGCATCGGTCGGGTGACGGGTCAGAGTCGGGTCACGCTCCGCATCGACGGTGTACAGACCGAAGCGCGAATCGAAGTCGCCCCATTCGTAGTTGTCGGTGAGACTCCAGTAGTTGTAGGACGCCACGTCGATGCCGTCCTGTCGGGCGCGCTGCAACCAGTAGACGGTGTCGCGAAGGTGATCGGCCCGGCGGTAACCGTCGGGCCGCCGGCCCTGCGGGTCGGTGGCCAGTCCGTTCTCGATCACCCGGATCTGCTTACCCGGGAACTGTTGCGCGACATGACGTAGCACGTAGTAGATGCTCTCCGGTGCCTGCGAGCTCTTCCAGAACTCACCGGAGGCACCGTTGGCGACGGAGGCGTCGGTGACCGAGAACGAGTAGTAGTGGTCGACGCCCACGAAGTCGAGCGTGTCGCGCATTCGCTGCGGGAAGACCGATTCCAGCCATGTCTGCAGGCCGGCGATCGGGTAGTACGCCATGTTCGACGACACCTGGGCGCCCGGCTGCACGCGGTGGATGTATCGGTGGACCGCCCGGTGCGCGGCGACGATCCCGTCGGCCATGAGACCCACGTTCTGCGGTGCCACTCCCCCGTACATCAGTTCGCGCCGAACGTATTCGGTGGGTTCGTTGAAGGTGATCCACAGCGGGTCGGCCCAGGAGTACCGGTCGACCACCCGCTCGGCGAAACGCACGAGGTCTGCGGACATCTGCGGACGGTTCCAACCGCCGAGGTCGACCGCCCAGCCCGGGTGCACCCAGTGGTTGAGGGTGATCATGGGTCGCATCCCGGCGTCGACGACCGCGCGGATCACCCGGTCGTAGAACGCCCACCCTGCCGGATCATCCCGGCCGCGCGACGGTTCCACTCGCGACCACTCGACCGACGTCCGATAGATGCCGACGCCCAGGCTCTTCGCGCGGGCGATGTCCTCGGCGTAGCGATGGTAGAAGTCGACGGCGTTGCCGACACGGTGGGCGACCCGGCCCTGGTTTCCGTAACGGACCCAGTTGGAGTCACGGTTGTATCCCTCGGACTGGAAACCGGACTGGGCGACGCCGAACTCGAAGGCGGGGCCGAGCGGCGGAACGGACGCCGACGCGGTTCCGACACCGCCGAGACCGCAGATCGCGAGCAGCATCGCGGCGCACGACATGGCCACGACGCCGGCCCGCACCCGCCGACGGCCACCACCGAGACGTCGCCTGCTCACGTTCAGAACGGGCTCCCGGTGATGGGTGCGGCGCGATCGCACGGAACCGGTCGTGGATTCGCCGGGTCGAGCGCGTTGAGCACGAAGAACGCCGCGCGACGCGACCCGGCGATCCCGGCATGCTCGGTGTAGTCGACCGAACACCCGTCCTGCACAACGATGTTGCGCACGTTCGATCCGCCCGGCGGCAATCCCAGCGTGTACGGCACCACGAGCTCGTCGTAGCGGGTGGCGATATTGGTGTACCGGATCGACGGCAGGTAGTAGCCCCCGGCGGCGATCTTGCGCAGCACCGCCGCGCCGGGATCGAGCTGGGCGCAGGCCTGACAGAACGGCACCTGCTCGGGCCGCAACCCGAGAGACCGGACGATCGGCATGATCACGTCGTTCCCGCCGACCCCGGAGCCCCGCCACGCCGGCGCCAGCGACACATAGTTGTCGATGGCGTCCCGTCCGCCGAGGTACTTCGCGTAGTACGCGGGCACCACCGTCCCCTGGGAGTGGCCCACGATGTCGACCTTGGACGCGCCGGTCGTCCGGCGGACCTTGTCCACGAATGCACCGAACTGGGCTGCGCTGGCGGACATCTCACCCATGCCGCCGATCGCGCTGATCGGCCACGGGGTTCCCTTCACCGCGCCGTAGGTCAACGCGAACACGCAGTAACCCTCGTTCTTCAGCAGGGGGACGTAGGTGCCCCAGTTGGTCTGCTGCGATCCGCCGGTCCCGTGCACGAGGATGACCGGGTTGGGATGACGCGCCGAAGGCTTGCAGTTCCAGTCGTTCGACCCCGGAAGCGAATCCCCGGGGTTCGCGAGCTCGTTCGGTATCCCGGCCAGGAAGTTGTAGGTGACGGGCAGCGGGTCGGCGCGCGCCGGTGCCACGGTCACGACCAGCACCCCGATCACGGCGACGACCAGGCCCCACACGATCCTCGGCGATCTCATGGACGGAAACTAACAAACCGTCTCAGGGCACGATGTGTGTTTCACAGGACCCACTGTGAAATGGCAGATCCCAGCGCGACAGACCTCGGCTTCCGGGAGCGGAACGTCGTCAGTTGGACGCGGCTTCCTCGTCGTCACGGTGCCGGATGTCGCGGATGGTGGCCACCACCGAGGCGAAGACGAGCACGAATCCCAGCACGAGAAGCGTGACCGCGACGTAGTGCATGATCTGCTCGTAGTGTCCGACGTCGAATTGCTCGGCCGCGATGCGCAGGCCGACCACCACGAGCCAGGCCAGCAACGCCATGGTGAGTGCCCGACGCTGGAAGACCGCGCTCCGCCGCCGGTGTTCGTACTCCGCGAGTTCGTCGATGGCGTCGAGGATGATTCCGCTCATCCGCGCATGTGCCGCCGAGTCGTGCGGCAGCTTCGCCAGGATGTCGACCTTCTGCGACAGCTTCTGGTGCCGGTCGTTGGCGTCGAGCCGCGCGATGACCGCGCCGATCATCGCGACGAGCAGCGTTCCGGCGAACGTCAGCATCGCGGCGGTCATGCGCGAAATCTACAACGACGCCCGCGGTGATGCGGCCGTTAGCGAGTGGATGGACTACGAGAAAACCCGCCCCGGCGAGCGCCGGAACGGGTTGTCGGTGGACCTCCGTAGCAGCTTCTCAAACCCCCGGAAGCCGCTCGGATCGCTGATTTCCCGCGTTCTACGGGGTTCGCGGGCTCGTCGGCCGCGCACTCGGGGTGCTCAGATCGCCGATGAGCGCGGTCCGGTGCGTGAGAATTCGCGTCAGTCTCAAACCCGTTTGAGCGTCTCCAATCGAGCCGAGCTGATCGCCGGGTACGCCGATGGTGTGCCCGTGCGGGAGCTGGCGACGCGGTTCAACGTGCACCGCGGCACCGTGCGGGAGATAGCCCGGCAGGCGGGCCTGGCAGCGCGCCGACCGGAGTTGCCGGACGCGACCCGACAGGACGCCGCCCAGCTCTATGCGGGTGGGCTGACGCTCGCTCAGGTCGCCGCACGACTCGCAGTCAGCACCGAGGCCGTGCGCTCGGCGGTGATCGCAAGCGGTGGAACGATCCGTGCTGGCGGTCGTCGCCGGGTCGGTGCCTGAGTTCTCACACTTCACCGGACACCTATCGCGTCCACCGCGGCGCGCTCTTCGGCATCGTCTGCTTCGGAACGCAAGCTGGCGCGCTCACGACGGGCGGTGACGGTCTCGCGGACATGGGCGCGGATCAGGAGCACAGCGCTGACCGGCCCGATCCAGAGCATCTTGAGCATGTTCCAGATCGCCCACAGCACTACAAGGTGGAGCCATCCGGGGCCACCCTGCTCGACAAGTTCGACGCAGACGTTCGCGATCAGCAGGTACGGGATCGCGAGCAGCATCGCGGGGATACCCCACTTCAAGCCGCGTCGGCGGGTGCGGATCGCATCCAGCAGGATGTTGGTGGGCATATAGCGCCGCAGGAAGTAGCGGGTGTGGACGCTGACGGTCCAGATCAGACGGATCATGGTCTTGTTCCTCTCCATCGCACAGTGCATCTGGTGAGGCAGTGCGTTGGAGAGTGACCCGGGGGTCTGCCGCGAGCGGCGCGCTACAGAGGAGAAATCCACCTCAACGCCGAGTATACGCCCGGGCCGGACAGGACGGAAGGGACCGGCGAACTCGCGCCGAGCGCGGGTCGATCGCCGGTAGCGGGATCGCGGTTAGCGGTAGGAGCTGGCTGTGTTGGCCCACTTGGCGCGAGCGCGTTCCATGACCTTGCGGGCGCCGCTGTGGTTCATCCTCCAGCGGGCGACTGCGAGGCTGACGTCGTAGGCATCTGCTGCCTCCTCGTCGGTGGCGTTCGCTCGGGCGAGCCGGAATGCTCCGTCGTTGGGGATCAGCATCTCCCCTGAGAGCCAGTCGGCTTCGGCTTCTTGGTCGCCGCCGAGCCCGCACTTCCTCTCGTCGGAAAGAGAGACGCCGAACTTGTGCTCCAGGACGACGTGGGCGAGTTCGTGGCACATGGTGGTGCGACGACGGGTCAGTGGCTGAGCGTCGTTCTCCAGGATGACCACGCCGCTCCCGTTCGGGATCAGCGCCCCGGACAGTGCGCTTCCGTCCGCTCGCAGGAAGTGGTCACGCGCGCCACCATCGAGGTCGCTGAGTTGGACGACGGGGATGCCGTACTCAGAAGCGAAGGTGTAGGGGTCGAAAGGCGCGTGGGCGTCGAGACCGATCTCGGCTCGTAGCTCCAGTGCGAGGCTCTTCGCCTCGGTCTTGAATCCTCGACGCACGAGTCATCCCTGTGCCCGTGCACGTTCGATGGTCGCGCCGATGACCTGTTGCAGGTACTTGACGTCGGTCTCGCTGAGGTCCTTCCGGGCGCGCAGGAGCGGCGCGAGCTGCGCCATGAGGTCGGGTTCACGGTCGTCGTTGGCGTCACGTTCTCCCTCGTGCTCGAAGAAGTCCTCGGCCGGGAGTCGGAGCCAGGCGATGATCGTGGCGAAACCGTCGGTGTCCGGCTTGAGGCCGTTGCCGAGCCGAGACAGCAACGAGGGGCTCACGCCGATCTCGCCGGCGAGTGCCCGCCAGGAGATTTGCCGCTCCTGACGCGCGGCGTCGAGGGCGGAGTGGAGCGCGGCCGTGTTGATCGTGGTCTTGGCCATGCACCCAGTGTGTCACATCTGCGACACCTCGTCGCCTCCGAAACGGAGTGTGTTAGAATTGAAACGTAGCATCGAGTGTGGAACGCAAAGGAGGTGAGGAGCATGGCAGGCAAGCGAGGGCGTAGCGCGGTCACCGGGCGGTTCGTGAAGCAGTCCACGGTGAAGCGTCACCCGAAGACCACGACCAACGAGAGCAACGGCAGGCGAGGCAAGAAGAAGTAGGCAGCGAGCCTGCCCTGCCCCGCGCAGCAATGTCGGTGGCAGTAACTACGGTGATCGAACAGACGGACCAATCAGGAGAACGATTATGAGTGTGACTGACGCCTTCAAGACCTTTCAGGACGTCGTGAATGCCGACATCACACACGTCCGCGAAGCACGCACTCGCCGCGATCTCTTCAAGGGCGCCTTCGGCACCGAGGACGATGTGAAGGAAGTCATTGCGTCCGGATCGCTCGCGCGAGGGACACACAAGGACCCGATCCATGACGTCGATGTGATCGTCGTCTTTGATCAGGATGAGCATCCTGAGTGGGGCTCGCCGGGAAGCTCCGCCGCGGACGCTCTCGATCACACCCGCGAGCGCGTCAACACGCTGCTCGGGGCAACGAACGGCACATACGACCAGGCGGTCCGCCTGGCCCGGTGGCGCAACCATGCCGTCAAGTGCTTCCTGGATGACCCTGATGATCCTCACGCGTTCACGGTCGACGCCATGCCCGCGCTTCGCCGCGATGGGCGACTCCTCATTCCTGAAGCACTCTCAGAAGATTGGGTCGCTTGCGACCCCGAGTTCCTAATCGCCGAGGTCGCGGATCGACACGCGCAGTGGAACAAGTTCGCCGGCACTGTTCGGATGCTCAAGTGGTGGGCCGCCGAGCAAGACACCAAGATCAAGTCTCTCGTCATGGAGGTCCTCGCACTCGACTTCCTGCCTACGGACGTCAACCAGGCGGCTGCGATCAAGCAGTTCTTCGTAAGCGCCTGCTACCACATCGAGGGCGGGAACGACGTCGCCGATCCCGCTGGACTCTGCGGACCGATTCAGCCTGACATCGACTACGACGCGTTCGCCGACGCCCTGCGGTCCGCGCGAGACAACGCCATCAAGGCGTTCCAGGCACAGGCGAACAATGACGCTGCGGCTGCGATCAATCACTGGGGTGAGGTCTTTGGGGACGACTTCCCGAAGCCTCCTGCCTCCACTGGCAATCCGGCGCCCGCGGTCGTGCCCGCGGCGCCCCGTCCGGTGAAGGACACTCCGCAGGGATGACTCGCGCAAAAGGTCCAGATCGCGGTGTGGGCACCACGGCGCTCAACCCCGTCCTCTGGACTGAGCGCGAACCTGTGCGACTGGCGCGCGATCAGAATGAGGTCCAGGCGTTCGCGCCATTGCTCGAATACCAGAGCCCCGCAGACGACGGCTTGCCGCACGGCGGATGGATCGGCGTCCTCCCCCGCTGGCCGTTCGAGCGGCCACAGCCCGATGCTCTCGATGAGCTGCTCGGGGACCAAGAACTGCGAGTGCTCGTCATCTACTCCGCAGCGCACCCGATGGTTCCGCCGACCATCTACTCCCTCGATCCGGAGCCGTCGATCTGGGAACAGACACAGTCCGCATGGCACGTTGCCCCAGGAGGATCGCTCTGTCTGCTCCAGAGCGATGGCGGCTGGCAGCCCGAGGCCAGCCTCACCGAGCTTCTGGCGAAGGCATCGGGGTGGCGGATCGAGTACGCCCTCATGAAGGCGGGAGTCATCAATGAGATGTCGGTCAATGGCATCGTCTCTGACCCCTCGCACGACCACCTGATTGACCGAGCGATTCAGCGAGCAGCTCCAACACCGGACCCGACCGAGGCGGGAGACACAGGTGTCTCCTCGTAACCCCTACATCGTGATGCCCAGAGACGCGGTCACCAAGATCGCAAGCTCCAACCTCTCGGGCGGAGCGCTGGTACTCCGCCGCGTTCCCGCGGACGATATGTACGTCGTCCAGGCCGTGGAAACCGGCAAAGACATCCGTCTTCCAGCCGACGTCCCACGCGAGTACGCCGCGCTTCGTTCAGGCGACCCCCACCATGCAGCTCAGTGGATCAGGGTGGCACCGAACGACGCCCATCTTCACCATCTCTTCTTGTCCAGGCGCCCCGATATCTCCATAGGCTTCAAGGATTTCAGGGAGCTGGTGCCGGGCGTTGCCGACCCCGGCAACAACCTTGGCGTGGTCGTCACTCACGACCCCGATCTTCCACCAGAACTGGTGGAGGCCGGTGCCTCGGAGTTTGCGGGCTGGGCCGTCCGGCGCGATGGTGTGGAACCGCTCGCTATCGAGATCGAGCCAGAAGTTGTTGGCCTGGCACAGTTGGCTGGCAAGTGGCCGATCGAGCAGCTCGCCGCCAACAGCATCATGGTCGTGGGCTGCGGCAGCATCGGTAGCGCCGCAGCAGAGGCGCTCGCAGGATACGGAGTCGGACGCGTGGAACTTGTCGACCCGGACCGATTCCTCTGGCACAACATGCTCCGCCACACTCTCGGAGCCGAAAGCGTCGGGCGATACAAGGTGACGGCCATGAAAGATCACCTGGCCCAGCACTGGCCGCAACAGACAGTGGTCGCCCACCGACGCGACCTGGTTGCCGAGGCCCACTACATCCGGCCCATCGTCGACCGCGTCGATCTGGTGCTGTGTGCCGCAGACGGTATTGCTCCCAGGCGTGTCGTCAGCCACCTCTCCAGACGCGCACAGAAGGCGGCGATCTTGGCGTGCGTGCTCGACAATGGCTCGATCGGAGAAGTCATCAGGCTGCGACCAACGCCCCGGTTCGGATGTCTCCTCTGTCTACGGCAGCAGCTTGCAGATCAGGGAGCGATGGACGCTGAGGCGGATCAGGAGTTGGATTACGGCACCGGGCGCGTCCATCAGCCTATGACGGCTGTGCCGCCCGATCTCCGATACGTCGGCACGTTCGCCGCGAAAGTAGCGATCGCGACACTGCTGGAATCGCTTCACGGCGACCACACCCAGCAGGTTCCCGGCGAACACGCCATCATCGGTCTTCGACCAACGGGTGACCTCGCAGCCCCGTTCGACCTCAGCCAAGCCGGCGATGTTCGGTGGTCGTCCATCCCCAGACCTCGCGCATCGTGTCCGACCTGCTCGCCAGGATGACAGCGCGGCGAGAGGTGACTCCGGTGACGATCACTGACGTCGCACTCAGCGCAATCGCGCGCGAGGCGTTGCGGTCCGTCGACGGACTCGAAACTGGCGGCATCTTGCTCGGGGACGACGCGACTGATGGGATCGTCATCCGACACGCCGGCGGACCTGGACCCAAAGCCACCCGCGGCGAACGCACCTTCATGCGCGACCTCGACCATGCCCGGCGTCTCGCGGACTCCGCCTGGTCGGAGGACCGTAGCCAGTGGATAGGCGAATGGCACACCCACCCGACCGGAGGACTCTCCCCGAGCGAGGTTGATCTCCACTCCTACATGCGCCATCTGCACGACCCCGAACTGGGGTTCGACAAGTTCGTCGCGATCATCGCTGGATTCGATTCATCGGCACGCGTGGTCGTTGCAACTTGGCTCGTAGAACGGGACCGCATCGTGGCAGTGGTACCCGAGAGGCTTCCTACGGCGCCTGCCGTAAACAGCCCGTACGCCAGTGATGCGGTGAGGCACGCCGCCTTCGTAGCTGATGAACACAAGGAGACGCCATGACATCCGATTCCGCCGCCCCTGACCCAGCAGACCCTGTCTTCATCTCGTACCGACAGAAGGACGGTACTGGTGTTGCTGGGGAGCTCGCCTGGCTCCTGCGGGCTGCCGGCATCCCTGTCTGGCGGGACCGAGACGATCTGCCGCCAGGCGACACCGAGGCCCGACTCAAGCAAGCGATAGCGGGCGGCATCTCCGGCGGCGTTCTTGTGACGACGCCGGACGTGGTGAACAGCAGAGTCGTGAAGACGCTGGAAGCACCTCAACTCCTTGAACTACACCGCGACCACGAAGTGTTTGCGCTCGGCATCGTCAACTCGGTGAAGACAGAGGACGGCGGAACAGATTACGACGCTCCTGACCGGCTCCTAGAGATTCGTCCCGGCACCTTGAGCGGTGTAGATCAGCGATCCGCCGAGCGCGATGGTCTGCTGGCATTGATCCGCGGTTTGGTCTGGCACCGGATCGCGTCTCTTCGCAAGCGAATCGAGGCAACCGACCCGACGTTCCGCCTGAGCCTCCAGACCAGGAACACGCCACAGGTCTATGACCGAACCGGTGACGAACTGGACATCCGGCTCAGGCCCTCCGATCACGAACGGCTTCCGAGCACCGAGGGGCTCCGAGATCTCAAGGACACCATTGGCCTCCTCCCCGATGCCGTGACCCGTTCCGGGGCACATCGCCTGCGTGTCGCTGGAGGGGCTCATCTCTCCGTGGCCTTCGCAATCGGGGCGGCTTTGCCTTCGTCTCGAATCGGGCACATGGACGTGATCGACCAACAGGGCGCCACCTGGGCGAGCGATGGCGAAGCGCGGTTCATCGAACAGCCGCAAGTACAGATCGCAGATCAAGGCGGCGACCCATCTGCCATCACGACCGGCCGCCCCTCCGTAGCCGTGTATGTCGATCTCCTGCCCCAACGCAGTGACACCGCCTTCACCCGCTATATCGAAGACCATAGGCCGTTTCTTGCGGCCTGGCGTCATCTCACAGGTGCGAGCGGCACGCTCCTCGACCCCGCTGATGCAGGCCTGATCGCTGCCGACGTCGCCGCGCACATCCGTGCCCTGTCGAACGACAACGCCAACGCCGAGGTGCACCTCCTGCTGCGGTGCCCGTTCCCACTTGCGCTTCTCATCGGGCGATTGACCAACACCCTGCGCGTAGTAGTCCATGAATGGGACGACTCCGACCCCATCGACGGTGAAGACTACCGCGCAAGGTACGTGCCCACGCTGCGTGTACGTACATCTGCAAGCTCCGGTGTCATCGAAGATGTGCTCCTCCCGGATGCGTCGTGACTGCGCCAACCGACCTTGCGGCCGCCCGTAACACCATGTTGAGCGTCACTCTCACGCGGAGGATTCGCTCAACGTTGAGACAACGGCGATCCGAAGGACACGGGCGTCTATGAGCTTCTCGCGCGATCCGAGCTTGTCCTACTCGGCATTCACTCAAGCGTGCCGCGCCTTCAAACCCAGCGAGCTGATCCCGGCGATCGCGCAAGCCTCGGCATCGCTCGGCGAACCGCCGTATCCAGATGCTGTGAAACATCGGATGCCGCCGTGGGGATTGGCTGCGGCCGCGCGAGATTCGCTTCTCTACGGCAATGAGTATCGCTCGAAGGTCGTCGATGAGGAGGCGCTGCGGAAGCTGATGCACAAGTTCCAGATCGCGATGGACATCGACGATGCCGATGTGGGGTCCGAGGACTTCCTCGTCAGACTGATGACTCGGGTCACGTACGAGCAGTTCCCCTACCAGGAGTCGATGTTCGAGGAACTTGCTCGCTCCCACGCCTGGATGGTCGAGGGCCTGCCCGATGTCGAGACCCGAGTGATCACAGAGGACTCGCTGGCGGCCATGCTCGACGGAGTTCCGTTCCGCGAGGCGATCGGCGCGACGTTCTTCCTCCAAGTGGGTGCCTTCCAGAACGGTGGAGCATATAAGCCTGGCTGGCTGGATCAGCCAAACTTCGCTGAGGTGCTGAAGCTCTATCCGCGGAGGAACATAGAGACGATCGCCTCTAGGCTCACCACGACACCCGCAGCCTTTCGGACTGCCTTCAACGACCACTCCGTCGGAACAGCCACAGCGGCCCGATTCGATTACAACCCGTTGATGGCGACGCCGTTCGTGGACATGGGCGACGGGGAGCCGGTTGCTCCAGCGACGCGTCTGATCATGCGGACGGTCACGCCGGGAGGCTTGTACTACGCCGGGATGGCCAAGCACGGCAAGGCTTTCGCGGATGATCTCGGAGGCCTGTTCGAGCACTACATTGGTCGACAACTCAGACTGATCGAGGACGCGGAGGTCGAACCCGAGATTGTCTTCGGCAAGGGTGGCGGTCACAAGAGCGTTGACTGGTTTGTGATCCTGCCCCATCTGGTCATCTTGGTTGAGGTCAAGTCTCGCCGCCTCGGCCCGGCAGCACGCGCCGGCGATGCGACGCTGATGAACTCGCTCAGCGAGACCCTGGGCGGCGCACGGAAGCAGTTGACCCGGACCGTCAGCCATCTTGCTGACAATCACCCGGCGTTCACGCACATCCCAACGGACCGCCCCATGTTGGGGTTGATCGTCACGGCGGAGCCGTTCTATACCGGGGCCGCATACCTTCTCGACCATGACGTTGCGGCCATCCCCGGCGGGAGGCTCCCAGATGTTCCTGTAACCGCGGCGAGCGCGCGTGAAGTCGAGTGGCTCGTGACGCACGGCAAAGACGTTGAGCCGCTGCTCCTCGCAGAGATGGCGAAGAGTGCAGGAGGTGTCGTCAGCCTGCGTGACATCGGTAAGAAGACTGATACCGAAAATCCGATTCTGTTGAACGCTTGGAATGCGTATCCCTGGCCGACCCGCAAAGGACGTGGCGATGGACAATCATCAGCGACGCCGACCGGCAATGGCTGACCCTCACAGTCAGACCAAGTCGATTGCAAGCTTCGGAAATGCCGAAATCGCGCCACGCTTACAACGAGCGCTCGACGTCCTCGCGTCCCGGTGAATGCTGCGGTACATCGCTCGCTTGGACGATGAAGCCACGTGCTCGATCGAGAGCAGTTCGTGCACGAGCGGCGTCGATGCTCTGCGCCGTGGACTGCGGCGGCGATCCCAGCGGTCGGTCATCCGTGACGCCGTATCTGTCGCGGTAGGCCGCGACAGTGCGCCCATAACGTCGCCACGCAGCGGCTTGGCGCTGACCGCGGGGTGGCTCGCCAAGATGCTGCACCCACGCTTCGCCGGTCTCACGTGCGGTGTCGAGCACGGCATCAGTGCGAGCTTCGATCATCTCGCGCCGCTCATCGAGTGCCTGCCGCATATCGCTTGCCATCGGGCCGTCCGCAGCCGGGATGAGTCCGGCGATCAGCCGCGGCGTCTTGCGAGCACGACCCGAGCCAGCCGGGCATGCTGTGGCGCGCGAAACGCGGTAGTGCAGCACAGAGGAGATGTCGTCGGCATCGGTGAACCCGCGGGCTGCCACGAGTCGCGGGAACAGAGTGTCGAGGTCGTGGTGGTTGGCCTCGGCACGGCGCAGCTCCGCGGTGAGCGCACCGAACGCCTCGGACTCGATCGCGGCGTCCGCCTGGTCGGCTGTCAAGCCCGAGGACTTGATCAAGGTGGCCCAGCGGTCTCGTTGGGCGGCGGCAGCAATCGTCTCGTACTCCGCGGCGAGCTGGGCGATCGACCCCCACTGCTCCTGTTCGGTAGTGATGGTCTCGTGCGCGGACAGCTCGGCTCCAACGTGTTGCAGGACGCCGTAGAGGACGGAGCGGGCCGTGGCGTCGGGGTTGTCGCCTGGGTGCGGGTGGGCGTGCTCGTTGGCCCGGTCGAGGATCACGTAGGCGTGGTTGGCGTGCTTGCCGCGGGTCATTGCGACGTAGAAGTTCTCCCGTGTGGTGGTCGGTTCCACCAGGACGTGTGCGGTGTCGACGGTGACGCCCTGCGCTCTGTGGGCGGTGATCGCATAACCCAGATCGACATGATCGGTCACATACGCGGCCGGGAGGACGATGGAGCCGCCGAACCGGCGGCCGGTCCTGCGGATCGTGATCGACCCGTCGTCGCGGACGCCGGTGATGGTCCAGGTGTCACCGTTGCGTACCCAGTCCTTCCCGGCTCGTAGGCGGCGGTCGTTGCGGCGGGTGACGACCGTGTCCCCCACCCCGGCAGTGGTGCCGTCATCCAACTCGACCTCCCGGCCCGGTTTCAGGCTGCCGTCGAGGATCAGGTCGGCACGTGCCCGCTGGTTGAGGGCGCTCACGTGGTCGCGGGTCTCGGCGACCAGCACCGACACCAACCCTCGCTGCCGGTCGGCGCGCCAGGCGATGTAGGCGGTGTCGCTCATCGCCTCGCCATCGCCCTCGTGGATGCGGTCGTGGTCGAGGTAGGTGTCGATCACCTGCGTACGACCGTGGCGCAGAGCGAGGGAGGCGGTCTTCTCCCAGGTGTTCACGAAGCGGTGCACGTCGACCAGCTCGGGCGCGTCGTCGTCGCGGTCGTTCACGAGGAGCCCGAACGCACCACCGGCGTCGACGGATTGGAGCTGGGCGAAGTCGCCCACGAGTAGCACCTTGGCACCGGCTCGTTCAGCCCGGTGCGTGATCCGATCCAACGACAGGGTGCCAGCGAGAGAGGCTTCATCGATGATGACGAGCTGACCGGCCTCGAAGTCGGTGCCGTACATGAGGTGGTTCTGCCACCACTTCGCCGTGTTCTCCGTCGCAATCCCCAAGTCCTCAGCGAGAACCTGCGCGGCCACCGCGGACAGCGCCAGCCCGACCACGGAGCCCTCGCCGTGCGCCTTCTCCCACGCACGCCGCAACGCCGACATAGCCGTCGTCTTCCCGGCCCCGGCCGGGCCCACCAGCACATCAAGGACACGGCCGGAGACCGCGATCTTCATGAGCGCGTCGGCCTGATCCTCGCCGAGCATCCGACCCTCCGCATCGGGACGAGCGGTGATCTTCTCGACCGTCGCCAGCGGCACGGTCGGCCCGGTCGTGGTGCGGGAGCGGTCGAGCAGTCGGTCTTCGGCGGCCAGGAGCAGCTCGGAGGAGAACACGGTCGAGTGCTTGGGCCTGAACACGCTGGTGCCGTCCACCCGCCGGAACGCGACGGGTGAGGTGGCGAGGTCGGGCGGCGTCAGCCGGAGCGAGGCTTGCTCGGCGGCGTCGGCAATCATCGCGACGACCGCTTCGCGGTCGTGCATGGTCGCGAAGCGCCAGCCCATCGTCTGCCGGGATGCCTCGGCCATGAGGTTCCAGCGCCGCCAGGTGGACCGTTTCTCGCCCACCACCTCGACCACGGTCTGGCCGAGTTCGCCGATGGCATCGAGCGGTACGTCGTCGGCGCGCAGCAGCATCGGCTTGTCGTTGTCGGTGATCGTGCGTGCCCAGTCGGTGGCGTCCTGGCCGAGTACCCCGGTGGCGCGGGTGCGCCACTCGGCCGTCAGGTCGGCCAGCGACCGCACCTGCTTCTCCGGGCGTGTGGCGAGGGTGGCTTGGGCGCGCAGCTTGATGATCGTGGCTGTGGAGGGTTGGCGGCCGTGCTTGGCGACGTACTCGGCGATGAGCCTGTTCTTCTCGGCGTCGATGTGCCGGGCACGGGTGGAGAACTCCTGGACCAGCTCTTCTGGCACCGTGCTGATCGCCCAGGCCGGGTTGCGGTCTCGGCCCATGTCGCGGGCTTCCCATTCGACGCCGAAGGTGCGGGTCATGTGGTCGGCGAACACCGCCTCGTGCAGCTCCGACAAGGCGACCACGGCGGCGTGCATCGGTCGCCCGTCCAGACTGCGCCATTTGCCGTCGAACGCGGTCTGGACCTTGTTGCTGATGACGACGTGGGTGTGCAGGTGGGGGTCGCCGGCGCGGGAGTCGAAGTGATCGAACGCCGTCGCCACCAACCCGGTGACATCGACCTGCGCAACGGCACCGTCGCCGGCGGTTGCGCCCGACCGGGTGGCTGCAACCTCACGCTCCATGAACGCAACCACCTCCGCAACCGCCGCATGATGCGCCTCACCGATCAGGGCTTGGGTCCCGGCGTCGGCGACCGCCCACAGTGCCGAGGCCGACTTCGGGATCGAGAAGGTGAAGTCGAACCCGGCCACCGCGCGACGCTTCCCACGCTCGGCCTCCTCAGCCTCAATTCGCGCGACCGCCTCACCTTTCGCGCCCGGACTCAGCGATGGGTCGAGATCGGCGATCCGGGCCTCGATCCGCTCCGGGACCGACTTGTAGGCGGGGAACGCGAGGCCGAGCGCGTCGCCGGTGATCGGATCACGACCCATCCCCATCACGAGCTGGAGCTGGGCCTCCGAAACCCGGTCCCCGACCGCGAGCTGGCCCTTGCCGAGTGAGGCGACGCCGGAGCCGAGCCACTGCCCGGGTGGGGTGCCCGCCTCCACGTAATACCTCGTCAACGGCGTCGAGAGAGTCCGATCGCCGTCTGCGGCCGCGACCGTACGCAGGAGGTACTTGTAGCCGTCTCCAGCGCTCATCACCCGCATCGAGACCGTCACGAGACCACCGCCTTTTCGGCAGTCAGGTGAGCAGCAGACGCCCGTGACCTCCGCCCCGGAAATGCCCGCTGGTGCGGCCGGCCGCGACATCCGGCATCCACTGCTTGGCTCCGTCAGTTCGACACGTCGACGCTGACATACATCTCCGGAATTCGGGTGCTGGGAGACTAGTGGGGTGAATCTCGACGAGTTGCTACAGGTGATGGATCGCGCCGCGGCAAACCTTGCCAAGCTCCAAGCGATCTGGGACCGCGCGGAGCCGATGATCCCGTCGAGCCCTCAGCGGGGTACGAATCGGGAGTATGAGGATCTGCGTCGGGCGTGGACGCCGCTGCTCGCGGGGCTGCCCCCGATCGACGGGTTCACAGTCACCGAGGAGCTGCCCGACATCGACGAGGCGGGGCAATCTTTCATCGATTACTTCGAGATCGGCGAGCCTGCTTTCGCTCTCATGAACGAGTTGGAGAAGCCGGGCCAACAGCTCGACGAGTACAGATTCAAACTTGCTCAAGCGCGTCGCCGGGCGATTCACGAGCGCCTCGACGATCTCGTGTCGACGATCAACGCGACCCTTGGTCAGATCACTGATTCCGTTGCGCGGGACTCGTCCGATCGCGTGGACGATCTCAGAACGAAGGCGGTGGAGGAGTCGATCAGCGAGATCGAGCGGTTGCTCGGCGACACCACTGACCGAAAGGGACGATGGGGCGATCTTCACCGGCATCTCCGTTTCAGTCAGGGGCACGATTGGCACGACATCGCCGAGATGGATTGGCCGTCTGTCCGGGCTGACATTGAGGCCGCGAGTCTCTCCGAATCCGACCCTTTGCCGGTGCCAGCGGTCGACCTCGGCGTAGCTGCTTCCGCGAAACCCGCAGGTGGTGCAAGCATCGGGCTCGATTGGGGTGCTCTTGATGACGACGGCTTCGAGCGACTGCTGTTTGACCTTTTACGCGGCTTTCCCAGTTACCAGAACGTCGAGTGGTTGATGAAGACGCGCGCGCCCGATCGGGGCCGCGATCTGTCCGCTGAACGCGTCATAAGGGACGACGGCGGGACGACGCGAACCGAGCGGGTCATCGTGCAGGCCAAGCACTGGACGTCCAAATCTGTCGCACCTGCCGACATCACGAATACCTTGGCGGCGCTGTCGCTCTGGGAGCCGCCGGTCGTTCGGACTTTGGTGATCGCGACGAGCGGTCGCTTCACCACCGACGCGGTGGCGATCGTCGAGAAGCACAACGTCGATGGGAAACTTCCGTTCATCGAGCTTTGGGCAGATAGCCGCCTCGAAACGCAGTTGTCGCAACGACCGGACTTGATCGCGAGCTACGGCCTCCGCTCGTAAGTCCGACGTGAGCGATTCGCGACACTCTACCTCGACCTGCAAGACGCGTGGCAACTCCGATGGCGGGCTGAGCGAGAGACGGATCGGCGGCGGCCTGATCGCCGGGAATGGGTGCGTCTCGTTGTGTCGTTCGGCGAGGCGTCAGCGGCGGTTGAGCAAGGTCGTGCACCTGGCGAGTGACCAGCCCGGCGAAGGGCTCCACGAGAAGTTCGGGTCCGGGGTCACCGAGCCGCCGGAGCCACCATGCGCGACCACACCCCTGCTGGCAGGCGCCGTCTGCGGGTCGGGTCCCTGTTCTCCGGATACGTGGTCTTGCCTGCCATATGAAGGTCTGCTTTGAGCGATCCTCGCGACCCTCTGGTCACCGCGTAGCGGATATCCTCAGGGCAGGAATACATCGCCGTTCTTCATGGCCTGCCCATCTCCGGAGTCCGCTGGACGAAACCTCGCCTGAGACTCGATCGTCCAGCGCACAGCAACTACTAGTGGACGTGGGCATGGCTCTCGATCTCGGCTCGCACTTGCACCATATCGAGGGCCCGTACCTGCGTGATCAGGTCGTCAAGCGCGGGCCTCGGGAGCGCCCCGGCCTGGAAGAACACCCTGATCGAGTCGCGGTAGACCGCGATTGTTGGTAGCGCGCGGATTCCGAGTGACTCAGACAACTGGTGCGCCGCCTCGGTGTCGACCTTGCCGAAGAGGATATCCGGGTGGTTCTCAGAGGCTGCCTCGTAGACTGGTGCAAACGCCTTGCACGCACCGCACCAGGTGGCCCAGAAGTCGAGGATCGCGATCCCATCCCGCTCGGTCACTTCGCGGAAGTTCTTGTCTGTCACATCAACCGTTGCCATCTTCCGTCCAATCGCTCGGCGACTCCTAAATGGACCCAAGGGTCCATCCATATGATGGTTGCTCGCTCCGAGCTGCGCAACCTGCATGACTCCCGCAGTAGCTATGGCTGGCTTCATGGGGCAAGCGGAGACAATACAGTACGTCCCCGCGCGTAGGGTCGTGAACGATTCTAGGACCTGAGAGTCCAGAAAATCTACCGACCCCGGACGAGGCTCAGGCTCACAGCAGCCGAGCGAGCCGCGGCACAGTCACACAGAGCCACTCTCCGTCGAGTACGCACGCACCTGTGCGATGGCCATGTCGAGGACCACCCGCATGGGACGGACGTCTCGGGCCGTCTTAGCGAGTAGGTAACCTCCTTGGAGAGCAGCCAACAGCCCAGTGGCCAACGCGTGCGCCTCGGCGCTCGGGGTTAGCACACCGCGCTTCTTCAGCTCTTCAATCGCATCAGTCAAGAGTTGGAGCCAGGCGTCAAAATGAGCAGCAATGACTTTCCGTGTGTCTTCGTCATGATCAGCGATCTCATTCGCCAGCGCTCCTAGTGGGCACCCATAGGCGCCGTTTCGGAGCGCATTGCGTTCAACGAGCTCATCGCGCCAGAGTTCGAGTCCGCGCAGCGACTCAACCCTCGCAAGGCGACGGCGCTGCTGTGACAGCAGAGCCTCCGCACGTGCCTCGATGACTTCTTTCACCAGTGCGTCCTTCTCAGCGAAGTGCTGATAGAGCTGCGACTTCGACGTCCCACTCGATGCACGGACGTCGGCCAGAGTCGTCGAGGCAACGCCGCGCTCGTACATCAACTGATCGGCCGCCTCGATAATCCGTGCCTTCGTTGCGGCGCCGCGAGCCGTCAAGCGGCGCGGACGGGGGCCGCTGGCGCTGTCGGTCATGCCCCAAGGCTAATCGTCTCGGATTGGTCGGGCGCTCTCGCCGGCACTCAGATGCCAACGACCATCCATGTGGACCACCCTCGCGAGCAGTCGACGAGAGCCTCATGCCGTACGTCAAGGACCAGGGCTTCTCACGGTTGGGCCAGGCTGCCCAGGCGACTCCCGTCGCGGCCCGTCGGGAGTGGAGAGGTGGATCTCGACCCCAGATGCCCGGGCCCAACCGCAGAACCTTGCTACGTCGCCACGCTGGGCGAACGCCGCTCAGGCAGCACCCAGCCGTCGCGGGGGAAGTGGCAGGTGTAGCCGTTCGGATACTTCTCCAGGTAGTCCTGGTGCTCGGGCTCCGCCTCCCAGAACGGACCGACAGGCTCGATACTGGTGGCTGCCTTGCCCGGCCACAGACCCGACGCGTTGACATCCGCGATCGTGTCGTGGGCGATCCGCTCCTGCTCCGGCGTGACCGGGAAGATCGCGGACCGGTAACTCGTGCCCCGGTCGTTCCCCTGACGATTCAACGTCGAGGGATCATGGATCTGGAAGAACAGCGCCAGGATGTCGCGATAGCTCGTCCTCGAAGGGTCGAAGACGACCTCGATCGCCTCCGCATGGCCTGGGTGGTCGCGGTAGGTCGGGTGTTCGTTCTGCCCGCCCGTGTACCCGACGCGGGTTTCGAGGACGCCGGGCCGGCGGCGGATCAGGTCCTGCATGCCCCAGAAGCACCCGCCCGCCAGAACGGCTGTCTCCGCTCCCGAGACTTGCGTGATCTCCCCGCTGTCGTTGGTCCCGCTGGTCATGCGGTGGCTCCCTTCGTAGAGTCCTGGTCGGTGTCGAACAGTGCACTGAATTGGCCGTAGCCCTCCTCGACGAGCTTGGAGGCAGGAACGAAGCGCATCGCGGCCGAGTTCATGCAGTACCTCTGGCCCCCGGCGGCGGGTCCGTCGTGGAACAGGTGCCCGAGATGACTGTCGGCGCCCGCCGAGCGCACCTCTGTGCGGATCATGCCGTGCGTCCGATCCGCCTTGGTCGCGACAGCGTCGGCGGCGATGGGCGCCGTGAAACTCGGCCATCCCGTGCCGCTGTCGTACTTGTCGGTGGACGAGAACAGCGGCTGACCCGAGACGATGTCGACGTAGATGCCAGGCTCGTGGTTGTCCCAGTACTCGTTCCGATAGGCCGGCTCTGTGCCGTCCTGTTGCGTCACCCGATGCTGCTCGTCGCTCAGGCGGCTGAGCGACTCAGGGGTCTTGCGGTAGTCGTTGGTGGTCACTTTGGCTCCTCCTAGCAGGTGACGCGGCCGCGCCATCACATGCTGTAACGGACCCGGCGGTCCAACTATTCCACATGTCCTGCGGTAGAGTCGAGGCCAGACGATGCGTCGCCCCCGAGGCGGGGCGGCTGGTCTCGCGACGACCGACAAGACCGATGTAACCAGGCTATCAAGGGCTGAAACAAGACTCTTCGGCGATGCAGTTCCGGCGACAGAGGTCGGAGAGGAAGCGACATGAACGAACCCGAGGACCTGGGTCAGGTGACAGAAACTGTGGACTCACAGGACCAGAATCAGGCTGGTGGCGCCTTCACGGACGCAGGCGAACGGCATCACGAGCCCGGTGCCAGGTCGACGAACCTCGAGAACGGCTCGTCGTTCTCGATCGCGGTGGATGCTCAGGCCAGCACCTTCGTCGCAATCAAGGATGGTGTCGAGTTCGGAGCCGTCCCGTTCGCGGAGAAGAACGGCAGAGTGACGCTGCTGGCGACCTCGATCCTGCCGGACTACCGAGGACAGGGCTTGGCGACCGAACTCACCCGCAGGGTGCTGGACAGCATCCGCGCGGAGGGCAAGAGCGCGACCGTGAGGTGTCCCGTGTTCCGGTCCTTCATCGAGCGCAACCCCGAGTACGCCGCCATGGTGGACATTCCGGGCGTTGGACGGGACGGTCGGGGCGATGTCTGAGCCCGGCACCGAAAACCCGAAGCCGGTACTCGGGAGTCTCCGGTTCGAGAACACTCGCTTCGACCCAGACCTCACGCCGTTCCACGAACTCGCCAAAGACATGGCCACGCAGTTCGGCTACGCCGCAGAGCTGTCGGGAGACCGTGTCCTGCTACAGCTCCTCCGTCTGCGCGTCGCACAGCTCAACCCCTGCTCGTACTGCCTGATTCTCCACGCCGAGGTGGCGGCCAGGATCGGGATCCGGCCCGAACAAGCCGCACACCTGGCGTCGTGGCGTGAGAGCACCATGTACTCGCCCAGGCAGAGAGCCGCGCTCGCCTACTGCGAAGGTCTCACCTCGTTCCGTCACGAGGAGATTCCGGCCCTGCACGAAGAACTGCGGCTTCACTTCACGGAGCGCGAAGTCGCAGAGATCGCCGCGGTCGTCATCAACATGAACGTGTGGACCCGCCTGAAGCTGGCTCAGGGTGCCACTCCGAGCCTGGCGTCAAAGGAGTCGCCATGAGCCACGCACCAGTCAACGCGACCGAGCTGTCATGCGCCGAGTACACCGAGGAACTCACCCAGTTCCGAATGGGTCTTCTGGATGAAGCCGACGCCGAGGTAGCCCAGCAGCATCTCTACGCATGCCCGGACTGCCGGCTGTTCACGCACCAGGTCGAGACCGTCACTGATCTCGTGGCTGATGCCGAACCGCATGATCTGCCCCATCTGCCCGACAGTGTCTCGCTCCTACTTCACGACATCGTCGACGGCGAGACCGAGAGGCCCAGCGATCCCAGTGAGATCACTCGCCTCCTCTTTGGACTCGCCCGGAGTCTCGCCCCACACGTTGCGGAAGACCTGGTCCAAGAGACTCTGCTCTCAGCATTCGAGGAAAGCCCAAGGGGGTTGGACCCTCTGGCGCTCGCCCGGGACCTAGCCGATCGAGCATTCGCTGAGCCTGAGCCAACGGTACGGAGCCTCGACGACTATCGAACAAGAGCCGAGAACCAGACCGCCGAGCTGGATCCCGACGCTGATACTGCGGAGTTCTTCTACCCCGACTTCTACGACATTGGACCCGATGCTGGACGCCACATTGACGCACCGAACCGCTGGGGCCAGACCAATACCCTGAGCCCGGACGACGAGGTGTTCACCACCGATCTGTATCGAGTGGTGGACGGCGCCGTCGCACGTTTGGCCGATCCGCTCGGCCAGTTGGTACAACTCGTCGACATCGATGACGTATCACTGGCGGACGCGGCCTACGTGCTTCGCCTCGACAAGGTCGATGCCGTCGACGCTCTGCATCGCGCTCGGATACACCTCCGCGGCGTCGTCAACGAGTACATGGCTGTCAGAGCGTGACTGCGTCCTGCCGACCCGGCCGCCCTACCGAGGGCACTTGGCGTGGTGACTGGCACCCGTTTCCAGCGGATGAACGAGGACACGCGCCGGAGGCCATGTCGCTCGGTCGGCTATCTGCCAGGAAACTCCGGCGACGAACTGCCGGCAGTGGCTCAAGACCATCGACACCAAGAAACGGGAGGTTTCACAATGACCCTCGCCGTCTTCCGGTGCTACGTCGCGCCCGAGCAGCGGGCCGAACACGACCGGCTCTACAACCAGATGCACATCCTCATCCAACAGAGTCCTAACCACATCGAGCACAAGATGTTCACCGCTGAGGACGGGGAGTCGGCACTGGTCGTCGAGTTCGACGACCTGCAGAGCCTTGAAGAATGGGGCGAAAACCCCGACCACAGGATCGCCAAGGCGTCGGGCAAGCGGTACGTGTTCACGAGTTACGACGTCGCAGTCCGCGAAGTCGTCGAACGCCATGTCAAGAGCGATGTTCGTCCGGAACACCTACCCAGCATCGCTCCCTCGTCAGCGACGCCGACCGTTCGCGCAGGCCACAGTAGCGAGTTCCCGCAGGAGGGGCAGTCATGGGAGTGATCAACGGCGGGTTCGGAGGACGGCATGGCTCCAGCGACCCGCGACTGCCTCCTGGGCAGACCCACGTCTACGACTGGCCGGTGCTCTCGACGGGACCCACGCCCAATGTCGACGAGGGCCGATGGAGCTTCACGATCACGACCGAAGACGAGGTCACGCACCGGTGGAACTGGGGTGAGCTTCAGGAGGTAGGCGTCGAAGACGTCGTCACCGATATCCACTGCGTCACCCACTGGTCGAAACTGGACATGGCTTGGCGTGGCGTGCCCATGGACCGGCTGTTCGAGGATGTCGAGACCAGTTACGACTACGTGATGGTCCGTAGCTACGGCGGATACACCACCAACCTCCCACTCGAAGACCTCCTCGATGGGCAGGCATGGCTAGCCACCGAGGCGGAGGGCGAACCCCTTACTCCCGAGCACGGAGGTCCGGCCCGGCTCCTCGTGCCCCACCTCTACTTCTGGAAGAGCGCGAAGTGGGTTCGAGGAATGGAAATGATGCCCTCGGACGACCCGGGGTTCTGGGAACAGAACGGCTACCACCTCCGTGGCGACCCATGGCGAGAGGAACGCTACTGGTGATGACTCCTAGCCGAGTCCGGTGGCACCTCGGGCGGGTGCTCAGTCGGCAGTTTGAGACCGAGGCGGCCATCCGCCTTGAGCTGGATGTTCCGACCTGGCCTGGAAACGTCGCCGGAGCTCATCTCGACATCCGGCTCACGGCACCGGACGGGTACCAGGCGTCCCGGTCTTACTCGCTGGCGTCCTCGGGTGAGTCGACACGGGTTGTACTGGTGATCCAGGAGCTGCCCGGGGGCGAGGTGTCGCCCTTTCTCGTGCGCCAACTCGCAGAAGGTGAAGAAGTCGAAGTACAAGGACCGCTCGGACGCTTCTTCGTCTGGATCCCCGCTGAGCCCGAGCAGTCACCGGTTCAGCTCATCGCAGGCGGATCGGGGGTTGTGCCGTTGTTCTCAATGGCCTCAGCACGTGAACGTGAGCCGAAAGGCGCTGAGTTTCGGCTGCTGTACTCGGTCCGCAGTCCGCGCGATGAGTTCTTCGCTGACGAACTGGCAGAACTCTCACGAACCATCGTCGAGATTGTCCACACGCGCGAATCAGCGCCCGGAGCGGGCCGGCCACCTAGACGATTGACGCGCGAGGCGCTCGCCGCGTCGACCTTTCCCGCATCGTTGTCGCCACGCATCTTCGTCTGCGGACCAACGCCGTTCGTCGAGGCCGTCGCGGGTTGGCTTGTCGAACTCGGTCACGACCCCGCACAGATTCGTACGGAACGATTCGGAGGCAGTCCATGACGCACGTCGACGGAAACGCCCTCGCAGGTGCCTTCGCGACTACTCTCGGTATCGAGATCACTGTGACGGTCGGTAGGTGCCGGAGCTGCGGCAGCTCTTTCAACCTCGCTTGCGCGCATGTCTTCATCACAGCCATGGGTGCAGTCATGCGGTGCGGCCATTGTCAGGCGGTGCTGGGCGTCATCGTCCGCGGTTTCCGAGAGACGCTAGTGAACCTCTCGGGCCTGGACTACATCAGGGTGCCCCACCTATGACTGGTCCGCTCGCCGCGATCGCGGCTTCTACCAGGCAGGAGACAGCGGACTGATGCTTCGCATCTACGACAGTGCTGTCCGGAAGCTACGCAACTTCGTCCCGCTGAACCCAGGACGAGTCTCAATCTATGTGTGCGGGCCAACCGTGCAGTCCGCGCCTCACATCGGGCACCTTCGTAGCGCCCTCGTCTACGATCTCTGGCGACGCTGGCTCACCCACCGCGGCTACGCGGTCACCCTCGTTCGCAACGTCACCGACGTCGACGACAAGGTTCTGGACCTGGCAACCGAGACTGAACCATGGTGGGCACGCGCCTACCGTGTCGAGACGGAGTTCGCGCGCTCGTACGCCGCGCTGGGTGTTCTCCCGCCAACCCATGAGCCCCGAACTTCCGGTCACATCCCGCAGGCACTGACCCTGATCGAACGACTCCTTCGCCGCGGACACGCCTACGTCGCCAGCGACGGCTCCGGCGACGTCTACTTCGATGTCAGCAGCTGGCGGGCATACGGCAAGCTCACCAGGCAGACCCCCGGCGCCGTAGCGGACCCTGATAAAGGGCCTGGCGGGGCAAAGATCGATCCCCGCGACTTCGCGCTTTGGAAGGGAGCCAAGCCCAGCGACCCAGAATCCGCGCGTTGGCGCTCACCGTGGGGAACCGGCAGGCCGGGATGGCACATACAGTGCTCAGCGATGTCCCAGCACTACCTCGGACGTGCGTTCGACATCCACGGAGGCGGCCTCGACCTGCGATTCCCGCACCATGAGAACGAGCTTGCCCAGTCCACCGCAGCAGGCGACGAGTTCGCCAAGTACTGGATACACAACGGCCTCGTCACGATCGACGGGCAGAAGATGGCCAAGTCGCTGAACAACTCTCTGTATGCCGATGAACTCCTCCGCCGTGTCGGCCCGGCGACGCTGCGTTACTACCTGCTCAGCGCGCACTACCGCAGTGCCTTGGACTATCAGGAGAAGGATCTCACGCACACCGAGGCTGCAGTCACGAGAATCGCGACGTTCCAGCACCGAGCACGCACACGACTCGCGAACACAGCATCCGACGCCCCGACGCCGCCCATTGCCTTCGCGGCCGCGCTCGACGACGACCTGAATGTCCCAGCGGCGCTCGCAGTCCTGCACGACCACGTGCGCGCGGGCAACATCGCTCTGGATAACGGCGATCCAGCTGCCGCCATGTCTACGTACGAATCGGTGCTCGCGATGACCGAAGTGTTAGGGATCGAGCCCGGCGGCTTCACGACCGCCCCGCGAGCCGACGTTCATGGCAGCACGATCTCTACCCTCGTCGAGGTTCTACTCGCGAATCGCTCTCATGCGCGGGACGCAGGAGATTTCTCCACCGCCGACCGCATCCGGAACGAACTGGCTAGCGCTGGGATCGCCATCCAGGACCACACCTCAGGCACCACCTGGACGCAGGCGTAGCCAACTCGTGCACGATGGTCGAATACTTCCGTTCCGGGGTGATCCGATCAGAGCAAGAGACCGAGTGAGGCGTCCGCCAGACGTCGAACCGTCATAGGGGCAGAGCTGTCTCGCTTGTCTGCCACTGTGTCGGTACCAAGCGAGGCGTCAACCCACTCCTGCAAAATGGTGACTGCGGCCGGAGCGTCAAGGTCGGCGGCTAGTGCCGAGAGCACGGCCTGCTCGACCGGTGCTGCCGGCGCCCCGCTACCGAGAGCCAGGGCACGACGCCACTGCTTCAATGTGTCGAGTGCGGCCGAGATTTCGGCGTCTGTCCACTCCCAGCTTGATCGATAGTGGTGCCGCATGAGGGCGAGGCGGATGGCCGCAGGGTCCACTCCTTGCTTTCGCAGAGAGGAGACGAAGACCAGGTTTCCGCGCGACTTCGACATCTTCTCGCCGTCGTACGCAACCATCCCGGCATGGACGAAGGTCTGCGCGAACCGATGCTGTGGATGAATGACATGACCGAGTCCTGCGGACATCTCGTGGTGCGGGAATGCCAGGTCTCGTCCTCCGCCCTGTACGTCGAAGGATGGTCCCAGATATTCCTGGGCGATTGTGGTGCATCCGATGTGCCAGCCGGGTCGTCCCGGCCCCCACGGACTGGGCCAGGACGGCTCCCCTTGCCGCTCGCCGCGCCAAACCAGGCAGTCGAGCGGGTCGCGCTTGCCTCTCCGATCGGGGTCACCGCCACGCTCGGCGAAGTCCTTCAACATCACATCGCGGTCGAGTGACGATACGCGGCCGAAGGATGGGTCGGCAGACACCTCGAAGTAGAGGTCGGTTCCCACTCGGTAGATAGAGCCGCGCTCCTTCAACATCTCGATGCGAGAGATGATCTTGGTGACGGCCTCGGAGACTCCGACGAAGTGTGCGGGTGGCAGGACGCGTAAGGCTGTCATGTCCTGTCGGAATCGCTCGGTCTCGCGTTGTGCGAGATCACTCCAGGGAATGCCTCGCGCGTGGGCGCGTTCCAGCAGCGGGTCATCGATGTCGGTGACGTTCTGAACATAGATGACATCGTGCCCGGCGTTTCGAAGGGCGCGGTTGAGTAGGTCAAAGCCGACGTAGGTTGCCGCATGGCCGAGATGAGTGGAGTCGTAGGGTGTGATGCCGCAGACGTACATCCGCGCGGCGTCATTCGGCGGCAACGTCACCAAGGATCGGTTCTCAGTGTCATAGACCGAGACTGCGGGCCCGTGTACATCCAAGCGTGGAATCTCTAGACGGGGCCATGCCAACATGTCGTGGTCCTCGTAGTCGATGAAGCCACACCAGAGGATTCGGCGTGGATTCCTGATCCTGCTGACAGAGTGTCGCGAGGGCTCATGCGGGCGTCCATCCGCGCAGGAATGCCAGCACCTTGGCTTCGGATACCTCACAGGGCCGTAGGTGCTCTGCTTTGCGAGTGCGGTACACGTTGGCGCTGATCAGGTCGTCCCCTCCTAGCTCCTCGGCCGAGATGCTGATGCTCTGGCCATGCACTCGCGTGGTACGGGTCAATCCGTATGAGCGACCTTCGTATGCGACGACGGTCCAGCCTTCAGGAACCCGATCGACCATTGCCTGCAAGCTGGCTGTGGCCTGACTCGCACCATCATGCTCGGGAGGCATCGAGTGGATAGAGCTCGAACTGTGAGAGTCGGGGGCACAACTCCTCACCATGGGTCAAGTCCCTGGAAGTGGTGTAGCGATCCTTCGCTGAGGGGTCAGGCGGTCAGGGTGGGCAGGGAGCTTGTGGTGACCTCCTCGGTGCTGGTGTCGGGGACGAGGCTGAGGCGGCAGCGGGCCAGGACGTCCAGTCCGAGGTAGCGGCGTCCTTCGGCCCACTCGTCGGTCTGCTCGGCCAGGACCGCGCCGACGAGGCGGACGATCGCCTCGCGGGTGGGGAAGATGCCGACGGAATCGGTGCGGCGACGGATCTCCTTGTTCAGCCGTTCGGTGGGATTGTTCGACCAGATCTGCACCCACACATCCTTCGGGAACGCCGTGAACGCGAGAAGGTCCGCGCGGGCGGCATCGAGGTGCTCGGCCACGGCCGGGAGCTTCTCGCTCACGTAGTCCAGGAGCCGGTCGAACTGGGCGTTGACCGCTGCTGCGTCGGGCTGGTCATAGACGCTGTGCAGCATCGCCTTCACCGCCGGCCACATGCTCTTCGGCGTCACGGCCATGAGGTTCGCCGCGTAGTGGGTGCGGCACCGCTGCCAGGCCGCCCCGGGAAGATGCGCGGCGATCGCCTCCACCAGTCCCGCATGCGCATCGGAGGTCACCAGGCGCACCCCGGCGAGGCCGCGGGCGACGAGGTCCGCGAAGAAGCCGTTCCACGCAGCTCCGGTCTCGCTGGTCGCGACCCGCATGCCGAGCACTTCGCGGTGCCCGTCGCCGTTGACGCCGGTCGCGAGCAGGACGACGGCGTTGATCACGCGCCCACCCTCACGGACCTTCATCGTCAGCGCATCGGCGGAGACGAACGTGAACGGCCCGGCCTCGTCCAGGGGACGGTGGCGGAACTGCTCGACGTGCTCGTCCAACGACTCCGCCATCCTGCTGACCTGCGACTTCGAAAGGCTGTTGATGCCCAGGGTCTTCACGAGCTTGTCCATGCGACGCGTGGAGACACCGGCGAGATAGCAGTCCGCGACGACCGTGATCAGAGCTGACTCGGCGCGCTTGCGCCGCTCGAGCAGCCACTCGGGGAAGTAGGTGCCAGTGCGGAGCTTGGGAACCGCGACGTCGATCGTGCCGACGCGGGTGTCGAGGTCGCGATGGCGGTAGCCGTTGCGCTGCGCAGAACGACCAGCGCTGGGCCGGCCGTACTCCGCGCCGGCAACAGCGTCCGCGTCCGCGGAGAGCAGGGTGTTGATCACGTCCTGAAGCAAGCTGCGCATCAGATCCGGGGACGCTTCGGCCAGGGCTTCACCGAGCAGGCCGGAAGGGTCGACAATGTGAGGAGCGGTCATCGTGATGACTCCGTTCGAGAGTGCTGTGAGAGGTTCACTCGAAGGAT
>ERZ501011.64-NODE-64-length-33001-cov-12.336429_pt1 | contig 33001 bp, 28 predicted proteins | sample MGYA00248833_ERZ501011 | MGnify/ENA primary metagenome ERZ501011 (study PRJEB25958, sample SAMN03398530) | human skin metagenome | study: EMG produced TPA metagenomics assembly of the Human Skin Microbiome Metagenome (human skin metagenome) data set. | reverse complement strand
GCTGCGCTCGTCGCCGGCTCAGGCAGCAGGGGGCACTGGCCGCTGGTCAGTGATTGCCATTGCGGTGGTCGCGGCCATCGCGGCCACCGTCTCGCTCGCGGCATCGGCGCAGGCCGCGCCGGCCAAGCCGACCCCGGCACCGTTCCCGGTGACCGACATCGCGCGGCTCTACGCCTCGGACGTCTCGTCGTATCCGGGCGGCGTGTACCTGCAACCGGTGGAGACGTTCACCGCCCTGCGCCGCGATCACCCCGAGGTGATGGCCCGCAATCTCGAGACGGCCGTCGCGATCAACCAGTCGGCGGCCGGCAACCCGGGACTGCAGCGCCGAGCGCTCGCCGACGCACACGACGATCCGCTCTGGACGATGTCCGATGCCTTCGGCGACCGGCTCGGACGGGATTTCCGGAACGCCCTCGCCGCCGATCGCCTCCCGAAGACCACGGCCCTCTTCAGCGACTACCTCGCCCGCGCCGGTGGGCTCGCGAACGCGACGCTCGTCGAGAAGTACGTGTTCGGGTACGAGCGGCCGTTCATCGTCGCACCCGAGCGGATCCGCAAGTACATGCGCGCCGGAGCCAGCGAGTACGACGCGCTGGGCAGCAACCCGTCGTTCCCGTCCGGCCACACCAGCCTGTTCTTCTGGCGGGGCACCCTGTTCGCGTCGATGCTCCCGGAACTCGCGCCGCAGTTCCTCGCCCGTGCCTCGGAGGGTGGATATCACCGCATCGTGCTGGGCGTGCACTACCCGCTCGACGTGATCGGTGGAGCGATCGTCGGGCAGGCCGCCGCCGCCGATCGCTGGAACGACCCGCAGTTCCGCCGGCTCCTCGCCGCGTCTGCCACCGAGATCCGCAAGGAACTCGAATGGCGTTGCGGCGCAGCCCTCTCGGTGTGCATCGCGCGTGACACGCCCTACGCCACCGACGCCGCGGCCCAGACGATCTACGCCCAGCGCATGACCTACGGATTCGGACGCGTCTCGTCGCCGACACATCCGATGGTGGTGCCCCGACAGGCCGTCGAACTGATCGCCGGGGCGTACCCGCGACTGACCGACGAGCAGCGGCGTCAGGTCCTGGAACAGACCGCGTCGCCCGCGGGATATCCGCTCGACGACCAGCGTCCCGGCCGCGCCTCCTGGCAGCGCCTGGACCTCGTCCGTGCTTACACCGCCGACGTCACGGTCGGCCGCGACGGTCGGGTGACCGTCCACTGAGGACCGCCCTGACCTGCTGGTAACTGAATCGTTTGTCCCACTGCCCGTTGCGAACTCGTTCGTGACGGGCAGTGTCGTGCCATGTGGTCCACTGTGTGTCCAGTTTCGCCGAACAGCTTGACACCGGCGTAAGGGTATGGCTACTTTTCGAGTGGCCCACATCACATCCGACGTGGACTCACCGCCGTGACCAGGGCGGACGGTGCCGGAATCGCGGACCCAGACACAGCGCTGGGTCGATGAACTCAATCCTTCTAAGCCCCGCCGGGGCGATGTCGCCGTGCCCTCTCGCAGGGCGGTTCCGTCGTGCCCGGAGATCATCGGGAAAGGCAGTCGAAACATGCGTTGGTCGAATTCACGCAGGAGAGCCGGACGGTTGGCGGCGGTCGCCGTCGCCGCGGCGTGCATCTTCTCGGTCGTGTCGTGCAGCAGCGACGACGGCGGATCGTCGGACGGCTCCGCCGCGGATGCCAGCGGCACCAAGGCGTCGGGCGAGGCGATCAAGGTGGGGTTGTTCAACCCCACCAAGGGCCCCGCCACCCAGGGTGGCGTGACCACCGGCAAGGACGCCGCCCTGGACTACATCAACAACCAGATCGGCGGCATCGGGGGCCGGCCCGTCGAGATCGTCGACTGCGGAATCGACCAGACCGCACCGGAATCGACGGTGTCGTGCGCCAACCAGTTCGTCGAGGCCGGCGTGGTCGCCGCGATCGACGGCTACAATGCCGAATCCGCCTCCGCGGTGCCGATTCTCACCTCGGCCGGCATCCCGCTGGTCGGCCAGATCCCGTTCAACACCTCCACCGGCGCCTCGGCGGAGAACCGCGTGTACTTCGGTCCGCCACCCGCCGCGTTCCTCGTCGGTTTCATGCAGCAGCTCAAGGCCGCGAACAAGAACTCGCTGACGCTGGCGAATGCCGATCTCCCTCAGGCACATCAGGTGTTCGACGGTTTGATGAAGCCGCTCGGCGCCCAGCTCGGCATCGACGTCAAGTCGGTCTACTACCCGCCGACCGGCCCGAACTTCACCTCGCTGGCCACCACCCTGGCCGAGGGCAACCCCGCCGCGGCCGGCCTGATGACCTCACAGAACGACAACGTGTGCACCAAGCTCGCGCAGTCGCTGCGGTCGGTGAACTACGAGGGCACCATGTTCATGGCGGCCTGCACCGACTTCATCGACACCATGGGTGCGCAAGCGGTTGGCGCACAGACCTACTCACCGATCTGGCAGCCCCCGGCCATGGACTCCGCACCGGAGCCGGCCAAGGCGAATCTCGGGATCGCCCAGAAGTTCATCGACGAGCAGGGTGGCACCGGCGGTTTCTACGCCTACGGCACCTTCGCGACCCTCGCCGACTTCGCGATCACGCTCAACAACGCCAAGGTCACCGATTTCACCGGCCCGAACGTGCTCGGTGCGCTCAAGGCAGTCACCGACTACCAGTCCTTCATCGGCCCGAAGCTCAACTGCGGTAAGCCGACCACGCCGAACTGCACCACCGAGATGCTGCTGTTCGACGTCGTCGCCGAGAAGAAGACCGAACCCGCCACCGGCGGCTTCATCACCCCGCTTCCGGCTGCGCTGCAGCGCATCCCGGGCGCTTACTGACACGGGTCGCTGGTGTGGCGGGGGGGGGTTGCCCCCCCCCCCCCCCCCCCCCCGGCTCTGCTCCCCGATCCGAACGCTCCGCATCCTCACACGCGCGTGAGATCCGTACGCGCCGAACGAATGAGTACGCCACATGGGCCAGTTCCTCCAGTTCGTCTTCCTCGGACTATCCGCCGGTGCCATCTATTCGGTGCTCGCGTCGTCCCTCGTGGGCATCTATGCCGCCACCGGCATCATCAACTTCGCGCAGGGCGCCATCGGCCTCTACTCGGTCTATCTCGTCGCCGCACTGCGCACCGACGGCAGTCTCGTCCTGCCCATCGGCACACTGAAACTCGGGAGTGAGTCCGACCCCACCTCGATGGAGTTGGCACTGGTCCTCGGCGTGCTCAGCGCGGTCGTCTGGGCCCTGCTCGCACACGTACTCATCTTCCGGCCGCTCCGCTCGGCCCCGGTGCTCGCCCAGGTCGTCGCCTCGGTGGGACTCATGCTGTTCATCCAGGCGCTCGTCCATCTCCGCTTCGAGACCGAGAACCTCTTCGCCGAGGCCATCCTGCCGGAGGACACCGTCGACATCGCCGGCGCGGTCGTCAACGTCTCGGACCTGATCCTGGCCGGCGTCGCCATCGCCATCTCACTGGTGCTGTGGGCCTACTTCCGGCTCACCACCCTGGGCGTCGCCACCCGCGCGGGCTCCGAAGACGAACTCGCCGCCCGACTGTCGGGTTACTCCCCGGACCGCCTCGCGGCGATCGTGTGGGCACTCACCGGTGCGGCAACCGGTCTCATCGTCGTCCTCGCGTCCTACACCATCGGACTCACCGAGACCAGCTACACCTTCTTCGTCATCCCGGCCCTGGCCGTCGCCCTCGTCGGCCGGCTCACCTCATTCGGGATCGCCTGTGCCGCAGGTCTTGTCCTCGGCGCATTCCAATCCACCATCACGTGGCTCACCACCAAGGACTGGTGGCCGGAATGGGCGCAGGCCGGCCTCGGCGACGCCGTTCCGTTCGTCATCGTCGTCATCGCCCTCTTCCTGCTCGGCGGTCGGATCCCGTCGCGCGGCTCGCTCGGCGAGGTGCGCATGCCCGCGGTCCGGATCCCCCGCATCCGGCTGATCCCGACCGTCGTCTGCATCGCGGTGGTCGTCGTGGCGATCCTCCTCACGTCCGGCAGCTGGCGGTTCGGCGTCGTCACCTCGGTGATCCTCAGCCTCATCGCACTGTCGCTGGTCCTGCTCACCGGTTACCTCGGCCAGATCTCGCTGGCCAGCATGGCCTTCGCCGGCGCGGCCGGGTTCGCCCTGTCGAAGCTGACGACCAACTGGGATGTGCCGTTCCCGTTCAGCATGATCTTCGCCGCCCTGATCGCGACCGGCCTCGGTGTCCTGGTGGGCGTGCCCGCACTCCGGATCCGCGGCGCCCAGCTGGCCGTCGTGACATTGGCTGCGGCCCTGGCCATCCAGAGCTTCGTCTTCAACAACCCGGCGATCACGTCCTTCGAGGGCAACCTCATCGCGGACCCGACGATCTTCGGCCTCGACCTCGGGGTGCGCGACGGCACCAACCTGGTCACGATCCGGTTCTCGCTGATGGTCCTGATCGTCGTCGCGATCGCGACCCTCGTGGTGTTGCGCTTCATGGGCGGCTCGACCGGCCGGGCCTTCCTGGCCGTCCGCTCCAACGAGCGCGCCGCGTCGTCGGTCGGGATCAACGTCGCCGCAACCAAATTGCTCGGCTTCGCACTGTCGGCGTTCCTGGCCGGCATCGGCGGTTGCCTCATCGGTTACAGCCGCGGACAGCTGTCGGCCGGCTCGTTCACGGTGATGATCGGGCTGACGCTGCTCGCGATGACCTACGTCGGCGGCATCACGTCGTTCGCCGGTGCGGTCCTCGCCGGCATCATCGGACCGCTGGGCGTGGGTTACGTGTTCCTCAACCAAACCCTCGCTCTCGGTGAGTACTACGAGCTCTTCGCCGCCGGCAGCCTCCTGCTGATGGCGGTGCTGAATCCCGTCGGCGTCGCGGGGGCCATGTCGGAGCTCGGCGAGAAGCTACGCGCCCACCGGCACACACCGTCCCCCCGTCCGGAAGCGCCCGGCGCGGCACAGAACGCACAGGAGGGTGCACATGTCTGAGTCGACACTCGAGAAGCCGGCCACGTCGACGACACTCCTCGAGACGGGCGGGCTGTCGGTCCGGTACGGCGGCGTCAGCGCCAACTCCGACATCGACATCTCGGTCTCGGCGGGCGAGATCGTCGGACTGATCGGACCCAACGGCGCGGGCAAGACCACGTTCGTCGACGCGGTCACCGGATTCACCAAGGCCACCGGCACGGTGTCGTTGCGCGGGGAGAGACTGGACAAGGCGAGCCCCCATCGTCGCCGCCGGGCCGGCATGGCCCGGACGTGGCAGGCGGGCGAACTGTTCACCGACCTCACCGTCGAGCAGAACCTGGCCGTGGCGGTCCAGCCGGTCGGCCTGCGGGCCATGCTCGCCGACGTCCTCAACGGTTCCCGTCCGCCCGCCGATGTGATCTCGTCGGCACTCGAACTCGTCGGCCTGGCCGATGCCGCCGACCAGTTCCCCGGCGAGCTGACCCTGGGACAACAGAAGCTCGTCGGTGTCGCGCGGGCGTTGGTCGGCGGGACGCAACTCGTCCTGCTGGACGAGCCGGCCGCCGGACTCGACACCCACGAGAGCCGCGACTTCGGGACCGAACTCCGGCGGATCGCGGCGACCGGTATCGGCATCCTGCTCATCGACCACGACATGTCACTCGTCCTCGACGTGTGCGACCGGCTGTACGTGCTCGACTTCGGCCGGGTGATCGCCAGCGGGCCCCCGGCCGCCATCCAGGACGATCCCGCGGTCATCTCGGCCTACCTCGGAAGTCCCGAGGTGGACCCGGACGCCGCCCCGACCGGACACGACCCGAAGGAAACGCGATGAGCGCGCACGCCGCCCCCGGCCAGGCGACACCGGACCCGACCACACCGGATTCGACGACACCGGTGTTGACGATCGACGACGTCACCGTCGGTTACGGCGGGGTCCCCGCCGTCCGCGGTCTGAGCGCCGCCGTGCGTCCCGGCGAGATCCTCGCGCTGCTCGGTCCGAACGGGGCGGGCAAGACGACGAGTCTGCTCGCCGCGGTCGGTGCCCTCGGACTGATGTCGGGCACGGTGACCGCCCTCGGCGACCCCATCGACCGTCGCATCGAACGCAACGCGCGGCGCGGGATCACCCTGGTCCCCGACACCCGGGGCGTCTTCCACCGTCTATCGGTGTCGGACAATCTCCGTCTCGCCAAGCGTCGTAACGGGCCCGACCTCGACACCGTCTACCAGTACTTCCCGAAGCTCAAGACGATGCGGGGCCGACGCTGCGGCAACCTCTCCGGCGGCGAACAGCAGATGCTCGCACTCGCCAAGGCGCTGCTGGCGGACCCGAAGGTCCTCCTCATCGACGAGCTGAGCCTGGGCCTGTCCCCGGTCGCGGTCCAGGACCTGCTGCCCCGGCTCCGGTCGATCGCCGACGAACACCAGATGGCTGTCGTCCTCGTCGAACAGCACATCGATCTCGCCCTCGGCATCGCCGACGCCGCCATCGTGCTCCATCACGGTCGGGTCGCGCTCTCGGCTCCCGCGAGCGAACTCCGTAACCGACGGGACATGGTCGAGGCGGCCTACTTCGGGCGCACCGTCGAGGACCGCGCCTCCTAGGGCCGCGCGGTCTGCAGGCGCACGGACGAGACGAACGGAACCGGGACGACGTGGCCACCGGGGACGCAGACGATCCGGGGCGGACGGATGCCGGCGTCGCACGAGCGGCACGCAACACGCGCAACCGGCCCACCGACGACGAGTTGCTCGACGCCGCATGCGCGGTCATCGCCGAGGTCGGTGCCGAGCGCACCACGATGACCGCCATCGCCGAACGCGGCGGCACCACCCGGGTCACCCTCTACGCCCACTTCGGGTCCCGCGACGAGCTGGTCAACCGGGTGATGACCCGCGAGCTCGACACGTTCACCTCGTTCATGTTCGAGGTGTACGACGCGAGTGAGGACATGCCGTACGGTGCCCGCGCCCGCTACTCGGTGCAGGCCCTGTTCGACTACGCCCGACGCCACCCGGCAGGTCTGCGTGTCCTCATCGGCCACCGGGAGGGTGGCAGTGACCGCCGGTTGTACGCCGCGCTCGAACCCCGTATCGCCGCGCGCCTCCGCCAGAACTACGCCGAACGCGGCGCGCGGATCGCGGCCAGTGCCGACACCCTCGCGTCGCTCCTGCTGGGGATGAGCCTCGACGTCGCCCACCGCGCGCTGATCGTCGACGGCGCCGGCGTCGACGAGGCCTGCGACCTCGCGATCACCGCGACCCTCGCCGTGCTCCGCGACGTCCGCGCGGACCAGCTGCGCGCTCTCGACGAATCGCTCGGGCGGCGCTGAACCCGTGACCGGCGGTCGACACGGAAGCGCTCAGGACCGGGGCGGTCACCCCAGCCAGCGGCCGGCACGCCGGCTGTGACCCGCTTTCGTCGCCGCGGGCAACCGGTCGTAGGCCCGGGCGAGGAAGTTCGACCGCGCATTGGCCTCGAAGACGTCCCGGTGGTCGCGAACGAACGTCCAGTACAGCCCGTCCCAGTCGGCGGTCCAGTCGCCGGGCGGTATGTCCGACATCTTCTTCAGATAGTTGCTGCCCGAGACGTAGGGCTTGGTGGTGATCGCCTCACCGGCCGCGAACTGACTCATCGCGTACACGTTGGGGACCATCACCCAGTCGTAGGCGTCGACGAACATCTCCATGAACCACTCGTAGATCTGCTCCGGGTCGGTGCGGAGCAGGCACATCGCGTTGCCCAGGACCATCAGTCTCTCGATGTGGTGGGCATACCCGTTGGCGAGGATCCGCCGGATCACCATATCGACCGGCTCGAGTCCGGTCTCGGCGGTCCACCACCCGTCGGACAGTTTCCGATCGTGGCCCAGATGATTCCGGCTCCGGAGGGCACGCCCGCGGGTCTCGTACGACGCTCGCATGTACTCCCGCCAGCCGATCAGCTGCCGCACGAACCCTTCGACGCTGGCCAGCGGGACGCGGTTACGTCCGCCGGCCTCCAGCGCCCTTCTCAGCACCGTTCGCGGGCTCAGGAGCCCGGTGTTGAGTGCGGGCGTCAGCAACGAATGGAAGACGAACGGGTGCTCGGTGCTGATCGCATCCTCGTAGGGTCCGAACTCCGCGAACCGGTCAGCCAGGAACTGCTCTAGCATGGCCCGCGCCTCGTCGTGGGCGGTGGGCCAGGCGAAACCGTCGGCGTCGCCCGGGTTGTCGGGGAACTCGTCGGCCACCCAGGCGATCGCGGCGTCGACCTCGGGATGTCGCGCCGGCGGTGTCGGTTGCGGGACCTCACGGTTCTTCGGCAGTTTCTTCCGGTTCTCGGTGTCGAAGCTCCACCGACCGCCCGCCGGTTTGCCGTCGTCGTCGACGAGGATGCCGAGCCGTCGTCGCTGCCAGGTGTAGAACTGCTGCATCCGCGGCCGCTTGCCGGCGAAGAACTCGTGGATCTGCGCACGGGTGGTGAGGAAGTTCGGACTCTCGACGATGTCGTCGGCCGCGAGTGGACACCCGGCGTGCTGGAAGGCCGCCAGCAGGTCGCCCGTCAGCCAGTCGTCGACGACGTCGTACAGGTGAACCGACGCCGGGGGCCGTCGGGACAGGTACTCCACGAGCTGGTCGTGACTGGACTCCTCCGCGTCGGTCTCGAGCACGTCGACCTCGAAACCCCGGTCCCGCAGCCGGTCCGCGAACCTGCGCATGCTCGCCCGGTGCAGGACGAGTTTCTGCACGTGGAACCGGTACTGCCGGAACATCAGATCGTGTTCGACGAGGACGAAGCGGGTGCCGGGGTCCGCGTCGAGGTGCGACTCGAACAACTGATGCGGCAGCACCACGCGGACGACATCGCCGGACGGACCTGACATCGGCTCTCCTCTCGCCGCTACACGCTCCCGACTTGGACGGCCCCCTCAAGGGCCGGACAAGTCGACCCCAAGTTCGCACCAAGCGCCCGGCGACATCCTGTCGTTCATCACCCGAACACCACGATGAGCCGCCGAGACCGGGCACCCGCCCACTCCAGACGATAGGAACCACGATGTCGCGCAGCACCGCCAGCTATTCGCACCCCTCCGACGATCGGATTGCCGAGTCCGGCGGCGACGTGCCGTCCGTGGACAAGCCTCTCTGGCAGCTGGGCCGGCGTGCCACGGTCATCGCGGCCTGCGTGGGCTTCGCCGCACTCGCGGCCTGCAGCGTCAGCGTCGGCACGCAGTCGATCGAAGAGGCCTCCGACATCGACGTGGGCGAGTGCCTGCAGATCGGTGCCGAAGCCGGCGAAGGCAAGGTCGAGGCGACCAAGGCCGAGTGCGAAGGAACCGAGGGGCTCACCTTCTACGCGGCCGACAAGGTCAACACGTCGGCGGAATGCGGCACCCCCAACACCTCCGCGCTCACCTTCGGCGAAGGCGACCAGAAGCTCTGCCTCACACCCAACTTCGCCGTCGACACCTGCTACCAGATCCCGATCGGCGGCGGCAAGCTCGCCGACTACCGCGAGGTCGAGTGCGACGCCTCCCCCGCGGAGAGCACCATCCTCGCCAAGACCGTCAGCCGCGGTGCGGACTCCCTCACCTGCACCGAGGACGAGACGAAATGGGCCTTCACACAGCCGCTGTCGGTCAGTTACTGCTTGACCGAGGACGTCACGGCCGCGAGCCGATTCGACGGCTGAGCGGCGGCCTGCGGGCCGGGCGCCGCGTCGACGAGGTCGTGGGTGACGCGGTAGTCCTCCCGCATCCGCGCCATGGCGACATCCCGTGCGCGGTAGGATTTCTCGACGCGTGCTCGTGCCCGCCGGGCGCCACCGACCCGCTGCGCCGAATCCGCCACCGCGAGAACCGGTCCGACCCGTCTCAGCAGATGTTTGAACCGGCCGTCGGGGATTCCGAGCGCGTCGGCGTCGGCGTCACCGATGAACACCCGCTGCAGTCCGTGCATGGTCTTCGTGGCCAGCCGGCGTCGCAGGGCCTGCGGCCCCGGGAACACCGCGGCCAGTTCGGGCACCAGATAGTCGTCGGTCAACGCGACCACGAAATCCCGGTCGTCGGGACCCGGCCCCGGCGAGGTCAGCCGATAGAGCTCTTCGATCCGGACGTGGTCGGCCTCGCAGACCGGGTTGAGCTCGGGGCTCATCCCGACCACATGCCCCACGTACCGCCACAGGTGATAGATGTCGTCGAGCTCGCGGTCGGTGAACCGCACCCCCAACTTGTGCATCGCGTCGATCGCGATGTGCCCGAACTCGGCGATCGTGAACGCCATGTAGGGCTGCGGGATCGGCACGCCCCACGCGGTCTCGTCCCAGTCTCCGCGCGCGAGCAGCATGGAACGGACATGTGCGTGGATCATCCGGACCCGCACCGTGTACGCGAAACCGTCGCCGCCGCGGCGCATCCCGCCGGGCGTCAGTACCTGCCCCAGCCATTCACCGACCTCCACCGACCGCACCGCCGGCTGGGACACGTAACGCCCGGTGACCGCGAGTGGCTTGCCCGCGATCGTGTTTCCCGCCCCGCGGACCAGCGATGCCGCGCCGAGCACGATGCCCAGCGGTGCGGTGTTGACGACCAGCGCGTCGGCCGCGCGATTCATCCGATCATGATCGACCCAGTCGGGCTCGTCATCGAGGAACTCGAAGAGCGCGCGCAACGAGTCGGTCGCGTCGTCGACCGAGTCGATGCCGTTCTTCAGCGCCGCCCGCAGCACTGTCGTGGTCGGGCCACCGGGTTGCCGGTCGGCGGCCACGGCGTCGGCGAGCGGGTCGGCGATCCACATCTGATCGAGCCAGTCACGGCCGGCCGTCCCGAACCGCTGCACGGCGAGGTCGGTGTTCACGAGGTCGGCGGGTGCGCTCCGTTCCATGGATCCATGAGAACACGAGCAATCCTCACTTACTATTCACTTTTGATGGCATCGTCGACGACTCCCAAAACCACCGCATCGCAACGACGCAAGGCACCCAAGCAGCAGCGCAGTCGTGAGATGAGGCAGCGCCTCCTCACGTCGGCGCTCACACTCCTGGAGCGTCGTCCCGGCCGACGGCCCACCACCGCCGAACTCGCCGACCACGCGCACGTCAGCATCGGGACGGTGTACCGCTACTTCGCCGACATGGACGCGATCGTGGAAGAACTGCGCCTCGCCGCCGTTCACGACATCACCGCCACCCTCGCGAGCGGGATCGGCCGGGCGATGGATCAGCAACCGGACACCGCGATGGTCACGGTGGTCGAGACCCTCGTGTCGTCATTCGAGTCACATGCGCCGGTCCTGCGTGCCTCGCTCGAGATCGGGGAACACGGCTTCGGCGACGCCTGGGCCGAGGTAGAGGGACCGCTCCTCCCGCTGGCGCGGATCCTGCCGTCGCGGATGAGGCCCGACCTCGACGATCGGGCGATCGACGAACTGGTGTTCCTCACCATGGGTGCGACCGCGAGCCTGTGCCTGCGCATCGCCCTGCAACGACCCCGCGACGCCGACCGGACCTCGCTCATCGCGATGGCGGCACGAATGTTGTTGGCGGCATTCGACTCACCGCCGTCGGCCAGTGCTGGTCGAGTGAGTGCCGGCTGAGTCGGCGACTCAGAGGCTGCGCTGTTTCGCGTACTCCGCCATCGCCGTTCGCTCCGCCTCGTGTTTGGGGTAGAAGAAGAACACCACCGCCGCGCCCACCACCACGATGGCGGCCGCCGCGCCGTAGGCGTTCTTGTCACCCTGTACGAACGCGTCGCGGGCCGCGGCGATGATCTGATCGGCGTACTGCGGATAGCGTTCGGCCAGGACCTCGGCACTCGAGAACGACTTCGTCAGCGCGGCTTCGGTCTGTTCGGTGACCTGATCGGCCTGCGGCGAACCGGAGATGGTGTCCCGCAATTGATTCGCGTAACCCGCGGTGAGGATCGCGCCGAGGGTGGACTGCAGGATCGCGCCACCGAGGTCGCGTTGCAGATCGGACATGCTCGACGCCATGCCCGCGCGCTGCACCGGCACCGAACCGGTCAGCGACTGCGACGCCGGGGTGCCGGCGAGACCGACGCCCACCCCGACGAGGACGTAGACGAGGCCGACATGCCAGAAGTGGGCGTCCTCATCCCAGGTGAGCATCGCGAGCACCAGGCCGACGACGATGAAGGCGTAACCGGACAGCAGCGTGAACCGCGACCCCATGCTCTGCACGAGTTTGGCCGAGCGCGGGGCCACGACGATCATGGCGGCCGCGGCCGGGAGGATCGTGGCGCCGGCCGCCAGCGTCGAATAGCCGAGCACGTTCTGCATGTACTGCTGGCCGATGAACATCGCGCCCATGAGCGTGCCGAACACGATCAGCCCACCGACCGCCGCGACCCAGAAGGTGCGTCGGGCCGCGATCCGCAGGTCGAAGAGCGGCACCCGCACACGCAGCTGCCGCCAGACGAAACCCGCCCCCGCCAGCAGCGCGATCGCGGCCAGGATGTAGACCTGCAGTCGCTGATCGGAGTTCGGGGCGAAGTTGATCGCCAGCACCAGCGAGCCCACCATCACGATGGACACGACGCCGCCCAGGTTGTCGACCACCGCCGCCTGGTCGCCGTTGTCGTCGGGCACCAACCGCCACGCCGCGATCAGCGCGACGACGGCGAGCGGCAGGGTCACCAGGAACACCGAGTGCCAGGCCAGGATCTCGAGGAGCGCCCCGGACAGGACCGGTCCCAGCGCCGAGATCGCACCGCCGAACGCCGACCATGCGGCGATCGCCCGGACCCGTTTCGGTCCCGACCACAGTGCGGTGATCACCGCGAGGGTGGTCGGGAAGGCCAGGCCCGCGGCGATGCCGCCCACCAGACGAGCACCGAACAGGACCTCGACGTTGGGCGCGAATCCGGCGACGAGCGACGCCGGGATCGACAGGCACATGCCGATGACCAGCATCCGCTTGCGCCCGTGCCGATCTCCCAGCGCGCCGAAGTAGAGCACCGACGCCGCCAGGCCCAGCGAGTAACCGACCGCGACCAGGTTCAACTGCGTCGAGCTCGCGTCGAGCGCCTTGCCGATGTCGGGTAGCGCGACATTCGCCACCGCGAGATTGATGTTGGCCACCCCGGCGACCAGGATCAGCGCGACCAGGATCGCCTTCGCCCGCTTGGGAGCCGTCCCCGCCTCGACCTCGGCCGTTGTCGACGTCATCGGGGAATCGTACGTGCGCGAGCGCCATCGGGCCGGGGATCGGGACGCTCCGGCACGAAATGGTCACGGACTCCCGTGGGATCAGATCACAGGCAGACGCTGATGGTCACCGGCCCGATGGGGATGCCGAAGCAGATCGCCACCGAACCGACGGCCTGCACCGGTTGCACCGGCTGCACCGGCGCCGGCGCGGCGGAAGCGGCCGGCGCGGTGGCCAGTCCGATCGCGCAGGCGGCACCGACAGCGGCCACCCCGACAGACGTACGACGCATGATCCCGGACATGTTCATGAGCAGCTCCCCTCGAGCTCGAGTCCCCCCGGACAACCCTGCGGATGGGGTCAACACGCAGGTGATGGTGACTGGAGATTCTACGCCCCGGCGTCGGCGTCGTCCCCATCCCGACGGGCCGAATCCGCGACGGGTGTCACAGGCTGATGCGGAGGCCGTCCCACTCGTGATCGTGCATGAAACCCTCCGCGAGCCCGACCCGGTACTTGAGGCAGCTGCGCAGGATCCCGGCATAGGCGAACGGGAGCATCAGCGCGGGCTTCTGGTCGCCCGGACTGCTGACGACATCGGACGCGCCGCGGAAGTCGCGGACGAAGTCGCGCAGGGTCCGGTCCTTGCGCGACGACGGACGCCACCCGTAGAGCAGCATGCCCAGCCCGATCATCTTGTCCACGCCCGACCCGGGCGTGATCGGTCCGTCGTCGGGATCCCAGGTCCCGAGGAACGCGCGATCGACGCCGTCCTCGGGCGTGAACATCATGATCCCGCTCGTGGCGCGCGGGTTGCACTCGATGCAGAACAGGTCGCCGCCACCGTTCCGGTCCTCGATGAAGTCGAACCCGATCTGGCCGGTGAAGTTCACCCGGCGAACGAAATCGCTGACCCACCCGGCGATCCGCGGATGGTCCACGGACCGGAAGTTGAGGCACGAACTGCCGTCGATGGCGTAGTCGACCGGATAGGTGGCGTGGGCGTAGACGCGCCCCTCGTGGCAGACCGAATACGTGCAGAAGTTGTTCCCCGACGCCCACTCCTGTGCGATCCACGGGTTCTGCTCATCGTGTTCGAGCCAGGTGAGCGGATCGCCGGGAGTCACCTTGTGAACCTTCTGCGAGCCCCGCGAATAGCAGTGTTTGAGCGCGAACGGCTTGGTGAAATCGAGCGATCCGACGTCCTCGGGTCCGGACACCCGCGCGAACTTGCGCGTCGGGATTCCGAGTTCGACGAGCAGCTCCTGGAAGTCGTACTTGTTGTGCAGGCGGTTCTCGGTGGTGAAATCGGAGAGGAACAGCCGACATTCGGGCGGGAACACCTCGGCGAGCATCGCGATGATGTCGGTCTCCTCGTGCACCGGGATCACCATGTCGACGTCGTTGTCGGCCACGATCCGGGCGAGGGCGAGGCAATATGCGAGCGGCTCGAACTTCGGCGGGGGCACGCGGTGAAAGTCGCTCACCGCGTTGGAGAATCGGCCGATCCCGACCGGGATGGAGTCGACGATGCTCACCCGGTGACCCGCCGCGGCCATGAGCCGCGCGAGTTCCAGGGTGAGGAACGATCTGCCGAATGTGATCAGTACATGGGTTTGTCCGGCGCTGTTCACCCGAGCGAGTGTAGTGCCGACGGGCCCTGAGCACGGAAGCCGGACGGCCTGCGAAAAAAATGCGGTCAGGTCGGGAATATTCAGTACCGTCCTGTCGGTTCACCCTGTTAGCTTTTTGCACGATCGGCCGGTCCGTGTGCTTCGCTTCCGGTTGCGGAACAGCAGTTGCGGAGCAGCGCTGGTGCGGCCCGAGCCGATCGCGTGCGTACGCAGTCGGGGTGGTCGTCGGTCCGAGCCTGTCGAGGCTCATCCGGGCCGAGTTGGAGGAGGCATGCAGCTGTTCGTCATCGGCGTCATCGCCGCGTGCCTCGCCGCAGTCGCCTATGGGATGTCCACGGTCCTGCGCGCGCTCGGCGCCCGCCGCGTGGCCGAAGCCGCTGCCGACGAGGGTGAGGGCATCACCACCGAGAACGGCGCACCGACCCTCTCGTCCACGATGTCGACGCTGGTCGATCCGGCCTTCATCCTCGGCACGACGCTGGTCGTCCTCGGCTTCGCGGGTGGCGCCCTCGCTGCCCGGTTCCTACCGCTGTTCCTCTCGCAGACCATCGTGTCGGCCAACCTGGTCATCACCGCCCTGCTCGGCACGATCATCCTCAACATCGCATTGCACACGCGCGAATGGGTCGCCATCTGGCTGGTCGTGATGTCGCTCTGCCTGCTCGGCGTGGCGTCGTCCCATCACACCGGCGGCGGGGAGGAGGTCGGATTCCACTGGGGTCTGTTCGTCGCGACGCTCGCCCTCTGCGCTCTTGCTCTGGTGGGCGTCTACAACCTCGGTCCGGCGGGCGCCATCGTCGGCGGCGCATCGGCGGGTCTGCTGTTCGGCATCATCGCCATCGCCGTGCGCATCCTCGACGGAGTCCAGCCGTTCGATCCCGTGGCGCTGCTGACCGATCCGGCCGCCTGGACCATCGCCGCCGCGGGCGCGGTGGGCTTCTACGTCCAGACCGTCGCCCTGCAGCTCGGCGCGGTGAACGGGGTGACCGCGGTGCTCGTGGTCGGCGAGACGGCCGGCCCGAGCCTGGTCGGGGTCGTCTTCCTCGATGACACGGCCAAACCCGGACTCGGCTGGCTGGCCATCCTCGGTTTCGTCGGCGCGGTCATCGGTGCCGTGCTGGTCGCCTGGTACGGCTCGGTCGACCCGGATCACCTCGGCGAGGCGCCGCCGATGAAGGGCGGGTGGCGCCGTGGCCGCGAGGAACCCGCGCCCGACGAGGAGCACGAAGCGTCCGCGGCAGATGCCGATCCCGACATCGCTGATGGCGATCTGTGGACGACCGACGACCCCGTCTTCGACAGCCGGGACTCCGGGCGCACCTGACGCTCCCGCTCTCGTCATCGCAGGTGGTTGACACCCGCCCCGCTGATGGAGAGGGTGGGTTGATGACATCGACCAGCACGGGCTCCGCTGCCCGGCTCGCCTACGAAACCCTCGAACCCTTCCACATCCTGGCCTACTTCAACCCGGGACTGAAAGGCGCGCAGGCAGACACCGGGCTCGATCCCTACGCCTTCTACGTCGGTGCGCGCGGAGCGCCGTTCGGTCCGTGCGCGGCCTCGGTCGTCGCCTCCGCCTTCTACAACTTCAACCACGAACTCATCGCCAAGGGCTGGACGGCCGCCGTCGACGCCGGGCTCGACCGGGTCCACGAACGACGCAACCAGATGCTCGACGACTCGCTGCAAGAGATCCTGGGCGACTCCATCGACGACTCCCTCCTCGACGAACTCGCCTCCGCCTATTACGATCTGGCGGCCCGGCTCCCGCTCGGCGGACGCCCGCTCGCTGCCGCGTGGTCGACGGCCCCGCGACCGGACACCGCGCGCCTACGTCTGTGGCACGCCATCGCGATTCTCCGAGAGTGGCGCGGGGACAACCACATCGCGGCGCTCGCGCTCAACGGCCTGAACGGCTTCGACGCGGCCGTCTTCCACGAGTCGCAGCTTCCCGACCCCACGGTTCGTCGTCGTACCCTGGGCAAGCGCATCGTGCTGATGACCCGCGGCTGGTCCGAACAGGACTGGCAGGACAGCGTCGATCGCCTGGTCGACGCCGGGCTGGCCGAGCGCGTTGAGGACGGGCACCGTCTCACCGCTTCCGGCGCGGCGACCTACGACGACATCGAGGCCACCACCGATGCTGTCGGAGAAGCCATCTGGGCCGGCACCGACGACCTCCTCACTCGGACGAGACCGGTCGTGAAAGCCGTCATCGATGCCGGAATCCTGCCGGGAACGAGGACGAAGTGAGCGCGCCCGCCGGCGGCTTCGAGGACCTGCGGGCGATCGAGAGCCTCAAGTATCGCTACCTGCGATCGCTCGACACCAAGGACTGGACGACGTTCGAGTCGACGCTCACCGAGGACGTCACCGGTAACTACGGTGAGAGCCTGGCCTTCTCGAATCGGAACGAGCTGGTCGGATACATGCGCGAGAACGTCGGTCCCGCAGTCATCACCGAACATCGTGTCGCGCACCCGGAGATCGAGATCGACGGGGACACCGCACGCGGACGCTGGTACCTGCAGGACCGGGTCATCGTCGCCGAGTTCTCCTTCATGCTCATCGGGGCGGCGTTCTACGACGACACCTACCGCCGCACCGCAGACGGATGGCGGATCAGCAGTACTGGTTACGACCGCACGTACGAGGCCACCGTCGGGCTCGCCGACGTGCCGAGCTTCGCACTGAAGGTCGGTCCCGCAGTGCAGGTCTGAGCCTGCCCATGCGCGCCCGCATCTTCGCCGACCGCCGCGAGGCGGGTCGGTTGCTGGGTGCGCGGGTCGTCGAAGTCCGGTACGGCGTCGGCATTCCGGAGGCCGGTACAACAGAACCTGTCGTCCTGGGACTCGCGCGCGGCGGGGTTCCGGTCGCCCGCGAGGTCGCCGACGCCATCGCGGCGTCGACAGGCAGGTGCGCGATGGACGTGCTGGTGGTGCGCAAGATCGGGGCGCCCGGCCACGAGGAGTTCGCCATGGGCGCGCTCACCGCGCACCACCTGGTGGTCAACGACGACATACCGCGTCGACTCGGGGTGTCCCGCAGCGAGTTCGACGAGGCCGCCGATCGACAGCGGCGCATCCTCGACGACCGCGAACGACGTTACCGCGGCGGACGTCCCGGCACCGAGCTCGGCGGCCGGACGGTCATCCTGGTCGACGACGGTCTCGCCACCGGGTCGAGCATGGCCGTCGCGGTCGACTCCGTCCGGTCCGCCGGCGCCACCCACGTGGTGGTGGCGGTACCCACGGCACCGTCCGATTCGATTCAGCGACTGCGGGATCGGGGCGCCGACGACGTGGTCGTCCTCGTGACGCCGACGCCGTTCCGGGCCGTCGGCCTGTCCTACGACGACTTCACCCAGGTGGACGACGACGAGGTGATCGCGGCCCTCAGCCGGCCGGGCGACTGAGCCGTCGAATACCCACAGAAAACCACCCGCCCGAGCGGCACCGGCGACCTGTCGTCGACTGTCCGTTTCCTACGGGTGGTTTTCAGCCGGGCTTTCGCTGGTCTTTGAGGAGTAGCTCGGCAAGCTCGGCACGGTCACCCACATCCAGCTTGGTGTAGGCGCGGAACAGATGCCCTTCGACGGTGCGGACCGAGACGGTGAGTCGCTGCGCGATGTCCTTGTTGGACAGGCCCGCCGCCGCGAGGTTGGCGATCTCCCGCTCGCGCGACGTCAACGGCAACGGTTGCGCGGCCGAGATCAGCGCCGGCGTCCGCAGGCCACCGCACTGCGACGCGAGTCGGTTCGCCACCGCGGCCGACGCCACGGTCGCGGACCGTCTGCCCGCCGCGTCGTGCAGGACACTGGCCTGCGCGGCCGCGTCCGCGGCGGACAGGCACACCCCGGAGTCCTCGAACGCCGTCGAGCACAGATCGAGTTCGACAGCATCGCCGTCGCGGAGCGCCGCGGCGTGGCGCGCGTACAGATCCGAGAGCGGACCGTCGACGCGCTCGGCCAGTTCGGTGAGCCGGTCGGCGACGCCGCCGTCCCCGAACCGGGCGGCGGTGTGCAGGGCCTCGGCCTCCACCGCGAACTGACCGGCGGCACGGGCGGACTCGGCCGCGGAGTGCGCGAGTTCGACGGCGGGCGTGACGGTTCCGGCGGCCGCCGACTGCCAGGCCGCCGCGATGGCGAGCATGGGCCCGAAGACGGCCACATGCTTGCCGGAACGTTTCCGCGCCTTGGCCAGCGCGGCCGCGGCACGATCGGCCTGTCCCAGCGCACTCAGGGCCTGCACCAGGAAGATGTGGGCCGGGAAGTTCCAGGACTCGGAGAACCGGCCGCTGTCGAGGATGGCGAGGGTCTGCTCCATCCGCCGGGTCACCGAGGCGCACGATCCGCGGGCGAGTTCGACTGCGGCGACCAGTATCCCGGACATCGCCCAGCCCAGATACTGCGCGGTCTGTGCGGCGGACACGAAACGCCCCGCGGCGCCGTCCGCGTCGTCGAGCCGGCCGGTGAGGGTCAGCGCGAGGGTCTCGCCGAAACCGGTGGGGAACCGGAGCAATCCGTCCACCTCGACCTCGCGCGAGTGTTCGGCCAGCGCCCCGACCTCCGCTCCCCGACCGGCGACCGCACGGGCGAGGCTGCCACCGAAGACCGCCCACTCCACCGCCCACGGCAGCGCCCTGGATTCGGCGAGGACGGTGTCGGACAGCGTGATCGCCTCGTCGATCCGGTTCTCGAAGAGGGCGCACGCCGAGGCGATTCCGGTGACGATCGGCGTGAGTGCCGGGTGGGTGACCCGCTCGGTCAGCAACCGCAGGATCTCGTCGGCCCGATCGGCGTCGCCCAGAGCCCAGAACGTGTTGCCGATGATCGAATTGCCCCACAGCACGAGTCGACCCTCGTCGAGATCGTCGGGCGAGAAGCGGGACAGGATGTCCCGCGCCTCGTCCGGATGCCCCTGCCACATGACCGCCCGCGCGAGCAGCTCGGCCTCCTCGAGTCCACCGCCCTCGTCGAGCGCCGCCCGCGCGAATCGCTCGCCGAGCGGCGTCTGCGCGAGATTCAGGGCGTCGCGGGCGGCGGTCCGTACCAGCGCGAGGTCGATCTCCACGTCGCTCTCGATCGCGAGATCGGCGAGCCGAATCCGCTCGGCCGGGGTGTTCGTGGGCCGTGACTGCAACGCCTCGACGAGCCGGCCGCGCAGCCGCCGCGACGACACGAGACCCAGGCGGCGCCGGATCACCTCACCGAACAGCGGATGGTGGAAGGCGACGTCGAGACGCCGCCCGTCGCGGGTGATGCGCACCAGCCCGGCGATCTCCGCCTCTTCGACGGCTTCTTCGCCGGCGAGCTCGGCGAGGACGTCGATGTCGAGGGGTTCGCACAGACTGAGGTATTTGAGGGCCCCGAGGACCGGCGCGTCGAGTTGCTCTATCCGCCCCTCGAGCAGCGATGCCAGCTCCGAGGTGATGGCGGCGCGTCCGCGTAGCTGCCACACGCCGTTGACCTGCCGCAGCGTGTCGGCCTGCCGCGCACCGTCGACGAGATGCCGTAGGAACAGGGCGTTCCCACCGGAGGCCTCCCACATGAGATCGGCCGAATGCTCCTCGAGCTGCCCGCCGAGCACCGACTCGATGAGGTCGACGCTCTGCTCTTTGGTGAACGGCGACAACGTGATCCGCGTGAGGTGATTGTCCTTCCACAGCGAGGTCACCGCATCCGGGACGGTCTCGCCGCTGCGGACCGTCGCGACGATGTGCACCGCACGGTCGATCGCGAGCTGATGCAGCAGCGTCGCCGACAGTTCGTCGAGCAGGTGGGCGTCGTCGACCCCGATCACGACATCGCCGTCGGCGAGGAGCGATTCACGGGCCGCCGCAAGGTAGGTGACCGGATCGCTCGACGTCGCCGGACCGACGAGATGCGCGAACACACCGAGCGGGATCGAGCGCGCGGACTCGGTGCCCGCCACCCAGCGCACCCCGGTCGGCAACTCGGCGGTGACGTGCCGGGCGAGGGTCGTCTTGCCCACGCCGGAGTCACCGGTCAGGACCACCCCACAGCCGGTCGTCTCACCCCTGAGAGCCGCCTGGATCGTGCGGAACTCCCGATCGCGCTCGACGAGCGGCCAATTCGTGGACATAACCGCGAATTTTAGTCTGCTGGGCCCTACAATGGGCCGCCCGGAAGCACCAATGTGGTCCGACCGGATGGCCCTGTCGACACGCGGCTAATCCCGGATTTGACATCGGCGGAAGAAAATCCGCGAACTACGCATCCCGGGCATTGGTCACGGCCACTGCCGCCGCCAGCAACACGATCGTGAAGCCCGCGAAGTAGGCCAACGAACCGTAGGCGTTCCAGTGGAACGTGTCGCTCCCGCCGGCGAGGAAGTTCCACCCGTTCAGGAACGGCAGGAACGACACGATGTGCTCACCCACGCGCGGGAGCACCGACACGATGCGCTCGAGGGCCAGCATCCAGACGAGCACGATCGCCACCGCACCGGCCGAATGCCGCACCAGCGCACCCACCGCGAGGCCGATCAGCGCGCACAGCATCGCGAAAACCGGCGTCCCCCAGAGATGCCGGACGGTCTCGGGTCCGGTCAGCGAGACTCCGACGCCGGCGAGCACCTGCGCCGCCACGACCGCGACGACGGACACGATGGCCACCACCGCGAACGAGAGTCCGCCGAACACGACCGCTTTCGCGAGGAGGACCTGTGGCCGACGCGGGATCGCCGCGAACGTCGGTCGGATCGTGCCGAAGCGATATTCGGTGGTGACGCCCAGGATCGCCATGATCGCGAGCACCGCGACCCCGAACTGGTTGACGCCGAGCAGAAAGTCGTCGGTCAGGGTGTCGGTCTCGCCGGGACTGCCGTAGGAACCGCCGGCGATGGCGCCGAGCAGCACCGCGAAGCCCAGGCCCAGCACCACGACGACGCCGAGGCACCAGTACGGCGACCGGGTGCTGGCGAGTTTGATCCGTTCGGCGTTGATCGCGGCGATCACCGGTTCACTCCCCCGTGGTTCCCGACGGCCCGGTTGTGGGCGTCGGGGTCGTGGACGGCGCGGTTGTCGACGGCGGTGTAGTCGACGGCGTGCGCCGTCATCGACATGAAGACCTCTTCCAGTGACGCCGACTCGGCGGCGAGTTCGTGCAGGGTGATGCCCGCGGCGGCGGCGAGGTCGCCGACCCGATCGGTCGTGGTGTCCGGCACGCGCATCACCGGGCGCCCGTGGGCATCCGGGTCACCCGGCGCGGGATTCAGCCCCGCCGCCGCGAGCGCGGCGTGCAACTGTTCGAGCTGCGGGCCGCGCACCCGCACCGACTGCCGGGCCCGCCCGGTGAACTCCGCCACCGAACAGTCGGCGATCAGCCGGCCCCGCCCGATGACGACGAGATGGTCTGCGGTGAGCGACATCTCGGTGAGCAGATGGCTCGACACCAACACCGTCCGCCCCTCCGCGGCGAGCTTGCGCATGAACCCGCGGATCCACACGATGCCCTCCGGGTCGAGGCCGTTGACCGGCTCGTCGAACAGCAGTGTGTGCGGGTCGCCGATCAGGGCACCCGCCAGCCCGAGCCGCTGCGACATACCGAGCGAGAAGCCGCCGGCGCGCTTCTTGGCCACCGAGGTGAGCCCGACCGTCTCGAGCACCTCGTCGACGCGGGCGGCCGGGATCCGGTTGCTCGCCGCGAGCCACCGCAGGTGGGACCGCGCACTGCGATTGGGATGCACCCACCGGGCGTCGAGCAGCGCACCGACCTGCCGCAGCGGATGCTCGAGGTCCCGGTAGCGCTGCCCGTTGATCGTCGCCGTGCCCGATGTCGGGCGGTCGAGTCCGAGCATCATCCGCATGGTCGTCGACTTGCCCGCACCGTTGGGCCCCAGGAAACCGGTGACCCGTCCCGGCCCCACCTCGAAGGTGAGGTCGTCGACCGCGCGTTGACCGCCGAAGTCCTTCGTCAGATTCGCTACCTGCAACACGCCTCGACCATAGCCGCCGAATCCGGAGCGGCCCGGTCTGTCGTTCGGATGGCCTGTCGCGGGATCGCGCGTCAGTCCCGGTCGCGCCCGGGCGAGGACGCGTGCGCCCAGAAGCGCTTGGGGATCCGGCCGGCGCGCGCGGCCAGTCGGCCCCCGGCCACCGCGTGCCGCATCGCCGTCGCCATCAGTTCGGGGTTCTCCGCCCGGGTCACCGCCGTGGCCAGAAGCACGCCGTCGCAACCGAGTTCCATCGCCAGGGCCGCGTCGCTCGCCGTCCCGATGCCCGCGTCGAGAATGACCGGCAGCGGGTCGTCGAAGCGGGTGTGGCAGTCGTCGACGATCATCTCGATGTTGTGCGGGTTGAGGATTCCGAGTCCGGTCCCGATGGGCGACCCGAGGGGCATCACCGCCGCCACCCCGAGATCGGCGAGTCGCGCGGCCAGGACCGGATCGTCGTTGGTGTAGGCCAGCACGACGAAACCGTCGGCCACCAGTGCGGCCGCGGCGTCGACGAGCTCGATGGCGTCGGGCATCAGGGTGCGTTCGTCGGCGACCACCTCGAGCTTCACCCAGTCGGTCTCGAACGCCTCGCGCGCCAGTTGGGCGGTCAGGACCGCCTCGGCGGTGGTGTGACAGCCCGCGGTGTTGGGCAGGACGGCGATGTCGAGCCGGCGCAGCAGATCGAAGACCCCGGTGCCCGAGGCCGCGTCGACGCGCCGAACCGCGACGGTGGTCAGCTCGGTCCCCGACGCGACCAGCGCGCGTTCCAGGGTCGCGAGATTCGACGCGCCGCCGGTGCCGGTGATGAGTCGCGACGAGAAGTCGCGACCGGCGATGCGCAGATGGTCCGCATCCGGGATCGTCTCGTCGCCGGACCTCTGCTCGGTCCGCGAGGCGTCGGGCTTCAGATCGGCGAGGTCAGCCACCCTGCACCGCCGTGACGATCTCGACGACGGCACCGTCGGTCATGGTGTGCCGGTCCCAGCGGCCGCGCGGGACGACCGCGCCGTCCACCGCGACCGCGATCCCCCGGTCCGGCAACCCCAGCCCGGTGACGACGTCGCGCACCGACGTGTCGGCGCCGACGTCGACGCTCTTGCCGTTGACGGTGATGTTCGCGGTGATACTCATTCCTCTGCTCCTTCCAGAATCGACAACACGCGGGCGGCGGTGCCCGGGGCGAGGACGATCCCGTTGCGCCCGTGCCCGGTCGCCACGACCGTTCGTGTGTCCACACGGGTGACGATGGGCAATCCGTCCGCGGTGCACGGCCGCAGACCGGCCCCCGCTTCGGTCAGTTCGTAGGTCCGCAGCCCGGGGAAGACCTCGATCGCGTCGGCGAGCAGATCCGCGACCCCACCGGCCTGTGGCGCGCGGTCGGCCGTCCCCTCGGCCTCGTACTGGGTGGCGCCGACGACGACTCCGTCCTCGCGCGGCACCAGGTACACGGCCCGCCCGTGGAGGCGTGCCCGGACGACGTGACCGGGCGGCGGCACCGACCAGCGCGTGCGGCGCAGGCGAAGGATCTCCCCCTTCGCCGCATGCAGGTCCACACCCGGCCAGAGGGCCGCGGTGCCGAGTCCGGCGGCGAGCAGGATCTGGGTGTCGGAACCGAGGTCGTCGAGATCGGCCAGGGATTCGACGCGCGCGGAGACCAACTCGGCACCCGCCGACGTCGCGGCGGCGCGCAACGCCTCGAGCAGCCGCCGGTTGTCGACGGACCACTCGCCGACCGCGCGGTAGCCACCGACCAGTCGAGAGCTCAGCGACGGTTCCAGGGTCCGGATGTCGCGGCCGGTCACCGACTGCAGCGCGGCATCGGTGGCGGGCTGCCCGGCCCAGACGAAGTCGGCGAGATGCCGCAGGTACTCGATGTCGGTGGCCGAGGCCGCGACGAACAGCGAGTCGGTGGCGGTGACGACACCCGGGTCGTCGAGCCGCTTCACGAGCGCCGGCCACAGCCGGACCGACTCGACCGACAGGGCCAGGGACGCGTCCTCGCCGGGATGACCCTCGCCGAGTGAACCGAGCATGCCGCCGGCGACCCAGGACGCGCGCTCGTCGGTGCCGGCGTCGAGGACGCGAACCCGCCATCCGGCGTCGGCCGCGGTGAGCGCACAGGTCAGCCCGATGACACCGCCCCCGACGATCGTCAGGGCGCGGTGGGCAGGGCGCTGCGGTGGGGAATCCACGCTGGGAATCACCTTCCTTCGCCGGAATGACCCGGATCAGGTTCGACGGTCAGCGGAATCTGTCCGCACTCTCAGCCCGGCCGATCCGGACTCCCGTGTGTTCGTGCGATCCACCCTACGCCGGGGCGTCGGGGGTCCGGTTAGCCTGGTCGGCGTGACGACCCCGAACCGCACCAGCTCCGCGTCGACGGACCCCGGCTCCGCGACGGACCGTCGCCGGCGGCTCTCCACGGCCCGCCTGTACCTGTGCACCGACGCCCGGCGCGAACGCGGTGACCTGCTCGACTTCGTCGACGCGGCGCTCGCGGGCGGCGTCGACATCGTGCAGCTGCGCGACAAGAACTCGCCGGGCGAGCGCGAATTCGGGACCCTGGAGGCGGGCGAGGAACTCGAGATCCTCGCGGGCATGCGGACGGTCGCCGACGCGCACGGTGCCCTGCTGGCGGTCAACGACCGCGCCGACATCGCGGCGCTTTCCGGGGCCGATGTCCTGCACGTCGGACAGGGCGACCTGTCGCCGTCGGCGGCCCGCCGGATCGTCGGACCGGACGTCGTCATCGGCGCCTCGACCCACGACCCCGAGCAGGCTGCCGCCGCGATCGCCGACGACGACGTCGACTACTTCTGCGTCGGTCCGTGCTGGACCACCCCCACCAAACCGGGCCGCGCCGCCGCCGGCCTCGACCTCGTGTCCTCAACGGCCGCAACACAATCAGCCAAGCCGTGGTTCGCCATCGGCGGAATCGACGCCGGCCGCGTCGGGGAGGTCACCGCGCTCGGGGCGCGGCGCATCGTCGTCGTGCGGGCCATCACCGCGGCCGACGACCCGGCCGCCGCAGCCACCGACCTCGCCGGGATGCTCTAGCGGTTCCCCTGGCGGAAACACGTTTGCCCGGTCGGTGTCGCGGGTCTATGGTGGACCGATCATGTTGTGCATCACGAGCGTTCTCGTAACCCGCCGCAGCGGGGTCTGAATCTGACCGACCCCCCGCTGCGGGTCGGTTGCGCTCTCCAGTCGGTCATCCGTTCTTCGACCGAAATCGGTTTTCGAGATGCACCCTCTTCATCTACCTCGTCGATCCTGTTCGTGGACCGAGCGCGACGACCGGCACGACGGCGACCACTTCGCCGCACGTTTCGGCCGCCCGCTTCCCCCCGGGATGCACGAGGAGGCCGCCGGGATGACCTGGCAGGAATTCACCGACGAGTACTCCCGTGGCGGCACGATCCGGCTGGGCTCCTTCTCTGCCGTCCCGTGCTCGGGCGACCTGGTCGAGTGCCGCGCGACGCTCGCGATCGCCGACCGCATCATGTCCCGCAGCGCCGTCGCCGCCGGCCCCGTCGGTGCGATGACCTCGATCCTCTACGACGTCGGCGCCCCGGTTCAGATCGTCCGGCTGCACCAGCGGGTCGTCGACGGCCTGGTCACGACGTTCCTGCTGTGCGAGCACGACGGCCGGCAGGCCTGGGCCGTCGGTGAGGGCGCGAGCAGCGACGAGGCGAACGTCCACGCGCTGGTCGCCGGGGCGAACCGACTGCTGGAGTCCGACCGCGCCGGGGTGTGACCCCGGCTCCTCAGTATCTGCAGCCTGGCGGCCGCCGTGGACTTCGAAAGAACCTCCGCTCCCTGAGGAGGCCGGAGCTTGCGGAGGCCGTCACGAAGGGTCCTGGCGAGATGGGTCGCCAGCCCTTCGTGGCTCGTCGCTTGCGCTCCTCGCACCTCAGGGAGCAGGGGCTATGCGGTTCTTTCGGATTGGGGAGCGTTGATCAGCTCTGCGGATCCAACATCGCGATCCGCTCGCGGAGGACGGGCCACGCGAGTCCGAACGCGGGGTGCAGCGGTAGTTGATCGACGCGCTTCTCGTCGACCCATCGCAGTTCCGTGGATTCGAAGTTGGCGACCGTGCGGACCGGCGAGTCCGTCTCGGCGATGACCGTCGTGTAGGTCCATCCGCCGGGCGCCTCGAGGGTGACGACCGCTGCGACGACGCGCAGGTCGTCGGCGGTGATCCCGGCTTCCTCCTCTGCCTCGCGGATCGCGGTGTCGATGGCACCCTCGTGCGAGTCGCGGGCCCCGCCGGGCAGCGCCCACGTGCCGCCCTGATGCGACCACGCGGCGCGGTGTTGGAGGAGCACCCCGGTCGATCCGTCCGGCAGCGGCGCCCGCAGCAGCAGACCTGCCGCGCCGTGGATACCCCAGTATCGAGAACCGTCGGGATCGATCACCCAGCCGTCGCCGTCGCCGCGCACCACGCCTCCTCGCAACCCGGTCGCCCCGACCGGGTGCCTCCACCGTAAGTGAGATGCGCAACACCTGCCAGGGAGACCGCGAAGCCCTCTCATCGCGGCTCGGAACCACGAGGTGCCGTCGGCGAGCACCCGGCACGCGCGAACCGCCGAGGTCGGCGGCGCGGCGCCGGTCGACTCGGGAGGAACCCGGCACGATGACATAGGGTGAAACACGCACGACCCGGTGAACGATGACCCAGATGACACAACCCCTGACGTTGATCGCCCGGTCACGCGAATCCGGAACGGGGAACCGGTGACCGTAGGACCGCACCGGAGACGATCCAGCGTTTGAGAAGGGATCAGGTAGGTGACCGGCGACGCGTCCTCCGTGCGGACGGCGCTGACGCGTGGCGGTCGCACGATCCGTCCGGCGCAGGCCTCACCCCCGATCCGACAGGTGCTCGCCGACCGACGCGAACTCGTCGCCACCGCCCGGGAACGCGCCCAGTCCCCGTTCCAGACCCTGCGCCACTTCGCCGTCACGACCCCCGGCAAGCTGATCATCATCTGCGGAATCCTGGCGCTCGGCTGTCTGAGCACCGGCCTGTACGCATCGACGGTCCTGGAGGACCGCACCCAGACCCTGCAGCGCCTCATCGATCGGACCGAACCGCTCGCCGAGGCCGCGCAGGTTCTCTACAGCTCGCTGTCGATCGCCGATGCGTCGGCGAACGCGGCCTTCATCTCCGGCGGACTGGAGACCCCCGATCTGCGGCAGCGCTACTCCGACGCGCTGGCGACGGCGTCGTCGTCGCTGATCCTGGCCACCGGTACCTCCAGCGAACCCGGTTCCGGCATGGTGTCGGACCGAGCCGAGCAGGCGGTCAGCGCCGATCTCGAGACCCTGTCCACCTCGATCCCGGTCTACAGCGGACTCATCGAGACGGCGCGGACGAACAACCGGCTCGGCAACCCGGTGGGATCGGCGTATCTCGGCCAGGCGTCGTCGATGATGCAGGACCAGATCCTCCCGGCCGCCCAGCGCCTCTACGAACGGCGATCGATGGCCATCGCCGACCCCCAGCAGACCCTCACCCGTCCACCCTGGACCGTGTATGCGCCGCTCCTGTTCCTGCTCGCCGCGCTTGTCCTGACGTCGCGCTACCTGGCGCGGCGGACCCGGCGGCGGTTCAACATCGGCATCGTGGCGGCCATCTTCGCCCTCAGCGTCGGGACCCTGTGGTTGCTCGCCTCCGGTCTGATGTCGGTGGCCGCCACCAGCGATGCCCGCACCGAGGGCGCCGACCCGCTCCGCGACCTGACCGCCGCCCGGATCCTCACCCAGCAGGCGCGGTCGGCCGAGACGCTCTCGCTCATCCGCCGCGGTGATCAGGGCGGTCTCGAGCGCAGCTTCTCCGCGGCGACCAGCGAGATCGGCAACATCGTCGACGACGTCCGCGAGGGCACCGAAGACGGCGACAGCGCGGTCACCGGCGAACAACTGGACACGGTCACGGCGGCGCTGACCGAGTGGCGCCGCACCGACGCCGCGGTCCGCCGCTACATCCAGACCGGCAACTTCGGTCTCGCGCGCCTGCACACCGTCGGCGACGGACCGGACAGTTCGGCGCGCGCCTACACCGCGGTGGACACCGCGCTGGTCGATGCGATCACGACTGCCCGGAACTCCTTCCGGGACGACATCAACACCGCGCAACGGGTCCTCGGGTTCACCGGCACCGGCATCCTGCTGCTCACCGTCTTCGCCGGCGTCGCGGTCGTGGGCGGTCTCATCCCGCGCATCCGGGAGTACCGATGACCGTCCCCTCGCCTCGCCGCCTGCTGACCGTCGTGGTCCTGCTCGCGCTCACCGGCCTCGTCGCCACCAGCTGCGTGCGTTTCCCCGCACCCGACTCACCCCCACCGACGGCGACCGCCGGGCAACCGATGCTGCCCGGCGTCCAGTTCGACGTGCCCGTCGAACCGCCGCCGAGTTCCGAGGCCTGCAACGCGACCCTGACCCTGCGGCCGCCCGCCCAGATGCCGCCGCCTGCTCAGATGCCGATCAATTCGACGATGGCCGGCATCCTCGAGCGGGGCCGGCTCATCGTCGGGCTCGACATCGGGTCCAACCTGTTCAGCTTCCGCGATCCGATCACCGGCGACATCCAGGGCTTCGACGTCGACATCGCGCACGAGATCGCCGGCGCCATCTTCGGCGACGACCGCCGCGTCGAGTTCCAGGTGTTGAGCTCGGCGCAGCGGATCGACGCCCTGCGGGACATGACGGTCGATCTGGTGATCAAGACGATGAGCATCACCTGCGACCGGTTGCGCGACATCAGTTTCTCGGCTCCTTATTACGTCGCGTCCCAGCGCATCCTGTCGTTCCGGAACTCCAACGTGACCGGTCCGGCGCAGCTCGCCGACAAGCGGGTCTGCGCCGCGCGCGGGACCACCTCGATCGGTCGTATCCAGGCCATCCAGCCCCGAGCCAAGATCGTCAGCACGACGACCTGGGCCGATTGTCTGGTCCTGATGCAGCAGGGTCAGATCGACGCGGCGACCACCGACGACGCGATCCTCGCCGGTCTCGCCGCGCAGGATCCGTGGTTGCGGGTCGTCGGCCCCAGCCTCGGCGAGGAGTTCTACGGCGTCGGGATTCCCAAGGGCCAGGACGACATGATCCGGTTCGTCAACGGCGTGCTCGAGCGCATCCGGGTGACCGGCCGCTGGCAGGAGATCCGGGACCGGTGGCTGTCCATCCTCGACAGTGGGTACGGCGCTCCCCAGCCGTACTACCGGGACTGATCCCCATGGACGACGCGGCCCGAAACGATCACGACACAGACGACGTCACCCACGGCGAACGGGGCGACGACCTCGGCACCCAGCGGGTCTCGCTCGACGCCCTGCTCGGCGACGACGACGCCGACCTCGACGGTCCCGGCCCGGGCGGTGGCCGTCCCGGTGGTGAGGACGCCGAGACGACCGCGAAGGTGGTCGACGTCGGCACCCAGCGGGCCGACCTGGCGGCGCTGACCGAGGGCCCCGACGACATGGACGACACCACCGACCCCCGGCCCGGCCGACGCACCGACCCGGATGTCGGAACCCAGGCCGTCGCACCGGTGTTCACCGTCGGGGTCGACCCCGACGACCGGACCGACCGCGTCGAACGGCAGCGTCCGGCCGTGCCCCATCCCGAACCCGACTCCGGTCCGCTCGGCCGGCGTCTGGTTCCGCGGCGTCGGCCTCCGGTGCACGAGCGACGGCTCGGCAGCGGCCTGGTCGAGATGCCGAAGATCACCGACATCGAGCCCGAGGACGCCGTCATCGACGACCCGGTGATCGCCGACAGCAAGCGGTTCTGCTGGCGCTGCGGCAAACCCGTCGGTCGAGCCGAGGGCGAGGGCGCCGGTCCCCCGACCGGCGACTGCGGCAACTGCGGCGCCCGGTACTCCTTCGTCCCGGGACTGGCTCCCGGAACATTGGTCGCCGACCAGTACGAGATCGCCGGCGCCATCGCCCACGGCGGCCTCGGCTGGATCTACCTGGCCATCGACCGCAACGTGAGCGACCGGCCCGTCGTCCTCAAAGGCCTGCTGAATTCCTCGGATTCGGAGGCGCAGCGCGTCGCGGTCGCGGAACGGCAGTTCCTGGCCTCGGTCAACCATCCCGGGATCGTCAAGATCTACAACTTCGTCGAGCACGTCGACGACGATGACCGCTTCGGCTACATCGTGATGGAGTACATCGGCGGCCAGACGCTCAAACAGATCACCGCGGGCGATCCGGACAACTCCCTGCTGTCGGTGGAGCAGGGCCTGGCCTACATCCTGGAAGTGCTTCTCGCCGTGGGCTATCTGCACTCGGTCGGCCTGGTCTACAACGACGTCAAACCCGAGAACATCATGGTCGGCAGTGACGAGGTGAAGCTGATCGACCTCGGTGCGGTCTCGCCGATCAACGGCTACGGGCACCTGTACGGCACGCCCGGGTTCCAGGCACCGGAGATCGTGAAGACCGGGCCGCAGATCGCGACCGACATCTACAGCATCGGGCGCACCCTAGCGGTCCTGACCGTGCCGATGGAGATGCGGAACGGACGCTACGTCGACGGCCTGCCCGCCGCGTCGAAGACGCCTGTCTTCCGGAACAATCCGTCGTACTACCGCCTCCTGCAACGCGCCACCGCCCCCGACCCCGCCGATCGGTTCGTCTCCGCGGAGGAGATGAGCACCCAGGTGCTGAACGTGTTGCGCGAGACGGTCGCCGTGCACACGGGGGTCCCGCGGCCCGCGCTGTCCACGGTCTTCACGCCGCAGCGCTCGACGTTCGGCACCGACCTGATGCTCGCGCCGGTCGACGGCTTCTTCGACCCCGATCAGGCGGCGTTCTACGATCCGGTGGACATCGCCAACGCCCTGCCCGTCCCGCTGGTCAACCCCCTCGACCCGGCGGCGAGTCTGCTCACCTCGGCGGCGCTGTCCGACCCGCGACAGACCCTGGATTCCATCAACACCGCCCGGGCAGAGGGTTTCGCCTCGCTCTTCGGCGGCCGGCCGGTCAAGAACGCCCACCCGTCACGGGAGATCGATCTCGCCGAGGCCCGCGCGCATCTGCAACTCGACGACGTCGACACCGCGCTCGCCCTTCTCCAGGAAGTCCGCGCCCACCACGGCGATTCGTGGCGGGTCGAGTGGTACATGGGCATCTGCGCGTTGATGAACGACGAACCCGAACTGGCCTACGAACGCTTCGACGAGGTCCTCGGCGCGATGCCGGGCGAGGTCGCGCCCAAGCTCGCCGTCGCCGGCACCGCCGAACTCATCGGCCGTTGGCTCGCCGACGAGAAGGGCCCGGCGAAGTCAGCCGAGAAGATCACCAAACTGTATGACGTTGCGCAACATCACTATCACGATCTGTGGTTGACCGATCACAGCATCGTGACCGCCGCGTTCGGTCTGGCCCGGCTCGCCGTGGCGGCCGGTGACATTGATGCCGCGATCCAGCCGCTCGACGAGGTGCCGGCCACCAGCCGCCACTTCAACACCGCGCGCGCCACGGCGATCATCGCGCTCGTGCACGGGCGACCCACCTCGCAGGTGACCCGCGAGCAGATCGTCGAGGCCGCACGCCGTCTCGAGCAGATCCCGGACACCGAACCACGCAAGGCCCGGATGCTACTCATCGTGCTGGGCACCGCGCTGGGCTGGATCCACGACAATCCCGACGACGCCAAGCAGGACAACGAACCTTCGACGCTGCTCGGTTTCCCGTTCACCGAGTACGGCATCCGCACCGGCACCGAACGTTCGCTGCGCCAGCTGGCCCGCCTGACCCGCACCAACCGGGACCACCGGTTCATGCTCGTCGACCTCGCCAACTACGTCCGGCCGAATACGTTGTTCTAGGGCTATTCGAAGAACGTCCCTGCTGCGTTGCGCACGAGCGGGTCGTCGCCCAGGAGCTCCGCGAGGTGGGCCTCGACCGGTGACGGACGGGTGCTGCGACGCACGCGCAGTGGCGGTCGGACGTCGATGACGTGGCTGGTTTTCAGCCATGAGCGGCGCGCTTGATCGCCGGGCCCCCTGCTCCCTGAGGAGCGCCCGGAGCTTGCGGAGGGCGCGTCAGCCCTGCTCCCTGAGGAGCGCCCGGAGCTTGCGGAGGGCGCGTCACCCCAGCTCCCTGAGGAGCACCCGGAGCTTGCGGAGGGCGCGTCACGAAGGGTCCGGCGACCGAGCCCGCGAAACCCTTGTGTGGTCGGTCCGTGGATCTCGTCGCGCACGGTATTCAGGTGTTCTGCGAACCGCCGCTGTATGTCGGGTCGGCGGTTCAGGCGACCGGGATTGGGTGGGGCGCCGGGTTCAGCGTTCAATC
>ERZ501011.62-NODE-62-length-34118-cov-11.902269_pt1 | contig 34118 bp, 33 predicted proteins | sample MGYA00248833_ERZ501011 | MGnify/ENA primary metagenome ERZ501011 (study PRJEB25958, sample SAMN03398530) | human skin metagenome | study: EMG produced TPA metagenomics assembly of the Human Skin Microbiome Metagenome (human skin metagenome) data set. | reverse complement strand
CGGTGATCGCCGCCTGTGCCTTCTTTCGGTCGGGGATGGGATCGGCGAACCGCACCCCGACTGTGTGGGCGATCCCGACGGTTTTCTCGCCGAGGATGGCAGCGCTGGTCAGTGACTCCGGTGAGGTCGTGGTGAAGCGCTGCGAGACGACCGATCGACCGCCCACGCCCACGGCCTCGGCTTGAACGGAATACCGCTTCGAATATCCCAGGGGTTGGGTGCTTGTCCACGTTGAGCCGTCCTCGCTCAGTGAGCCCGCCAAGGGACGGCCGCTGGCTGTGGGGATACGGACGTTTGTCAACGCGCCGCGGCTGGCCGTGACAACAATAGGAAGCCCAGGTTCGACAACCGCGTTGGGCGCGAGTCGACCGCCACCTTCGGTGGCCACAGCAATGGAAGGCTGTGCGATGTCGGCGAAGCTGTCAACGGCCTGAATCTCGTTGCTGTAGGCGCCTCCGGTTGAGCTGCACGAGGTCAATAACATCACCACAGCCGTCAAGGCTGCGAGCATCAGCAGTCGCGGAATACCTGCCCGGACCGACCCGCGGCATCCACGAGCGCTCGAGCACTGCGGCTGCGCACCGTAAGCCGCCAAGAGATCACGTGGCTCTTCGATAGCTCGAGTCCTTCTTACGCGGCCCATCGATTGTGGCGAACCCTCTCACTCGGCGCCTGGACTAGGTTTACTATCCACGATAGTAGTTGAATGCTGTGCCCTCCTCTACCCGCTGCACAGCGCGAGAGAAGGTTCGAAACGTCTTCGTGGTGGGCGACCGCCGAGCGGTCACGTCGACCTCATTATTGCCGTGTGGCGACACCCCACAGGTAGTCCCCGCCGATGCGTGTTCGCCACCGCTCGCCGACGTCGAGGCCGTGGTGCGACAACTCTCGCGACACCTGCGGGACCACTCGTCCTCATACCTCCCGCGCGCCGATAAGGCGGGTCGTCCGACGACGTAGACTCCCCGGGTTCTCAACCACGGTGCAGGATCGAGTTTGGGTCCATCTTGCTGCCACACCTTGTAGTGCAGGTGTGGGCCGGTGGAGTAGCCGCGGTTTCCTACCGTTGCGATCTGCGCGCCGGCCAGGACTCGCTGCCAGACGCTCACCAGTGTCTCGCTGATGTGCCCATACACGCCGATCGTGCCGTCGTCTTGCAGCACTCGCATCCACAGCCCGAAGCCGGCGGCCTTCGATAACCGTCCCCGCCCAAGGCGATCTTTGAGGTCGCGGGTTCGGTGTGCTCACGCAGCTGTGACACGCGCAGCAAGTTCGTGGGGTAGTCGGGGCTGCTCGTCTCATCGATAACGACAGTGACGTCTTCGAAGACGTGGCGTTTCTGGGTGCCGTCAGGTGGTCGAGAGTGACCACCCAGGTCGGCCGGGTGCCACCGTCTGTCAGATCCTGCTCGTGGAGTGGGTGGAGTGGACGTGATCAAAAGCGCGTCCGGATCTGAGTCGCCTCCTTCCTTCGTTGCTCCACACGAGTCCGTTAGCTGAGCGTGTAGAGCAATTGTTCGTTTGCGGCGTATGCATTTTCGGCGTTTCTGGCGACCAGCGCGTTGACACTATTGATGGTGCTGCGTTGTTCCCAGTGTGTGCCGTCTGGGCTGCGCCAGACGGTGTCGGCGGTGTCGATGCCCCAGAGCGTGCCATCGGGTGCGGCCGCCAGGAGAGCTAGGGCCGGCGCATCGGGAACGGTTGTGAAGGTCTGGGCGTCGTCGGTGCTGTGTTGCAGGCCATCTGGGGTAGTCGCCCATACGCCGCGGTCGGTGATCGCGAGTGCTGCTGCGGCCAGGGGCGCGCCGGGGGTCCAGCTTCTCCCGTCATCGGTCGATACGAGCAGGCCGTTGATTCCGTCGAAGCCTACGAGTAGTTGTCCGTTGGTGGCGAGCGCGTGGAAGTCGATGTCGCCGGCCACCGATCTCGGTGTCCATGTCTGCCCGCCATCTTCGCTGGCGACGAGTCCCAGCGGGTTGGGTGCCGAGCTCCGCGGGCCGGGATGGCCGGAGGCGAAGATCCGATCAGAGCCGGTTACCCCGGCCAGTCCCATGAAGTCGTCGTCGGAGACGCCGACCCGGCTGGTGGTTCCATCTGCGGTGAGGGCGATTACGCCGGTGTGAGTTCCGGCGAGGATAGTGCCGTCGGCGCGGATGTGCAGGGCGTGGAGGTGGTCGAGTTCTGGGGTCAGTGTTGCGCTCTCTGCTGAGGTTGCCGACGGTGGTGGGGATGTGGGTTGTTCCCGGGTGGAGCAGCCGGTTAGCACAATCAGCGTGGCGATGACTGCGAGGACGACCGCAGCGGTGCGGTTGGACGGGTTTGAGGCAGGCAAGCGGCTAGGACTTTCGTGTGGGTAGGACTGAGTTCGGGCGTGGGTGGTGTGGTGATCGGGGTGGTGGCGAGACCGGGTAGGAGCCGCCCTAACCCTCTGGGGGTGTCGTGGTCACGACTTCTGGATGGGGGTGGAAGGCTGTGAAGGCTTTTGGCCGCAATGCTTTTGGAGGACGAGGGAGATGAGGACGTTGCCGAGGTGGTGACGTGCCCCGGAGAGGTCGCCGATCGCAGCGAGGTGGCGGACGAGACCGATGTGTGCGGCGAGGTGGCGGCGTCGGTTCGAGGTGACGCTGAGGTGGTGGGCGCGGTGGAAAAACTGGTGGGTCGAGTATGGCGTGGGTGCTCGGTAGACGTCTCGCATGGCATGCAGATACTGACGACGGTGGTCGTCGGGGGGCGAGTGCGTCTCCTTCGGGTTCTCGGTCACGGCGCATTCCTCGGACTGGTACGCGCAGGCCGGGTCAACCCGCGTCAACTAACTACTATAAAACCTAGTAATTGGCGGCGCGGTCGGTGCCTGAGTTGCGGCGTCACCGACGAACTTCTGGGGCATACTGGCTGGTGGTGCAGGTGGTGGGTCGCCGGGAAGGTGTGTTGAGTGTGGGTCTCAGCGAGCTGACGGCGGGGCGTCGAGGATCGAGGCGAACGATGGGTGAGCATCCATGAGTGCAGCGGTGGTGTTAGTTGTTGCCGCGGGTGTGCTGGGCTGGTTGTGGCCTCGATGGATGGTTCGGGTGCAGGGCCGTATCGATGCTCGTTGGGTGTTGGTGGCCTGGCCGGCCGCGCAGGTCGTGTTTGCGATGTTGTGGGTGGGAGCTGTTGTGACGCTGGCGGTTCCCGGCCATTTCGGCATCCATTCGTTGTCCGAGGTGGTGTCGTGTCTGCGGGTGTTGTCACACGGCGCATCCCCGCGGGTGGAGGCGATCTCCGGTGGCGTGCTGGCGGTGGTGACCGGGGCAGCGATTGTCCGAGCGGTGACGATCGCGGTGCGATCGGCGGTGCGGATGCGTGGTGCTCGTGAGGAGTATCTGCAGTCGTTGCGGTTGGTGGGCGCCCGCAGTGAGCGCTATCCCGACGTGTGGTGGCTCGCCGACGGGCGGCCGATGGCGTTTTGTCTGCCGGGTAAGGATGCCGGGATCGCCGCCACGACTGGGTTACAGGCGGCGTTGTCCGGTGAGGAACTCGATGCCGTCGTTGCCCATGAGCGCGCGCACCGGCGGCAACGTCATCACACCGTGGTGTTGGCGGCCCGCGCTCTCGGGCGTGCGTTTCCGCTGATTCCGTTGTTCAGCCGCGCGGGCCGTGAGGTCGCCGGCTTGGTCGAGCAAGCCGCCGATGCCCGCGCCGCCCAGCTGGTGGGTGCGCGGGCGGTCTGCTCGGCGTTGGGAACGTTGGCCCGTTCGGGGCCCGTGGCGGGCCCGGTGGGTGTGTTGTCGATCAGCGATTCGTCGTCCGTGGGGCCGCGGCTGAGCCGCTTGGACTCCGGTCACCGGTGCCGGTCGCGGCGTCATCATGTGGGTGCCGCCGCGGCGGTGGCTGGTGTGGTGGCGGTACCGACCACGCTGGCGGCATCCGGTGTCGTCGCGGCGATGGTGATCGCGATGTGTGTGTAGCCGAGGCAAACCCGGGCGGGTCGGGCCGCTAGGGGTTGTTGAGAAGCTGCTGCATCCTGGCGATTTCACTTTCCTGGTCAGTGACGATCTGGCGTGCCAGCGCGATCGCCTCGGGCGATTGGCCGTCTTGAATCTCGGTCTTGGCCATGGCGATGGCGCCGCGGTGGTGTTCGATCATCTGGGTCAGGAACAGGCGCGACGCCTCGGCGCCTTGCGCGTCGCGTAGCTGCTGCATCTGTTCTGGCGACATCATGCCCATCATCGACGGCATCGGGGAGGTACCCGGTGCCATCGAGGTACCCATGTCCATGTTGTGCCCCTGGCCCTCGAGTGGGGCTCCCCATTGCTTCAGCCACGACTGCATCTGCTCGATCTCGGGCTGCTGAGCGTCTTTGATCTGCTGGGCCAGACTGACGACCTGGGGGTTGATGTTGTCCTTCTCCAACAGGATGTCGCTCATCATGATCGCCTGGGTGTGGTGCGGGATCATCTGCTGGGCGAACGAGATGTCCGCGCTGTTGTGTTCGGCAGTGGCCGCCGCTGAGGATTCGGTACTGGCCGCGCTGGTACCCATCCCCGACATCGAGGAATGATCCTCAGTCGAGGTGTCCGAACACGCGGCCACCACTGTCAGAACAGCCGCCGCGGCAGCAACGACGACACCGGTTCGTGTGACTCTCATCGATCTCCTCCTCAAGAGTGATACTTCGCCACCGCCCGGCGGCGCTTCGATAACAATTCTACTAACACCGATAGTAGTTAGTCGCCTGCCCGGCACCCACAAAACGGGCGGTGAACTGCGCAAACAAAGCCGCTAATGCCTGATTAGTTCGCTTCGTAGTGGAGCCGCGTGTGACTGGTGGGGCACAAGTGACTTGTGGTGTGATCTCGCGGGTACACGCATGGCACTCGTGCGTGGGTCTACGACGTCCGCGGGAAAGGTCCGACCGCATGCAGATGGTGTTGACATCGCTACGGGTCAAGGCGGGGCAGCAGTGGGGCCCCAAAGCGCTGGGGGTGGCAGCGGCGGTGTGCGTGGGCGTTGCGCCTGTGATTGCCACCGCACCGGCGGCGGCCTCGACCGATGGACATGTGGCCGGGGAGTTGATCGCGATCGTGCAGGACTCGGTGAAGGCCGCTTTGGGTGGTGCCGCGGCGGCGAATTTGGGGAAGCCGATCACGCAGGCGGCGTCCTGCCTGGGCGCTCAGGCCCAGTCGGGCAGTGTCGGCGATGCGGGCAGTGTGGCCGCGCTGCAGTGCTTCGGAACGTTTTCGCTCATTGATCCGATAGACGGGTTCCGGATCATCGACGCGTTACCGCTGGCTCGGCTGGTGGCCACCCTGATCGCCGCGATCGTGCCGCACGATCCGAACGAGCCGCATGGCCCCCAGCCGCAGGAACCCGGAACGCCGACGCCGCTGCTGCCCGGTAGTGGCGGTGCGGTGGCGCCGACTGCGGGTGAGATCACGTCCACCTTCGGTGACGGACGGGGCCATCAGGGCATTGATATCGGCAATGATCTGGGTGCGCCGATTGTCGCTGTGGCTGACGGGGAGGTCATCACCTCCGGACCTGCCGAGGGGTTCGGGTTGTGGATGCGGATCCGGCACGATGACGGCACGATCACCACCTACGGCCACAACGACGAGAATCTGCTCGAGCAGGGCGCGCGAGTACGGATGGGGCAATCGATCGCCACGGTGGGCAACCGTGGGGTGTCGACCGGCCCGCATCTGCATTTCGAGGTTCTCGACCCGACGGGAGTCAACGTTGATCCGGCACAGTGGCTGGCCGATCGTGGGGTGGTTCTGGCGATGGCCGCTGATGCCGACGCCCGCGCGCCGGGGCCGGTGGTGCCGCAGTGGGTCGGCGAACCACGCCTGTGACGAACCCGGTGTGGTGGGTCAGGAACGAACGAGGCGAGCGATGGCCGCCGAGGCTTCAGCGATCTTCTCCTGCGCCTCGTCCCCGCCGGCGTGGGCGGCATCGAGCACACAGTGGGTGAGATGGTCGTCGAGCAAACCCAGCGCGACCCCCTCCAGCGCCTTGGTCAGCGCCGAAATCTGGGTCAGGATGTCGATGCAGTACTGCTCCTCGTCGACCATCCGATAGATACCTCGGGATTGCCCCTCGATGCGCTTGAGGCGGGCCAGGTATTTGCCCTTGTCGCTGATGTAACCGTGGGAAGAGTGTTCCGAGGCAGAGGATTCTTCCGGGGTGGAGGATTGTCCCGGTGCGGACGCAGCGGTCATGGACTCACCTTCTCAGTGGATCGCGGTCGGTTGTGCTGCAGTGCACGCACTGTACTCGCGCCTGGGTGCAGGTCGAGTCGGCGTAACAGTTGCGCGTTGAGTGCGACCACGACCGTCGAGGCTGACATCAGGATCGCTCCGACCGACATCGGCAGGACGAACCCGATGGGCGCGAGAATTCCGGCGGCCAGCGGTACCGAGATCAGGTTGTATCCCGCTGCCCACCACAGGTTCTGCTTCATTTTTCGGTAGCTGGCGTCCGACAGCTCGATGACCGACAGCACCGAGCGGGGGTCGTCGCTGGCGAGGATGACCCCCGCCGAGGCGATCGCGACGTCGGTGCCGGCCCCGATCGCGATGCCCACATCGGCTTGGGCCAGGGCGGGGGCGTCGTTGACGCCGTCGCCCACCATCGCCACCTTGCGTCCTTCGTGCTGCAGTTCGGCCACCTTGCTGGCTTTGTCTTCCGGGCGTACACCGGCGAACACCCGGTCGATACCGAGGTCGTGAGCGACGGTGTGCGCCACTGCTTCGGCGTCGCCGGTGATCATCACGACCTCGACCCCGCGGGCGTGCAGCGCCTCGACGGCTTGGCGGGATTCCCCGCGCACCTCGTCAGCGAGTTTGACAGCTCCGATCAGCTCAGTGTCGCGGGTGACATGCAGGATGATTGCGCCGTCGGCGCGCCAGCGATCAGCGATGGCCAGTTCCTGATGGCCCTGTTCCTCGAGCATGCGGGGCCCGCCCACCCGCACTGTGGCGCCCTCGACGCGAGCGGTCACACCGACCGCCGGTGACGAGGTGAAGTCGGTGGCCGCGGGAACCGGCTGGGCGCGGTCGCCGGCCGCTGCGACAATTGCTCGCGCCAGCGGGTGCTCGCTGTCGGCTTCGGCGCTGGCGGCCAGGGTGAGCACGGTGTCCTCATCGACGCCGTCGGCGGCCGCGATCTCGATGACGGTGGGCTCACCCTTGGTCAGGGTTCCGGTCTTGTCGAACAGCACCGCATCCACAGTGCGCATGGCCTCAAGTGCCAACCGGTCTTTGACCAGCACGCCGCCGCGGGCGGCGCGTTCTGTGGCAATGGCCACCACCAGGGGGATAGCCAAGCCGAGTGCGTGCGGGCAGGCGATGACCAGCACGGTGATGGTTCGAATCACCGCCTGGTCGGGTTGGCCGATGACCGTCCACACGATGGCGGTGATGATCGCTGAGCCGAGCGCGAACCAGAACAGCAGCGCTGCGGCGGAATCGGCCAGCCGCTGGGCGCGGGAGGTGGAGTTCTGCGCGTCTGCCACCAGGCGCTGAATCCCGGCCAGCGCCGTGTCGTCGCCGGTGGCGGTGATCTGGACCCGCAGCCCCGAGTCGGTGGCCACCGTGCCGGCCACCACCTGATCGCCGATGCCGCGGCGCACCGTGCGCGATTCTCCGGTGACCATGGATTCATCGAGCTCGGCCGAGCCGTCTACGACGCGACCGTCGGCCGGGACGCTGGCCCCGGGGCGCACGATCACCACATCTCCGACCTGCAGCTCACTGGGAGCAACGGTGGTGATGTGGTCGCCCTCGACGCGTTCGGCCTCATCGGGCAGCAGCGCGGCCAGCGAGTCCAGGGCCGAGGTTGTCTGGGCCAGCGACCGCATCTCGATCCAATGCCCCAACAGCATGATCACGATGAGCAGGGCCAGTTCCCACCAGAAGTCCAGTTCGTGGTGCAACACACCGATGCTCGCACCCCAGGACGCCACGAAGGCCACCGTGATCGCCAAGGCGATCAACAGCATCATTCCCGGTGCGCGCGACCGCAGTTCTGCAGAGGCGCCTACCAGGAACGGCCGCCCACCCCAGCAGTACATCACCGTACCCAGCACCGGTGAGACCCACTTCAACACTTCACCATCGGGTAGGTCATAGCCGATGAGCATCGCGAACATGGGCGAAAAGGCCACGACCGGCACAGCCAGGGCCAGCATGATCCAGAACAGCCGCCGGAACTGCCCGACGTGATCACCATGCCCCCCATGCCCAGCGTGATCATGGTCTGCGCGGGCGCGCTCAGCATGGTGATCGTGGTGGTTGTGTGACGCTGCGGCGAGTTGGCCGTGGTGGCGTTCATCGGCGGCGTCGTGACCGACGTGCTCAGGGGAAGAGTGCTCGTTCATGCCGCTACCTTATACCCCTGGGGGGTATACGTCGAGGGGTTGGTGGGTGGAACTGTGGACGATGAGTGGGGCGGGCTGGTGAAGGCGCGCAGCCGCAGGCTGTTGCTGACGACGAACACGCTGGACAACGCCATGGCGGCCCCAGCCAGCATGGGGTTGAGCAGTCCCAGCGCGGCCAGCGGTATCGCGGCGACGTTGTAGGCGAATGCCCAGAACAGGTTCATTTTGATCGTTTTCAGAGTGGTGCGTGCCAAGGCGATCGCGTCGGCGGCAGCGTTGAGGTCGCCGCGGACCAGGGTGATGTCGGCGGCATGCATGGCGGCGTCGGTGCCGGTGCCCATCGCCAGCCCGAGATCGGCGTGGGCCAGGGCAGCGGCGTCGTTGACGCCGTCGCCGATCATGGCCACAACCTTGCCGTCGGATTGCAGGTCGGTGATGACGGCGGCTTTGTCGGCCGGCAAGACGTTGGCGATGACGGTGTCGATCCCGACCTCAGCGGCGACGGTGTCGGCGACGGTCTGGTTGTCGCCGGTCAACAGGATGGGCGTCATACCCAGTGCGGCGAGCCGGGCGATGGCGTGTGCGCTGGTGGGTTTGATCGCATCGGCGACCGCCAGGACCGCATGGGCGCGGCCGTCCCAGGCGACGAGTACGGCGGTCTGTCCGGCTTCTTCGGCGGCGGTCTGCGCCTCGTTGAGGTGGGGGTCATCCACGGCGATGCCGTGTTCGGCCAGCAGCGTCGGACGCCCGACGGTGACCACACGTCCCTGGACCGTGCCGCGCACGCCTCGACCTTCGAAGCTGCGGAAGTCTTCGACCTCGTCGAGCTGTCCGACTTCGGCGGCTGCACCAGCAGCGATGGCGGCCGCGACGGGGTGCTCGGAGGCATTTTCCACCGCTCCAGCGAGGGCGAGCACGTCGGCGCGAGTGGTGGTGGGGGAGGTGGTGACCTGGACGAGTGTCATCTGGCCCGTGGTGACCGTGCCGGTTTTGTCGAGGACAACGGTGTCGATGGTTCGGGTGGATTCCAGGACTTCGGGGCCTTTGATCACGATGCCGAGTTGGGCTCCGCGGCCGGTACCGACCAGCAGTGCGGTCGGGGTGGCCAGTCCCAGCGCGCAGGGGCAGGCGATGATCAGCACAGCGACCGCGGCGGTGAACGCCGCTTGCAGGGGATAGCCGGCGCCGATCCACGCGCCGAGGACTGCGATGGCGACGGCGATGACCACCGGCACGAAGACGCTTGAGATCCGGTCGGCCAGTCGCTGGGCGTGGGCTTTGCCGGTCTGGGCGCGTTCGACCATCGCGGCCATTTGCGCGAGTTGGGTGTCCGCTCCCACGCGGGTCGCCCGCACCCGCAGGTGCCCGCCGGCGTTGACTGTCCCGCCGGTCACGGTGTCGGCGGGGGCGACCTGGACTGGCATCGACTCGCCGGTGACCATGCTGGCATCGACTGCCGAGGTGCCGGACACCACCACACCGTCGCTGGCGATCTTCTCGCCGGGGCGCACATTGAACTCGTCGTCAATGGCGAGCTCGCCGATCGGGATCCGATGCTGGTGGCCGTCCCTGATCACTGTGACGTCTTTGGCGCCCAGCTCCAACAAGGCCCGCAACGCCGCACCGGCTTGCCGTTTGGACCGCTTCTCGAAGTATCGGCCGGCCAGGACGAACATCGTGACCCCCGCGGCGACCTCGAGGTAGATGTTGCCTGCACCGTCAGAGGCGCTGACCGTCAGGGTGAATCCGTGGGTCATGCCTGGTTGTCCGGCGGTGCCGAAGAACAACGCATACAACGACCACAACAGCGCCGCGGTGGTGCCGACCGAGATGAGGGTGTCCATGGTGGCCGCACCGTGGCGCAGGTTGAGCAACGCGGCGCGATGAAACGGCCATGCCGCCCACACGATCACTGGCGCGGCCAACGTCAACGACGCCCACTGCCAGTAGGTGAACTGCAACGCCGGGACCATTGCCAGCGCGATCACCGGTACCGAGAGAACCACCGCACCGATCAGTCGGTGACGCAAGGCCACGAGCTCCCCGTCGTCGTCCGAAGGGTCATCGTCGGGGGCGGCACCTTTGGTGGGAGTGGCGGGCAGCGCAGCGTGGTATCCGGCCTGTTCGATGGTCTCGATCAGCAGGTGTGGGTCGACACCGGCGGGTGCGCTGACGTGAGCTTTTTCGGTGGCGTAGTTCACCGAGGCGCTCACTCCGTCGAGTTTGTTCAGTGTGCGTTCGATGCGTGCCGCGCACGATGCACACGTCATGCCCGACACGGCGAGTTCGACATCGACGGCGCCTGTCTGCTCGGCGGTGGCCGCAGGTGGGTGGATCGGAGCTGAGGTGGTCATGGGGGAGTTCCTCGTGGGTGAATGCCTCGGCGCAATGCCCCGGGGTGGCGCTGGTCAGCGAGTTAGTGTCCGGCGTGCGGATCGGCCGAGGGGGCCGTGGAGTCAGGTGTCGGGGCAGGGGTGCCGGTGGGGGCATCGAGAACGAAGGTGGCGGTGTGCACAGCGCCGTCGACCTGGAAGTCGAGGTAGAGCAGATAGCGGCCCGGGGTGGGGGCGGTGGTGGCGAAGCGGACCTGTGGTCCCGCTAGTTGACCGGCGGTCGGTGCCACGCCCTCAGGGTGAACATGCAGGTAGGCCAGGTCGCCTTGACGCAGGGCCACCAAGTGACCGAAAGCGCCCAGATACGGCTGCAGGGTGGTAACCGGTTGTCCTGCTCGGCGCACGGTGACGGTCAGTTCGGACTCGGCGCCCGCGCGCAGATGACCGGCCAGCTCGATGTCGAACCCGTCGACGGATGACTGTCGTGATTCGGCGGTGGGTGGGGCCGGCTGGTAGTCACCGCTGACTTCGACGGTGCTGGTGAGGGTGAGGGGTTGGCCGGTGGCGGCGGGCACGAAGTCGGCGTAGATCCGGTAGCTGCCTCCCGTCGCCCACTGCCAGGGCAGCGTCCAGCGCCCTTCGGGCGAGAGGGTGGGGTGCACGTGTCGGAAGTGGGTGCCATCCGCGCGGACGACGATCAGGTGCAGCTGCTTGTCGTGCTCGGTGGCGAAGTCGGTGACCGCGGTCCCGGCGGCATCGAGGATCTCAAAGCTCAATGGAGCCTGCACCCCGGACGCATGGGGTGCCACCACATTCCCCAGGATGAAGCCGGCTGCTGCCATCGAAACTCCGCGAACCTGATCGGCCCCCGGAGACGAGGCGGATGTTCGCGACTGTGGTGCAGCATTGTGATCGGCATGGGCGGACTCAGCCGGGGAGGTCGACGCCCTGTCGGGAGCGACACCAGCGGCGATGGCGTACGCCGCAGCGAAAACTATCAGCAGGGCCGCGGCGAAGACGCCGAGCTTGGTTGGAACATTCATCGTTGGATTCCTGTCATCGGTGGTGGCGACACCCACGCCGCCCGGGAGAGGCTGAAGTCGCCAGTGGGGCAGACACTTCAGCCCCTCGTCGGCTACTGCGCCAGGTGGTAGCCGGCCTCTTCGATCGCGCCGCGGATCGCGTCGGCCTCGATCGGGGCCGAGCTAGAGATGGTGACTCGCCCGCTGGCCACGTCGACGTCGACGTCAGTTACGCCGGCCAGTGCGCCGACTTCTTCACGCACCGACGCCGCGCAGTGCCCACACGTCATTCCGGAGACGATCACTGTCGATGTGCTCATGAGATGTGCCCTTTCGGTACAGCAGTGGTGCCAACGACCCTCAGGGGGTCTGTCGCTGTGGCGTCTCGCCACACCACCGTTATACCTTACCCCCCTAGGGTAATCAATGGGTTGTGGTGGGCTGAGCTTCGGTGGGGGCGGCGACACTGAGCCATCCGCGGCGGTGCAACAGCAACAGGGCAGACGCCGCCGCCATGCCGGTGAGGACTAGAGCGATCCACACCAGTTCGGGCATGTCGCGGGTGGTGGCCGCGCTGAACAGCCACCCGGTCGCGGCGTTGCCGAGCAGAATCCCGATCCCGACGATGGTGTTGTAGAGCCCGTAGTGGGTGGCGACAAGCGTGCCGCGGGCCAGTCCCACCACCGTGTCCATTTCGAATGGGAACACTGCTGCGGTGGCGGCGGCGAGCAGAGCTGCGGTGAGTAGCAGGGCGGCGATGTTGAGGGCGATGTTGCGCTGATGCGTTGCGGTGCTGGCGACTAGGGGCAGGAAAGCTGCAGCCATCAGCGTCATTCCCACGCTCAGGCTGCCGGTGCTGCCCCAGCGGTTGCCGAACCATGTGGTGATGCGTAGCTGGCCGGCGATGGCCACCAGACCGGTCACCACGAACATTGCGGTGACAACACTGGTGGCGAGGGTGGGGTTGTCTGCTATGCGGTCGGCATGTAGGGGCAGGGCGAGGTAGACCTGGAAGGACAGCACGTAAGAGCTGGCCATCGCCGCAGCGAAGAGCAGGAATCGCCGGTTACGGACGACGCTGCGCCAGTCCTGAATGATTGAGGTGCTGCTCGGGGCCGGTGCTGTTGCGGGTAGCGCTTTGATCTGCACGAGGGTCAGGACCGCGAAAACTGCTGCCGCACAGAGAGAGGTGAGCCGGAAGTCCAGGGCGGTCAGGGCTAGTCCGACCAGCGGCCCGAGCAGGATCCCGGCCTGGTAGAAGACGTTGAACACGGCGAATGCTTCGATGCGCCGCTCACCGGCGTCGGCGGCCAGGTAGGCCCGTACGGCGGGGTTGAACAGCGCCCCGGCGAATCCCGTTGCCGCCGAGGCGATCAGGATCGCCGGCAGCGAACTGACCAGGGCCAGTAGGACGAATCCGATGACCCTCATCAGGCATCCGGCGATGATGAGCGGTTTGTAACCCCAGCGGTCAGCGAGTGTTCCCCCGATCAGGAACATGCCCTGTTGGGAGAAGTTGCGTATCCCCAGGACCAGGCCCACTGCCCATGCGGCCAGGGCCAGCGGGCCGGCGAGGTAGGCGGCGAGGTAGGGCATGAGCATGTAGAAGCCGAGATTGATGGTGAACTGATTGACCATCAGCACTTGGCTGGGGCGATCGAAGCTGCGGAAACTGCGGTAGATGCGTCGCATAGATCAGCTCGTGGGCTCGGCGTGCGGCACGCAAGTGGGGTCGATGATGGTAGGGCACCGCGTCCAGCTGCTCGCGACCTGAGTGAGCGGATCGCTGATGGTGCGGGGTTCAGTGGGCGGCGCCGGGGCGCCGATCAGGTCGTGAGCGCGGCAGTACTCATCGTTGTAAATGGTTCCGTAGTAGCGAGCGGGGCCATCGGGGAACACCGCCGCGATGCGCGTATCGGCCGAACGAGTACGCGCCAGCCAGCCCGAGACCAGGGCCACCGCGCCCACGCTCCAGCCGCCGGTGGCGTAATGCGTGGCGGCCAGGGTGCGACATGCCCAGACTGCCTCGGCCGGCGCCACCCAGTGCACCTCACTGAACTGGTCATAGGCAACGTTACGGGGGTAGATACTCGAGCCGAGTCCCCGCATAATCCGTGACTGTGCCGGCTGGCCGAAAATCGTCGAGCCAATGGTGTCTACGCCCACAACCTCCAGCTCAGGGTTGAACTGCCGCAGAGTATGAGCCACACCGGCTGAGTGCCCACCGGTGCCCACCGAGCACACCAGCACATCGATATGTCGCAGCTGCGCGATCAACTCCACACCCAACGAGCTGTAACCGGTCACGTTGTCGGGATTGGAATACTGGTCGGGACACCACCCAGCCTCGTCACGCTCGAGCAAGGTGCGCACGCGGTCGCGGCGGGCTTGTTGCCAACCCCCGCCCGGATGGGGATCGCTGACGACATCGACCTGGGCGCCGTAGGCGGCGAGCATCTGCCGCAAGATCGGTTCCAGTCCCGGATCGGTCACCAAGGTCACCGGATGCCCGAACACGATGCCCGCTAATGCCAGGCCTAATCCCAGTGTCCCACTAGTTGATTCGATGATCCGCGCCCCCGGGGCCAGCTCTTCACGGGCGCGGGCGCGTTCCACCATGTGCAGCGCAGGCCGGTCTTTCATACCCCCGGGGTTGAAGCCTTCCAGCTTGGCCCAGAAGCCGCGCCCGTGCTCGGCGAAGGGTTCCTCGATGCGCAACACCGGGGTGCCGCCCACCAGCTGACGACTCAGCCCAGCACGGGGCGACGCGGCTTCGGCGGGGAAGGTAGTGGCGAATGGATCACTGGTGGTGAGGCTGTAAGAGACAGTCACACGGGCATCCTCTGCGTTGTTGAACAGGACGCCGCCGGGCAGAAATCAGATCATCAGTGTGAGAGGGAACTGTGTCGTAACGTTCCACCCGGCGACACCGCCACCTTGCCCACCGAACCTCAAGGCTGATCGGCAGCGTGGATCAAGATCTGCTCAAGAACGCCCACGAGGTTGGATGATCGTGTAGACCACCGCCACCATAGGAGCGTGCCCCAAGATCGCAACGTCGTCGACGACCTCCATATGCCGGTGGTCCGACCACCGCACGGTCTGCACGCCCTGGTGATCGAAGATGAGCCCGACATTGCCGAAGTCGTTGCTGACTACCTGCAGCGCAGCGGATTCACGGTCACCGTTGCGCCCGACGGCCAGGAGGGAGTCGCCGCCGCACGCACGGCGAGTCCGGCAGTAGTCATCCTCGACCTGGGCTTGCCGTCACTCGATGGCGTCGAGGTCTGTCGACAGTTACGCACCTTCACCAACGCCTACATCGTGATGGTCACGGCCCGCGCGGACGAAGTCGACACAGTCGTTGGCCTGTCGGTGGGGGCCGATGACTACCTCACGAAACCATTTCGCCCTCGTGAGCTGATGGCGCGCATCGACGCCATGCTGCGCCGACCACGGCCGACCCCAACCGGCGAGTCGCACCCGCGGACGATAGGGGAGCTCACCCTCGACCCTCAGGGTCGTGAAGTCCAGGTGCAGAGCACACCCGTGGAGCTGACTCGGACTGAGTTCGACGTTCTCGAAGCGCTCACGCGGCGGCCCGGTGTTGTGTTCAGTCGAGAGCAACTGCTCACCGAAATCTGGGGACCCGACTGGGTCGGCGATGCCCACGTCGTCGAAGTCCATGTCGCCAGTCTGCGCCGCAAACTCGGTGACAGCGCCGTAGCCGGCCGATTCATCCGCACCGTTCGCGGAGTGGGCTACCGGATGGGTGACGGCCAACCTCGAGGAGCCAGCGATGAACGATGAACGTCGACGGTTACGTATCCCCGGCAGCTTCGGCTCCCGGCTCATGCTCGCTCAAGCTATCGTCATCGCCGGCGGCGGCATCAGCGTCGCGATCGTGGCACTATTCGTGGCTCCACACACCTTCCACGACCACCTCGGCCAAGCTCGCCTCGAGCCAGGGTCAGTTCAGGCCGACCATGTCGAAGCCGCGTTCACTTCCTCGATCGTCGTCTCAATGTCTGCCGCATTGATCACCTCGACGATCCTGGCCACGGCCGTCAGCTGGTTCCTGGCTCGCCGCGTACAACAGTCAGTCGCCAGTGTCGCCCGCTCAGCCGTGGCTATTGGCGCCGGCAACTACCGCACGCGCGTACCCGATCGCCAGCTCGGCACCGAGTTCACCCAGCTCAGCCGAGCTATCAACCAACTTGCACAACGGCTGGATTCACAAGACGACATCCGTAAGCGGATGCTGTCAGACCTTGCCCACGAACTGCGCACCCCACTGACCACCATCGGCGCGATCACCGACGCCATCGAAGACGGAATCCGGGCTCCCGACTCACAGACCTTTGACGTCGTGCGCACCGCCACCACCCGCCTGCAGCGTCTCGCCGAGGACATCGCGACCGTATCCAGCACCGACGAGCATCAGATGCCCCTCCACCCGGCGACGATCACTGTCAACGAACTGCTCATCGCGACCTACGAAGAAGCCGCCGACCTGTTCACCGACGCCGAAGTCACGCTGGGCATCGTCACCACCGCCGCGCGCGTACACATCCATGTCGACGCCGAACGAATGAGCCAAGTACTGCTCAATCTGCTCACCAACGCGCTGCGACACAGCTCCCCGGGCCAGCGAGTCGTAGTGAAAGCCGACACCGCCCCGGCACACGCGGTGCGCATCAGCGTCGTCGACTGCGGTGACGGCATTCCCCCTCAACACCTTCCACACATCTTCGACCGCTTCTACCGCACCGACTCCTCACGCACCAGAGACGCCGGCGGCAGCGGAATCGGCCTCACCATCGCCCGCTCTATCGTCGAAGACCATGGGGGCACCTTGCTCGCCGAAAGCCTGGGAGCCGGACACGGAGCCACCTTCACCATCACGTTGCCGACCACCACCCGACGTCACATCCACCGCAGCACCCCTGGAACCGAATTCTCCGTGGCCTTCAAACACCGCACGCGTCGCGGCGCTGCCGATGCGCTCCAACGGGACCAAGCTACTAACTGAGGTAGTCCGTCGTAAGATTGACCCGCATCTAGAGATGGTGGGTGAAAATGACTGGGCTGGGTTCACTGGAACGCGCAGTGATGGACGTGCTGTGGTCAGCCGGTGCGGCGATGTCGGTGCACGACCTAGTCGAGGAACTCCACGACCGCGAACCGGCCTACACCACAGTGCTCACCGTCGTCACCAACCTGCACAAAAAAGGGTTCGTCGGTCGAGAAAAAGTCAGCCGCGCCTACCGGTACTTCCCCATGCAGACCCGTGAAGAGGCCACCTCACGCACCTTGCGTCAGGTCCTCGACGCCAGCGGGGACTCCGCGGCAGTACTGATGCACTTCGCCCAGACCGTGACACCCGCCGAGCGTGAAGTGCTCAGCGAATACCTCACCCTTAAACCTCGCCACACCCGCGGCGGCGGCACCAAAGCCTAAGCCATAGAAACCCTCCGACAAGGGAAACTCCGGCGAGGCCCAGGCCCGACTACTCAACCGGTCGCGCGCCCCTTGACTGCTGGGAGTAGACGCGCCACCAGCGCACCGGCCACACCCGCAGCGAAGGCCGCAGCACTCAGAGCCGACACCCAGTCGTGCACATCCACAGCGGTCAGCACCCGCAGCTCAACCGGATCACCGCGCCCGACTCCTGAGCGGGGGTCGGATGGCACGAGATCCGACGTTCGGAGCAGCATCACCAGCCAGAACGCGGCCACCGCCTCAAACATCACCACAGCAAGACCCACCGCACGGGAGATCGTACGGGCAGGACCGCGCGGGCCGAACCGACCCGCACGCCGCACCTCGACACCGTCAGTCATGCCCAACCATCTCCTCAGCACACCCGCATCACACCCCACTTCTACTAACCACCTTCGTATTCTGTGGCCATCGGGCGTGGGCGCCGGGAACGAGGGTCTCGAAGCAATCTGAATCGCCCCGGGTTTGCTGGGGGCTCGTTTACTTGGTTCCAGCGACTGCCGGGACCGGGTTCTCACGGTAGCTGGTGACTGTGTGGGTCGACCAGTAGGTGGTCTCGTACTCGACGGGTGGGACGTGCCCGATCTCGCCGTGCAGGCGGCGGTGGTTGAACCAGTCGATGTACTCGGCGACGGCGATCTCGACCTCGCCGACACCGCCCCAGCCACCGCGAGGGCGCATGACTGGGTTACGGATACACTCGGCCTTGAACAACGAGTTGAACGCCTCGGCCATCGCATTGTCGTACGAATCACCCTTGGAGCCAACAGAAGTCACTGCGTCTGCTTCGGCGAGACGTTCGGTGTAGCGGATGGCTCGATACTGCACTCCGCGGTCGGAGTGGTGAATCAGCCCGGCCACGCCCTGGCCGGCACGCGACCGCGCCCACAACCCCATATCCAAGGCGTCGAGCGCGAGGTCGGTGTGCATGGTGGTCGAGACCTGCCAGCCCACGACCATCCTTGAGAAGACGTCGAGGATGAACGCGGCATACACCCACCCCGAGTGTGTGCGGATGTAGGTCAGGTCCGCCACCCACAGCGCGTTGGGCGCCGCCGCGGTGAACTGCCGTTCGACACGATCGGCCGGCTGCGGAGTTTCGGCCCCCTCGCTGTGCGTGGTCTTCCGCGTCTTGGATCTCGTTATCCCCTGCAGCCCATCAGCTTTCATCAACCGCTCGACGGTGCACCGGGCCACGCCGATACCCTTTCTGCGTAGTTCGGCGTGGACTTTGCGGGCACCGTAGACGCCGAGATTGTCGGCATGCACGGTGCGGATCTCACCGAGGATCTCGCGGTCACGGACCACCCGTGGCGCCTCGACTCGTCGAGAGCTCAGATGGGCTCGGACTGTGGACGGAGCGATCTGGGCGGCCGTGTCGCGCAGGGCCGCGCAGATCGGATCGACTCCGTGTTCGTCGCGGAAAGCGGCGACGAACTCCACGATCAACGCTGTGGGCGGTCGATCTCCGCCGCAAAGAAAGCTGATGCCTGCTTCAAGATGGTGTTCGCCCGCCGCAACTCCCGGTTCTCCCGTTCCAGCTGCGCGATCCGCTCAGCCTCGCTGGTCGTGGTCCCCGGGCGGTCCCCGCCATCGATCTCGGCCTGCTTGACCCAGGTGCGAAGCGCCTCCGGGTGCACACCGAGTTGATCGCCGATCCGTTTGAGCGCCCCTGGTCGCGTGGCTGGGTCCTTGCGGGCCTCCACCGCCATCCGCGTCGCCCGCTCCTTCAGCTCAACGCTGTACTTCCGTGGTGCTGCCATGCTCTCCATCCTTCACAGATTCGAGAGCCTCCGACAAACCCGGGGCGTTTCAGGCGATTGATGACCCTCGATCTCGTGGACCTTTCCCCACCCTCGCGGGCAAAGCTCACAGATCCAGTTCTCGGACGCGCGCCGCTGGCTTGTCACGTCGACCAACCAAGCGACGCAAACCGACATTCTGCGGCAACTGAGGATTGAGGCTGATCCGAATGGTCCCACTTGAGCAGAGCCGCGCAACCACACGCCTGCAGGGGCTACTGCTCGCCCTTGAACTCGATCGGCACCGGCTGTTAATACGCGCTCGGCTCGACACCCGGGCGCGACGACCGCGCGACGCAGCCGGTGACCACGCAGACCTAGCAGAGGTCGTCGAGTTGTTGACCGCACTCGTCACAACATATCGTCTGAATGAGCTGTACCCCTTCGACGCCGTCCGCGAAGCGCGCAACACCTCCCACCGCGCAAAATACCTACTCGCCGCCATCGGCCCGAAGTCGAGCGGGCGGCCGAAATTATCCAGGGGCGAGGAGCTGTGTCCCCCCGGAAATTAGTAGTGCGGGCGGCTGAAAGACTCGCTCTCACGGCGGAGAGATCCAGCTTGGCACTACACGTCTCTGGCGGGCCCAACCATCACCGCGCCATCCACAATCTCGACATCGCGCTCAATCGTCTACAGATTTTGCGGACTCATCGAGACCTGGCGCCTGGATCATACTCGGTCTGCACACTCGGCGAGAGACGTGAACGGCAGGCGTGGTGACCGCCGCGCCCGCTGGTGTCAGGATTCGTCACCTAACGACGGATGGTACCGATGAATAAGAATGAGATACCGGCATCGCCGACGCCGCACATCCAGCGTTGTGCAGGACCGCAAGGCCAGGGACAAATCAGCACCGGATCAGGTCTCGAGGGGAGAAGTCGAGCCCACGGTCGCGCATATTCGATTTGTAGTGACTGCGGCACTCCCGACCGGAAGGAACCCCAACGATGGCCGCGAAGTTCGAACTGTTCACCGACGAGGCCCGGCAAGAACCGTTTCCATCTGAAGCAGCCAACGGCGAAATCATCGCCGCCAGCCACGCATATGAGTCGAAGGCCTCAGCGCGAACCGGGATCGAGTCGGTCAAACACAACGCCGGCGACGCCACAGTCGACGACCAGACCACCTAGGCACCACACAGTCGCGCACTACTCATGTCGACCGCAGTCCAAGGACTGAACCTGCCCATTCGACCACGGACCAGACTCACTCACCGGCATCGAGTGGATCGAACGACTCAATCGCATACATGCCCATTTCCATCCGAAAGAAGGACTCGCTCTACACCCTGTCGACGCTCGCACTTGACCCCCACGATCTGACCGCGGCGCTCTGACACTCTCCACCCGTTCCGACAGAACTCGAGGCGCAGCCACCGTTGCAGACGTCGCCTACGACAATGGGTTTGCTCATGTGGCACGGTTCGCGGCCGCCTACAAAGCCGCCTACGGTGAAGCCCCTATCTTATGTCAAGTAAGCCCCTGCATATTGCATCAGATGCAACACGTGGCCTGAGATCCGTCATTTGGATGTCAGTTGGCGACCTGGGGATTCGTCACTCGTGTCAGTAGCGCTCGTCACCGGAGTCATCTACCCGTGCGTATCTCGAGCGCGCACCGCCACCCTGACTCTCGATCTGTAGATCAGCGGATGCCTTCGGCCGCCAGGCCCTCGCGCTGCTGGGTGGCGTCGATGCTGAATGCGCCGCCGTGGATCAGCTCACCGAGGCCACTACCGAGGCATTCCAGCAGTACCCCGACTACGCGGTGATCACCAGTTTTCCTGGCCTGGCTGACCTCTCCGGCGCTCGGGTGCTCGGCGAGATCGGCGACGACCGCGAGCGGTTCACCGACGCCCGTTCGCTGAAGGACCTACGCCGGTTCTGTGCTGATCACGCGGGCCTCCGGGCGCAGCATCTCGATTACCCGCCGCGTGGTGAAGAACAACCGACTCAACGCTGCAGGATTCCTTTGGGCGTTCGCCGCGATGGCGAAAGCCGGCGCACCCCAAGACCATTAACGCCGAGGACGCGACCGCGGCGATCGGCACGCCGCTGCGCTTCGGCACCTCTTCGACCGCTTGCTCGGGCAGCTCCACTACTGCTTGCAAACCGGTCAGCACTACGACCCGATCAAGGCGTTCGGGCCCGCTCAGGACGCGTCCTTCGAGATCGCGGCTTGACCTCTTGGTGTGATCGGAGGTCTTCTTCGGCGCGTTCAAGACCGATATCGACGCCGAACTCGCCCAGCTCGGCCCGACCGGGTACCGGCCCTTGTGGGTGCGCGACACCCTGTTCTGAGTCAGCAGCACGGCGCCTCGCCGGCCGGGTCGATGAGCGCCTCGGCCAGTGGGCGTGCGAGCTGGGTGTAGGCGTCGGCGACCGGTAGCACGGTCATCCCAGGATGCTCGGATCGCCACTGCTCGGCGGCGTCGGGAGTGGCCAGGAACATCTGCGGATTGCAGCAGGTGGCGCGGACCTGCCCGCCCCGGATCCCGGCGGGGTCGACGAAGGCCACCATCGCGGCGGCCGGTTGCAGGTCGGTGACTCCCGTGACTGGATCGACGGTCAATCGCACGGCGCTGACGGTAACCGGGCACTCGGATTCGACGTGTGCGCTCGCCCCGATCACGGCGGGGAAGACGAGCGTGTCGGGCGCACACCAGGTGTAGAGCTGATGGCCTGCGACGGTGAATCGGTGCGGGGTCGGATTCAGGGTCAATCCCCACCCGAGGACCCGGCCCTGCTCGTCGTATTCGATGTCGGCGCCGATCGGTGTCTCTTCGAGATCTCCGGCGTCGACACCGGCTGCGGCCGCCAACTCCGTGACGGTGACCGGCGCTCCGTGGGCCAGCAGCCGCAGCGCGGCCCGCAGCAGCGCCCGGTCACGGTCGGCTGGTGCGATCGTGGCGAAAACGTCGGCGGGAATGGAGTCGGTGCTCATGAGAGTCAGCCTTTCCGAGAATGCGTCGGGTGCGATGTCGATGACGGTAGGGTCTGCCCCCGGGGGCAGAGTCAAGCCCGCGTCGGGCATCGGCACGGACCTCGGTCCAGCACACATCGTCGGCGGCCCACCGCGCACGGTGGATGCTGGTGAAGTCGTCGATGCGGTCGAGGATCTGCTGGGCGTCGCTGATCCGGCGGTGCAGCCGCTGTCGCGACCGCTCCAGTAGCTCGGCCAGACGCGCGCCGACCGCTCCGTCTCCACTATCGACGGCGTCATCGGTGAGCTGGCAGATCTCGGCGATGGTGAGCCCAAGCCCGCGCAGCTCGCCGATGAACCGCACACACCACAGTGCGTCATCGGTGTACAGGCGGTAGCCGGCCGCGCTGCGCCCCAGGGTGTGGATGAGCCCGAGGTCGGTGTATTCACGCAACGCCTTCACCCTCACCCCGGTCCGCGCCGACAACACGCCGATCGTCATGTGCCCGTTCATCTCGGCCTTTCCTGGAGGAGATCGTCAGCCTGCGCAGCAGGACAGTTTCGTCACGTCGGTGGTGAAGGTCTGGGCGGTCAGTTTCAACGCTTCGGCCATGGTCAGATACGGCGCCCAGCTGTGGGCGAGCCGGTCGACGGTCATACCCGCGGTCATCGCGTATCCGGCGGCGGTGATCAGGTCTCCGGCACCCTCGGCCAGCGCGTGCACGCCCAAGATCCGGCCGGTATCGGCGTCGGCGACGATCTTGGCCAGGCCACGGGTATCGCGATTGACCAGCGCCCGCGCCACACTCGACAACGCCAGCGTCCGGCACCGGCACCGGTATCCGGCCGTCACCGCCTCGGCCTCGGTGAGCCCCACGGCGGCGATGGCGGGGCTGGTGAACGTCAGCCGCGGCACTGTGGCGTAGTCCAGGACCCGATCCGCGTCGGCGAACGCGTTGTCGGCCACCAGCGTTCCCTGCGCGGCGGCCACATACACGAACTGCGGGCCCCCGGCCACGTCCCCGGCCGCCCAGATCCGGGCATTGCCGGTGCGCTGACGGTCATCGACGATCACCGCGCCGCGCCCGTCGACACCGACCCCGACCGCCTCCAGGCCCAGCCCCGCGGTGTTCGGGCGGCGACCGGTCGCGACCAACACGTGTTCGGCCCGCAGCTCGCTGACCCCGGCCCGAGTGCGCACGCTCACCAGCTTGTGGCCGCCACCGGCCAGGACCTTCTCGACGGTGGCCGCGGTCAACACGGCGATATGCTCATCGGCGAAGACAGCCTCGATCGCGGCCGAGATTTCCGGTTCCTCGCCCGGCGCCAGCCGCCCCAGGGCCTCGATCACCGTCACCCGGGCGCCGAGGCGGGCGAACAACTGGGCTTGTTCGAGCCCGACAGTGTTGCCGCCGATCACGATCAGCGACTCCGGGAGCCGCTTCAGGTCCATGGCGGTGGTCGAGGTCAGATACCCGGCCTCGACCAGACCGTCGATCGGCGGGATCCACGGCGTCGCACCGGTCGCGATCAGGTAATGGCCAGCCTCGATCACCCGGGTCCCGCCGTCGTTCGCTCCGACCCGCAACCCCGGCGCCGCACTCGTGCCGTCGAACACTGCCGTGCCGGAGACGATCTCCCACCCGTACTCGCCCGCCAGCTCGATGTACTTGTTTGCCCGCAGCTGCGCGACCAGCGCGTCCTTACCGGCGATCAGGCCCGGAAAATCCAGCGGCACCGCAGCGGCACCCAGGCCGGGAAACCGGTCGGCGGCGGCTGCGGCGTGGCGGGCCTCCGCGGCGGCCAGCAACGTCTTCGACGGCACACACCCGACGTTCACGCAGGTGCCACCGACGGTGTCGCGCTCGATCATCACCACGGACCTGCCGTGGCCGACCGCGGCGATAGCGGCGGCGAACGCCGCCGAACCGGACCCGACGATCGCCAGATCCGGACGGGATTGTGTCGTGGCCACGCCTGCCTCCTGAGGGGTTGAGCAACCGCGTCGCCAGCCAACGGCTGCTATTCGCATTGACGAATACCTACAGGGCTCATACTATGCGCTTAAGCGAATAGTTCAAGTGGTGTGGAGGTGCCCCATGTCCCGGTCCACGACCGCCGTGCCCGGCGACGAGCTGGCGTGCACACATCTGGATACGACGGCGAAGTTCTTTCGCGCCCTGTCGGATCCGACCCGGTTGAAGCTGCTGGAATACATCCTCGCCGGCGAACGCACCTCGGCCGACTGCGTCGCGCACGCCGGCATCTCCCAGCCGCGGGTGTCGGTGCACCTGTCGTGTCTGGCCGATTGCGGATACATCGTCGCGCGCCGCGACGGCAAGAAGCTGCGGTACACGGTCGGAGACCCGCGCGTGGCCGAACTGGTGCTGCTCGCCCGGTTGCTCGCGGCCGACAACGCCGCCGCCCTGACGTGCTGCACCCGCATCGACCAGGTACCGGACGGTGACCGGACATGAACGCCCTCGACAGCCCTCACGTCTCGGCAGCCGCTCACCGTCGGCGGGTTCACCGCGGCTGGGACTGGGTGTCAAGCTCGCCGAGGTCGATGCCGAGCTCGCCGAACTCACCGCGGTCCGGCGACACCCTGGCCGCCGCGCTGGCGGCCGGACGCGAAGACCTGCTCGAGCGCAGCGAATCCCCCTGCTGCCCTGTCCCATCGACACCGAACCCAGCGCCAGGCAGCGGTGGCTCGGCGAGCTGCGGGGGAGGCCGTTGTGGCTGCTGCGACCTAGACACGCCGCTGGCGGGCTTGCATCGGGACCGCGGCACTGCTGCCTGGGCTGTTGCGCGGTGGTGCCCCGCTGCTGATCGCGGCCGTAGCACTGAGCAGCGGCACGCTGCTGGTGAGCCTGTCATGGCTCCAACCGCTCGGATTCGCCCATCGGACTCGGGCTCCTCGGACTGATCTGGTCCCGCCAATGACTCGCGCCCGCGGCTGCGATGAGGGCTGCGCAGCCACACCTTCCGGCGACGCGGGCACTCCGGCCCGCACCACCGCCGCGACCTGGCTCAGGCCGTCACCGAGTTTGGCGCCTGCGAGGCCACCACGGTGATCAGCACCGTAGCCATCAACGGCGCCATCGCCGGTGCTCACCGCGCGCCGAGACCCGCTGCCCGGTCCCGGCGCGCGGTACACCTGGGGTGAGCCACGCCAGCGTCAGTGGGATGACGATCAACACGAGGAACGCTTCCAGGAACGGTCCGGCCTCCACGAACTCGGCCAGATCCGACGTAGAGCCGCAGCTGGTGGCAGGGACACCGCTCCGCCGCGCCAGCTGGGTAATACGCATCATCACCACCCCGCGACCCTGAACCTTCGACTCGACTCGAAGGTCAGACCGGCCGTGACGGTTGCCCCCGAGGGCGGTGTGGCCCCGGCGGCCGGTCCCGTGTCCGCGACGAATCAACCTGGTCTGATCGCCGCGCTACTCAGCGGCGGCCCGTGGTGCGCGAGTGTTGGGTGGGCGAAACCTGAGGGCGGGCAGCCACCAGTTCCAGCCGCCGAGCAGGCGCATGAGGGCGGGGACGAGGACGAGGCGGATGAGGACGGCGTCGATGGCGACGGCGACGGCAAGGGCGAGTCCGAGTTGTTTGAGTTCGAGGATGTCGGCGGTGAGGAAGCTTGCGAAGATGGCGATCATGATCGCGGCGGCCGCGGTGATGGGGCGTGCGGTGTGGGTGAGCCCGGCCGCGACGGCGCGCTGGTTGTCGCCGCTGGCGTCCCAGTATTCGCGGATGCGACGAATCAGGAACACCTCGTAGTCCATCGAGAGCCCGAACAGTAGCGCGAACACCACGGTGGGTAGGTAGACCTGCACGAATCCGGGGCTGGTGAAGTCGAGGACGTTCTCGCCCAGACCCCACTGGAACACCGCGACGGTGATACCGAGGGCGGCGCCGGTGGCGAGCAGGTTCATCGCGATGGCCTTGAGGGGTAAGGCGATACTGCGGAAAGCGGCGATGAGGAAGACCAGCGAGGCGGTCAGCACCAGGGCTACGACCAGCGGAAGTTTGGTGGTCATTTCGTCGGAGAGATCGACGAATTCGGCGGTGCTGCCGCCGATGCGGATCTCGGCTCCGGCTGCGCCGGCGGCTGTGTTGCGCAGGTCGCGGACGAGGTCGGTGGCGGCCATCGAGTCGAAGGTGACCGAGGGGATCGCCATCGCGAGCATTCGACCGTCATTGAGCTGGGCGGGCAGGACGGTGTCGATGCGGGCGTCGCCGTCGATCTCGGTCAGGAATCGGTTGACCCGTGCTTCGGCGTCTGCGGTGAGTGGGGTGTCGCTGGGGCCGGTGGCGATGATCTCGACCGGCGAGAGTGCTCCGGGCGGGAAGTTGGTGTTCAATGCGGTGCTGGCGCGTCCGGTCGGGGTGTCGTCGAGGGCGGTGGTGCCCATGTCGAGGCCGTAGCGGATCCCGAATACCGGCAGCGCGGCGAGGACCAGCACCGCTGCGGCCGCGGTGCCGAAGAGGACGGGTCGGCGCATGACGAGATACGCCCAGCGCGCCCAGCGGCCACCGAGAACGCCGGGAGCGTCGGTGGCGCTGTCGGCAGGGCGCCAGCGGGCCGGGAGACTACCGCGGTTGACAGCCGGGCCCAAGGCGGCGAGCAGGGCGGGTAGCAGGGTGACGGCGACGGTGAGCATACTGGTGACGGCGGTGGCGACGCCGATGGCGATGCCACGGAAGATCGGTGCCTGGATGATGATCAACGCGCACAGCGAGATCATCACCACCAAGCCCGAGACCAGAATCGTTTTGCCTGCTGTGGCGAGGGAGCGACCGACGGCGCCGCTGATCGCGGCATGGTCTGGCCCGGTGTGGTGGGTGAGTTCTTCGCGGAAGCGGCTGACGATGAACATCGCGTAGTCGATACCGACGCCGAGGCCCACCATGGTGGCCATGGCCACGGTCAGCGAATCGAACGCGGTCACAGCAGTGAGGGTGAACAACACTCCGACCGCGGTCAGCATCCCGGCGATGGCCACTGCGATCGGGACCGCCGCTGCGGCCAGGGCGCCGAGGGCGAGGACGAGCAGGACCAGCGCGACCGGGATGCCGATTGCCTCGGCGCGGGCCAGGTCGGCGTTCTGCAGTTCGGTGGCCGCGTTCTGTACCGCCGAGTACCCGGTGACCCCTACGTCGATGGAATCGTCGCCGGTGGTGGCGATGGCGTCTTGCAGGTCGCGCGCGACTTTCGCGCGTTCGGCCATGTCGCCGTCCATGCCGGCGAGCGCGATCGCGACGTGACCGTCGGCCGAGATCTGGGATCCGGGCAGCCCGTCGTAGGGGCCGACGACGTCGACCACGCCCTCGACCGCGGTGGCGGCGGTGATCGTGCGAGCCACCGCTGCACGGAACTCGGCGTCGGTGGCGGTGACCGCGCCAGACTGCAGCACGATGACCGCCTGTTCCGTACCGAACTGCGGGAAGTGCCGGGCAACCAGGCGATCCACCTCGGTGGACTCCGAGCCCTCGACACCGAAATCCATCGCACCGAGCCGGTTCTCGAGCAGCGGGTAGGCCACCGCGCACACCACCAGCAGCAGTCCCCAGACCGCCAGGACCGCACGTCTGCGCCGGGCCATCAGAACGCCCCACCGATATAGCACTCCGGGCGAGCCCGGCGGCGATGGTTGCTGAGGCGAGTTCTCGACGACGGCGGACTTCTGCTGGTTCACGCGTCCTCCCTCCGTAGCGACCACGAATTGATCGCCATATCACGATGTAATCGTTGAAACGAGATTAATCACACTCTCACTCGATATCAATAGCTTTCGCCGCTATCATCGCTTTATGGCGATTAATGATGGCGGGGGTTGCCTCGTCGAGACGCAGGGGTTGGATCCGGCGGTGGCCCTGTTCCACAGCCTCTCCGATGCGACACGGTTGGCGATCGTGCACCGGCTGGCGTGCGGGGAAGCGCGGGTCTTGGACCTGATGGCCGGGCTCGGACTGGCTCAGTCAACGGTATCGGCGCACGTAGCGTGCCTGCGCGACTGCGGGCTGGTCGTGGGCCGCCCGCAAGGGCGGCAGGTGTTCTACAGCCTGGCCCGCCCGGAGTTGATGGACCTACTCGCCTCGGCAGAGACCTTGCTCGCGGCGACAGGCAATGCGGTGGCGTTGTGCCCGAACTACGGCACCGACTCCACCACCGAGACGGAGAGCGCGGAGGTACGAGCATGAGCGACGCATGCGGCTGCGGCCACGACGAACCCGCCGGTGACGGCGAGGCCGAGGAACGCGAACCCGAAAAGCTCTGGGAAGTCAGTGAACTGCGCGCCGCCGCGGTCGCCGGAGTGCTGCTGGTCGCGGCACTGATCGTCGGCTGGACCGGCGGCCCACGCGCCGTCGAGTTGGGGTTGGAGATCGCCGCACTGCTCGTCGGTGCATACACCTTCGTCCCCTCCACGCTCAAACGGCTGGCCAAGGGCAAGATCGGTGTCGGCACGCTGATGACGATCGCCGCGATCGGCGCGGTGATCCTCGGCGAGGTCGGCGAAGCCGCCATGCTGGCGTTCCTGTTCTCCATCAGCGAGGGCCTCGAGGAGTACGCGGTCGCGCGCACCCGCCGCGGGCTGCGCGCCCTGTTGAACCTGGTACCGGACCGGGCCACCGTGCTACGCGACGGCACCGAAACCGTCATCGCCCCTGCCGAGCTGCGCGTCGGGGATCGGATGCTGGTGCGCCCCGGTGAGCGGGTCGCGACCGACGGGGTGATCGTCGACGGGCGTAGCGCGCTGGATGTTTCGGCGATCACCGGCGAATCGGTACCGGTAGAAGCCGGGCCGGGCGCGGAGGTGTTCGCCGGGGCGATCAACGGCACCGGTGTGCTGACCGTCGAGGTCACCACGACCGCCGAGGACAACTCCCTGGCACGGATCGTGCGGATCGTGGAGGCCGAGCAGGCCCGCAAGGGCGACGCTCAACGCTTGGCCGACAAGATCGCCAAACCGCTGGTGCCCGGCATCATGATCGCCGCCACAGCCATCGCGGTGATTGGCGCGCTCTTCGGGGATCCGGTCACCTGGATCGAACGTGCGCTGGTGGTGCTGGTCGCCGCCTCACCGTGCGCGCTGGCGATCTCGGTGCCGGTGACCGTGGTCGCCGCGATCGGTGCGGCGAGCAAGCTGGGTGTGCTGGTCAAGGGCGGTGCCGCACTCGAGGCGATGGGCCGGGTGCGCGAGGTCGCGCTGGACAAGACCGGCACGCTGACGGCGAACAAGCCTGCCGTCGTCGAGATCGCCGCCACCGGCGGTGTGCACGGGGACCGGGTGCTGGCGGTCGCGGCCGCGCTGGAATCGCGCAGTGAACATCCCCTCGCCCGCGCCATCCTCGCCGCCGTCGACACCGTCACTCCCGCCACCGACGTCGAGGCGGTCACCGGTGCCGGGTTGACCGGCCGCGTCGACGGACGCCGGGCGCGGCTGGGCCGTCCGGGCTGGATCGAACCGGGTGTTCTGGCCGCCGATGTGGAACGGATGCAGCACGCGGGGGCGACCGCGGTGCTGATCGAGCTCGACGGCCAGGTGATCGGTGCGATCGCTGTGCGCGACGAACTGCGGCCCGAGGCACACGAGGTCATCGACCGATTGCACGCGCTGGGAATCCGGGTCTCGATGCTCACCGGTGACAACGCCCGCACCGCCGCCGCTCTGGCCGCTGAGGCGGGGATCGAGGACGTGCACGCGGATCTGCGCCCGGAGGACAAGGCCCACATCGTGGGCGAACTGCGCAGCGACCGGTTCACCGCGATGGTCGGCGACGGCGTCAACGACGCCCCCGCACTGGCAACCGCCGACCTCGGTGTGGCGATGGGCGCGATGGGCACCGATGTCGCTATCGAAACCGCGGATGTGGCGTTGATGGGTGAGGACCTGCGGCACCTGCCGCGGGCTCTCGAGCACGCTCGTCGGGCTCGCCGGATCATGTTGCAAAACGTCGGTTTGTCGTTGGGGTTGATCACGATCTTGATCCCGCTCGCGCTGTTCGGGATTCTCGGGTTGGCGGCGGTGGTGCTGGTGCACGAACTCGCCGAGATCGTCGTCATCGCCAACGGTGTCCGCGCCGGACGCACCAAACCCCTGGCCTCGCTGACCGATTCGGCGGCAAAGCCCGCACCGGTACTGGCCGGAGCGCCCGCGTGACCGCCACCGCGTCGTCTGCTCCCACCGTGTCGCGGTGGGGGCGGCGACTGCGGTGGGTCGCTGCCGCGGCCGCGCTGGCCGGTATCGACCTCACGCTCAAAGCGTGGGCGCAGACCACGCTGGCCGGGGCCCCGATCGAGGCGGGTCCGGTGGACCTTAAGTTGGCGTTCAACCCGGGAGCGGCGTTCTCGATCGCCGCCGACGCACCGAGCTGGGTGATGCTCACGCTCACCACGGTGATCACCACCGCGGTCGCGGTCGGCGGATGGGTGGTCGCGCCGCGCGCGAACCTGCTCACCCGCGTCGCGCTCGCCGCGATCCTGGGCGGTGCCGCCGCCAACGTCATCGACCGGGCCCCCGACGGTGTGGTCACCGACTACCTGCACACCGGCTGGTGGCCCACCTTCAACCTCGCCGACACCTTCATCGTGCTCGGCGCGACCGCCCTCATCATCGCCACTCTGATCGGAAACTCCGATGAGCGAGAACCACTCTCACCCGAACACCACGCCGACGACCGGGACTGAGCCGGGCCCGTCACGTCGGTGGGCAGGGCTGGCGGCGCTGGTCGTCGCCCTGCTCACCGTCGGGCTGGACCTGATGGTTCTCAACGTCGCCCTGCCCACCCTGGCCCAAGACCTCGGCGCGAGCACCACCCAGTTGCAGTGGATCGTCAACGCCTACACCCTGGTCTTCGCCGCGCTCATGCTGCCCGCCGGCGGCTTCGGTGACCGCTACGGTCGCAAACGGCTGCTGCTGATAGGTTTGGTCGCCTTCGTCGCCGCCTCGGCCTGGGCCGCTTTCAGCGGGTCCACCGGCTCGCTGATCGCCGCCCGCGCGGTCATGGGCATCGGGGCCGCGATCATCGTGCCGCTGTCGCTGGGGATCCTGCCGACCCTGTTCGGCCCCGACCAGCGTCGCCGCGCGATCGCGGTGTGGGTCGGTGCACTGGGTGTCGGGTTGCCGCTGGGGCCGATCGTCGGTGGCTGGCTGCTGCAGCATTTCTGGTGGGGCTCGGTGTTTCTGATCAACGTCCCGGTCGGTGTCGCCGCCCTGGTTGCCTGTGTGGTGCTGTTGCCCGAATCGGTCGACCCGCATGCACCGGCGTTGGACTGGCTCGGGATCCTCACCGCCGTGCCCGGTACGGCGGCGCTGGTATTCGGCATCATCCAGGCTCCCGCGTACGGGTGGACCGATCCCGTCGTGCTCGCGGCTCTGGCGGCCGGTGTGTGGCTGATCGCGGGATTTCTGGTGTGGGAAAGCCGTGCCCGCGACCCATTGGTCGATCTGGCACTGTTCACCAATCCGGCCTTCACCTGGCCCACCCTGGCCGCAACCGCGGGCACCTTCACCCTGGTCGGCGTGCTGTTCGTGCTGCCGCAATACCTGCAGATACTGCGCTACCACGACGCCTTCGGCACCGGCCTGCGCTTGGTGCCTCTGGTGCTGGCGATCATCGTCGCCGCAGCCGCTGTGGACAAGATCGTGACCCGACTCGGCGCCAAAATCCCGATCGCCACCGGCATGGTGATCGCCGCGGCCGGATTCGTGCTCGCATCCCGCATCACCGTCGACTCCGGCTACGGCTTCGTCGCGGTGTGCCTGGCGACCGTGGGCCTGGGAGCCGGGCTGGCGTTGGCGCCGGCTGTCGACGCGGTCATGGCGAGCCTGCCCGAGCATCGCAGCGCCGCAGGAGCTGGGTTGCTGATGGCCATTCGACAGGTCGGTGCCGCGTTCAGCGTCGCGATCCTGGGCACCCTGCTCACCGTCGTTTACACCCGCGACCTCGACCCCCACCTGAGCGGCCTGCCCGAACCAGTGGTCAGCGCGGCGCGTGACAACATCGCCGGAGCGCAACTTGCCGCGACCCAGATTCCCGGCCCAGCGGGCGCCGATCTGGCCGCGTCCAGCGCCCACGCCTACAGCCACGCCATGTCCGCAGTGTTCCTTGCCAGCGCCGCCATCAGCGCACTACTGGCCGCGGCCATCGCCGCCAAACTCCCCAACCACACTCCTGCGCCCGCGCCGACATCACCGGCGCGTGATCGAAACTGAAATAGCCACTCCCATGACAGCGGCTACGGCACGCGACACAACTGCGTGTCAGCCGAGCAGCAGTGCACTCCCAGAGAAAGGGCATCCGCCGGAATGGTTACCTCGATCCTGCAGGCCATCGGACTCTTCCTGGTGACCAACATCGACGACATCATCGTGCTTTCGCTGTTCTTCGCCCGCGGCGCGGGAACCCGCGGAACAACGGCCGCCATCGCGACCGGACAATATCTCGGTTTCGGAGCGATCCTCGCCGCGTCGGTCCTCGTAGCGCTGGGAGTCACGGCGCTGCTGCCCGAAGAAGCCATCGCCTACTTCGGGCTCATTCCTCTGCTGCTCGGTCTGCTCGCCGCCTGGAGAGCATGGCGCAACAACGGCGACGACGATGAACGGTTCGAGGGCAAGAAGGTCGCGGTCTGGACGGTGGCGGCGGTGACCTTCGCCAACGGCGGCGACAACATCGGCGTCTACGTCCCGGTCTTCGCGACCGTGGGTACAGCGGCGATCGTCGCCTACTCGGTCGTGTTCCTGCTCTTGGTCGCCGTGCTGGTGTTCACCGCGAAGTTCCTCACCACCCGCAAGGCCATCGCCGAGATCTTGGAACGGTGGGAACACATCCTGTTCCCGCTCGTGCTGATCGTTCTCGGAATCGTCATCCTCGTCAGCGGCGGCGCATTCGGCCTCTGACCGTCGTCCCGGTCTGCACGGCCCAGATCACGGAGGACAGCGGCGATCGGCTCCAAAGAATGAAGTGCTATTCGAGGCCGTAACCGGTAGACAGCCGTCCTTCGGTTGGTCCATGGTTGTGCTCAGGGGCGCTGCACCGTTGTGGCACTACTACCACTGTGGCACTACTACCATCGACGTAGTTCAAGGCCTCCGGCAACGTGGGGCTTCTACCGCGCCTAGCGGGGTCGCTCGTGCAAACGCTTTAGTCGGGCGCTGTCATCGTTGCGAACTGTTTCCGCCCCAGCGCATAGCCCTGACCCACTGGTCAACTTAAAACGCTGATGGAACCGTGAGGGGCGCCGGTTCGGCGCGCCCGCGCGGAGAGAAACTAACCCACGTAGTAGTAACCTGTTCGTGGCTCGTTTGATATCGATCTGTTCCATCCGGGACGACTCTTGGACTGAAGGACCTTCCTTGGCACGGCATCGCAAAGCTGACCCCAGCCCGCTCCCCATTGGTATGCACACGTCCCCTCGCGGTGCCTCGGCGGCCTTCACCCTCGGAGCCACGGGGCCGCAGCCTTCGGGTGTCGCGCGTGCGGCGGGGCGACATCGGATGCCTCCCTCCCCCGAAGCTGTGGTCAGGTCCATCCGGCCCGCTACCTCTGTTCCCCCGCGCGCGTCGCACGCTCGGTCGGGGGGTGCGCCCGGGACGTCTTCATCTTCATATCTACCTCGCGATGGCCGTCCATACACGTCTCGCTCGCATGATGTATGGCCGCGCGCAGCCCGGTTCGATCATAGGGGTTTCGGGCCACCGCGCACACCGCGCACGGTCGATCTCGGCAGGAACCCAGGGCCGCAGCGCCTACTGCTCCATGGGAGCGGGCGTCCGGTCTCGATTGCCAAGGCAGTCAGCAAGTTCGATCTGCTTTTCTCGACGTGCTCGACGACGAGAAGGTCTCGGGCGCATCAGCCAGGTCGACGGCCGTTGCCGGGCTGAGTGGATCGCTCGTGGCCGCGGTGGTTCTCTGTGTAGCCGGCGGGGCCGCGGCCACCGCGCTCGCCGATCGTCACAATCCAACGAACACCCCAGCGCTCATGGCTGGCGTGTCCGCCGACGACCGATCCGCAGCAGCGCCACGACCTGTAGCCCCCGGATCGGTGGACGAAGAACAAGGCACCACTCTGGCAAGGGCATCGTCACGCGATGAGCTGTCCGCGGCCGTGCGGGAGCTAGCCTCGTGCTTTCACGCTGATTCCGTGTCGTGAATGAAGAATGGTGCCCTGA
>ERZ501011.57-NODE-57-length-35794-cov-13.627802_pt1 | contig 35794 bp, 45 predicted proteins | sample MGYA00248833_ERZ501011 | MGnify/ENA primary metagenome ERZ501011 (study PRJEB25958, sample SAMN03398530) | human skin metagenome | study: EMG produced TPA metagenomics assembly of the Human Skin Microbiome Metagenome (human skin metagenome) data set. | reverse complement strand
ACGTGAAGTACGTCTGGCCGGACACCCAGAGCGTCTTCAAGAACCTCGCGCAGCCTGGCGAGGTCTTCTACACCCCCGGCGGTGTGGATTACACCTGGGGCTCGGGCGCACAGGCTACAGTCACTCGCGCGGGTACCGGACAGATGGTCGCGGGCGAAATCCTTGACGTCGAGTTCGAGTACACGACCAAGTCCAGTCGCAACGTGCCCGCCAACGGCATCCTGAACAAGGTCGACATCTTCGTAGACGGCGTGGACCCCTACAGCGTCAGTGAGAAGTCGGTTGTCGCCAACACCCTGTTCTCTTCGACGACCACAGACCCGCTGTTCACCGGCAACTTCGTTCGGGTCGGTCTCGGTACGGCTCCGGCGGCGACCAACCGCTTCATGCGACTGGGTTCGGTGCCGATCGTGGCTTTCCCGAACACGCTGGTGATCAAGGACCCCAACAGCTCCGTCACTACGACCTACACGCGCGGTACGCACTATCACCTGGTGCAGGGAACCACGCTGCTGGCGGGCTCCGAGCGCGAGATCGCTGGCATCGAGTGGCTGCCGTCCGGCCCGGCCAACAACACTCCGGTCACCGTGACCTATAGCTACAACCGCGTGCCGGAGATGCTGAACGCCCTGATCAAGACCTCCAAGCAGATCACCACCGACGTCCTGGTTCATCAGGCTGAGTGGCGCTACGTCCGCGTCTACCTCGACATCGAGTACGACCGAGGCGTGAGCATCGAGCAGACCAATGCCAACATCCAGACCGCGCTGCGGGGGTTCTTCGGATCGTTCCAGTTTGGCTACTGGGTGGAGATGAGCGACATTCAGGCCGTCGTCCATTCGGTCATGGGCGTCGATAACGTGGTGATCACGCCGTCGTCCAACGACCCGGCCAACTACGGCGTGAAGGTCTACAACACGGTCGACGCAGCCAGTCCTCTGTCGACCAGCGCGGTCGACTTCAAGCTGAACGACTCGCAACTACCTGCATTCCTCGATGCGGTGATCACGCGGAAGGCGAATCGGTAGATGACCACTCCCAATTTCCCGTTGATGCCTCTGAAGTCGACGGAGGCTCGACTGGCGCACTTCGACGAGACGGTCTACAAGGCCGATAGCTCGACGGTGCTCTACAAGCTCATCGACGCACTCTGCGGCGACGCGGGAGCGGGGGACTTGAAGAAGGGTGCGTTCCTGCGGCGGCTGAGTCAGTCGCTGGAGAACGTGTACTTCTCGGACCTCGACTACATCTTCGGCGGCATGGGGTTCCTGTCGCGCAGCTCAGAGGAGACGTACCCGTATGACCCTGCTAACGACATGCTCACCAGCGACCAGTGGGATGAGGTGCGCGTCAAGGATGCCTGGTATCGAGCCCGCATCCGGGACTTCTTCGTCGCTGCGGGAATGGGAGGAACGCCTCAGGGCATCCGAATGGCGTGTATGGCTGGCACCTCCGTCGACTGCGACATCTATGAGGTATGGCGCTATCTCGACAACTTCGGAATCAGCGCTGCGCTCGGCAGGTCTCCTGTAGCGACTCGCTCAGAGTTCGTCGTCAAGCCGCATAAGTCGACGCTGACGGAGAAGGAGAAGCGTCTGCTGCTCCAGATGCTCAACCGCATCGCTCCGGCGGACAGCGTCGTCACGGTCAACACCAGCGGGCTCGCAGTCCACGCTCCGATCATCCCGAAGGCCGCAGCGGCGGACTCCAGCTACTTCGAGGTCCAGAAGGTCGTCACTGGCACTCCGATCCTGGCGGAACTGCCCCCGCCGGAGCTGCTGGCAATCGACCTGCGTCCGAGTGAGAAGTGGCTGCTGTCGGGCAATCCGGAGACCGCGCCGTACGCGGCCTTCAACATCACTCAGGAGTACGGGTACTACTACCTGGCTTCGGGTGGTGCCCGGTCGCCGGTCGACTCGGTCCAGTACGGCACCATCCAGAGCGGTGGGGTCTTCAAGACCGAGCCGAACCACGAGAGCTACCAGGTCATCCAGCAGTTCACAAACTGGACTGATTACGACCGCGCGGACAGCCCAGACAACTACCCCGGTGGTAAGTTCGGTCTAACGCCGGACGAGGCACCGGCTCTCAACCCCGACGGCACCCCGTACGTGTTCCAGTACGAGAGCCAGCAGGAGTATGTGAACAAGGTGAAGGCCGAAGTGGTTGCCGCTGGCGGCGAGGCAGACGATCTGCGTTACCGGCTGCCGATCATCGCTACCTCGACGTCGAAGAAGGTCTTCACTCCGGACCTGGCCGTCGCCTGGAACCCGCCGACGAAGGACTCCACGGTCACGAAGGCGTGGACATCCAGCTCTCCCTTCCAGGGCAACCTTTCCCCGGTCACTGAGCGCCCGTGGCGCGGTGTCGGGCTGAACTTCGGGTTGGTGCCATGACCGGTCTCTACTTCGAGTTCCACTTCCCGCTGAGCCTGCGCGATCTCATCATCAACCTGCTCAACTTCAAGGGCTTCGACCCGAAGAACCCGGTCCCTCCGGTCACCACCGGTACTCGGCAGTGGTTCTCGCAGCCGCGCGTCTCCACTGACCCGACGGTGGAAGCTGTGCGCGTGAATTACAAGCTGCCCCTGTCGGTTTCGGAAATCGGTGTCGAGATCGCTCGCGAGTCCTGCCGGGTGGAGTTCTGGTATAAGGACCGATCGAACAACTGGCTCCAGATGCGCGACCGACAGCGAGTTCCGTTGGCACTCAACGTATCTGGCTCCTCTGCGGCCTCGGCGAGTTGGTATAAGTACAACTCCACCGTCTATCCCATCGTGGCGAAGGCCGTCGAGATCAGGATGGTGCGTACCCCCGATCCGACGGTGGCCCAGCGGCCCTATTCGGTCGGCCTGATGAACCTGCTCGTCAAGCGCAACGTCTACGAGCGCAACCAGGGCGTGCAGTACCTGGAGGATGAGCAGGACGTCCTCGGCAACGTCATCACGAAGTACATCAAGGACTGGGACGCCACCAAGGCGATCGACCACGACGCGACAACCTACTGGAAGTCGGCTCCGATGCCGGACCCCAGCGCGGTGGTCAGCTGCTACCTGGACGTGCGTACCCCTGACGGTCAGCCGCAGGCGATGGATCAGATTTATATCGACCCGGTCCATTCCGGTCAGCATCTGAACATCTACTACTCCAACGACGAGACGGTCACCAGTCGGCGCATCTCGCCTATCTCGATGACGCCTGACACCGACAACAACACCGAGTGGCGCGTGGGTGTCGGTCGTCGGGATATGTCGAACCAGACGATGCAGGATGCTCTGTACGAGTTCTCGACACTCTGGGGACCGAAGCTGCGCCAGCCTGCGTGGTTCGGCATGGAGTGGCACCCCGACTTCGATCCGCTCAGTGGGCCGTCGAACAATCCGGTGCTGTTCCGCGTCGTGCCGCCTGCCGGAGCGACCGGGTGGGCTCCTGAGGTCACCTACGACCCTGGCGCAGGCACCTTCAACCTGACCTTTCGCCACGAGGGCGACGCTCCGGTCACCTACAGCGCGCCGATGACCAACGCCTTCGAGAAGGACGAGCCGGTACGCATCCTGGCGGGGTGGGCCTATGGTCCCGATCGTTTCATCCTGCGAGTGGTCGATCGCAACAGCAACGTCATCGCACAGACCTCTGGCAACACTGAGACGGTGCCCGACCTGATCACCTTCGACGGCGCGGTGCGGTTCTACCGGTTCCGGGGGCTCATCACGGCTACCGTGCTGAAGCTCCAGGACTGGTCGACCGAGATCACCCAGTTCTTCGCCAATCCGGTCACCTACGTCAACCCGGACCCGGTGCTGCCGGACGCGCAGGGCAGCGTACCTCCCAGCTCGCTCGACGACGCCATCTACGCGGCGGACTGGACCCAGCAGGAGATGGGCGTCGGCGGCGTGGATCACACCGAGTTCGCTTCCAAGGAGTGGTCGCCGGTCTGGATGAACTACGTCGCTGAGAAGGGCGTGCTCAACCTCCCGCAGATGGTCTCGGCGAAATATCTGAAGCTGGAGTTCACCAACCTCACCGAGGAGCCCTACCCCATCTACGAGTCGGGCATCGACGTCAGTTACAAGGTGTTTCCTATCTCGGTCCAGCAGGTCTCGACGATGGGACCGCGTCTGTTCACCGGGCCGGAGGTCGGCGGGCTGTTCGGTGTCGCGAATCTCAACGGCATCAAGAGCCTGAACTGGTTCAACCCCTTCGCGGTCATCGGTGCTGGCTTGTCGATTATCACTCCGCAGACCGAGCCCGTGGTTATCGACACCGGTCAGGGCTATGTCACCAAAGTCCTTCCGCACCAGGCAGATTCGTCGATCACCAAGACTTACCGCGCGGAGCTGTCTCGGCGTCAGGTCTACCGTCGTGACGTGCTGGACCCATACGTGCTGGCGGAGAATCAGTACTACACCACGATCAAGGGCGAGGGGCTGGCGAAGCTCCAGCCCTTCACCAACATCCCGTGGCAGGAGATCGAGGCCGCGAATCCTGGTGCCATCACTCATAAGAAGGCGCTCGGCGCTGTCCCGGTGCGCGGCACGGACTGGTGGATTTTCCCCGGCCAGGAGCTGCGCATCCCCGCGTCGGTCATGGAGCGCATCACCTCGACTTCGACGGTGACTGAGCGCCGGGCCACGCTGGAGAAGCGCGTGCGCTTCACGACGACGGCGGTCCACCGTTACGAGGTCCGTACGCTCCGGCGGGACGCGGCCATCGCCTATTTCGCGGGTCTCCGCGAGGTCATGCCGATGATCTCCAGCTTCGTGTTCGGCCAGGACAAGGAGCAGTTCGACTTCCCGTTCTACAGCCCGGCGCAGTGGAACTACTCGCGCATCCGCACTGCCGACAACTCGGTGGTGACCTATGACAACTCCGACGGGCCGACCGGCCACGCGGAGATGTACTTCAACCTCCAGACCTACAGCAACTTCGTGAAGATGAAGGCCGACTTCCGCGACTCCGGGATGCTGCGTGGAGAGGCGATGTGGGCTTCGGACAACAGCGACAAGCTCAGTCCGTACGCCAAGCTGATCCCCGCGAGCATCGACGGCTCGATGTGGTCGGACGCCTTCGTGGAGTGGTCGGACACGGTGGCTCCGTGGGGAGCTGTGCGCGGCGTCGTCGCGGCCAACCTCGACCCCGATCGTCGGTATCAGGGGCGGCGAGTGCTCCGGGTGTCGCGCGTGGCCGGTGCCGGTGAGGCTGGTATCTCGCTGTTCCAGGAGACCCACTACATCCCCGGCGCGCTGTTCCGGCTCGGCTGTGTCATCTACAAGCCCTACGCCACCGACAACATCATCCTGCTGCGCCTGGTGCGCGTCAGCGACAATGCGGTCATCTACGAGACCCCCGTCCAGGCGGGAGCGGGCCGCTGGACCGACTTCACGACCGAGCTGGTGGAGGTTCCGGCGGGCACTCAGGAGTACCGCATCCAGCTGGTCTCGACCGGTGACGACGCTGACGAGCTGTACATCTCCGACGTCTACTCCGAGCTGACCCACGTGCGGTACTACATGAAGCTTGGCGCGTCCGGCTACAACCACGAGGTCACCGACCTCCGGTTCAAGGACACTGCTGCGGTGACCTCGACGACGCCGGTCAATCAGGCCACGGTTCGCGCGGTGATCATGAGCGACGAGGGCTTCGCCTACGGTGCGACCCTGACCCCGCTGTATCTCCAGTAATTTTTTTCTGGAGAGTGTTGACTTCTCTCTATACTCGTGTATATTTAGTGGTGTCAGAGAGATACGGCCCCCGGCCACACCCCACAGAGGAGATCGACATGAACGCCAACACCACCGCAGCCGTCACCTTCGAGACCGGCCAGTTCCTCGCCGAGCCGCTCGTCACCGACACCCTCGTCTACGAGGTCGTCAAGACCTCGGCCAGCAGCGTGTGGGTCCGCCGGACTCAGGAGTCGGGCAACAACCACCGCGACGTGAACGTCGACCAGGGTCCGTTCCCGCTCATCTGGCAGGGTCAGAAGGCCAACCCCGACGCCGAGATCAAGCGCCTCGGTATCCGCAAGGACGGCAGCATCCGGATGTACGCGGGCGGCAGCAAGCTCCGCCTGGCCCCGATCGTCGGCGGTGAGCCCGTCCGGCGCGTCGACTACCGCTACTGATCCACCGACGGCGGGAGCCTACGGGCTCCCGCCACCACTCCCCTCCCTCCCGACCAAAGGAATCTGCCATGTCATTCGCTCAGGAAGTCTCCGACACCACCGCTGCTCTTGCCCATCTCGACGACTTCGCCCTCATCCGTGAACTGCTGATCCGCGTCGGCAAGCGTGTCGATGCTCTCCCGGATGAACTGACCAAGGACGCCATGCTGGAGCTGGCCATCGACCTCTCCGCCGACATGGGCGTCACCGGTGACGATGTCGCCGTGGACGAGCCCGATCCCGCCAAGGAGATTGTCGTCTCGGCGGCGGAGCTGTTCTACGGCTACTCGGCTCTGGCTGGGTTTGACATCGTCCACCACTGACCCCCTTGCACTTTCCCCTATACGTGTGTATATTCGTAGGTGTTAGGCCATAGGCCACCACCACCACGAAGGAGATCGAGATGCGCGCCACCATTCACACTGACTTCACCAACATCGATTCGATGAGCAACCCCACTTACGTCGCGATCAAGGTGGAGAACTTGCGCGAAGGCATGGTCGTGCTTGATCCCGAATTGGGTACGCCTGCACTGGGTATCGATCACCGCATCACCGCAGCGCGTGGTAGTGGCAACGTCTCGTGGTTCGCTGCGGACCTGGAAGAGGGTGGCTGGACTCAGCTCAATCTCCGCAAGGGCATCACTGTCCAGGTAATCGCCGAATAGTCACCCCCCCCCATCCCGACCAAGAGAGAGATAGGACAATGCGAATTTTCACCACATCGGCCCAGCGCGATCTGGCCCTCGTCGCCTACGACGCGGCGCGCATCACGGCCACGATCACCGGCTCGGTCGGTGCTCGACAAATCGAAAGCCGGATCATCGACGGCGAGCGTATCGAGGTCCGCGCGACCTGGCACCGCCGCGACGAGGTCGCCGACTTCAAGCACGTGGCGGTGGTGGCACGATGAAGACCCCCGAGGGAGAGTTAAATCCGGCGACATAGCGCGGACAAAGGGCGGCCAAGGGTCGGTCTTCGGACTGGCTGATAAAGGCGAGAGTACGTCGGTGCCGTACCTGCTCATTACCAAAATAAATTGGTGGCTGTTGCCCTCGGGTCAGCGGGGAGCCAGGCCCCCTCGTAGGATTCTGCGAGCGGCCTGGCTCTCTGTCATTGCCAGCTCCTCTGCGCTGAAGCGCGACAGGTTCTCGATGGTCCCCTGGGTGGCGGCGCTGACCGCTCGCCGGGCTTCGTTGATGGCCCAGACATCCTCTTCGACCGATCCCTCGACCACGTAGACGTAGGCGGTGAGGCCGTCGAGGTGACTGTCGGCTCGGTCGATCCGATCGTTGCGCTGCATGAGGATGTCGGGATCGTAGGGCGACTCGACGTTGATCACGTATCGGGCGTTCTGGAAGTTGAGCCCGTAGGCTCCGGCGTCCGACGACAGGAACACTGTCAGCTCAGGGTCGGCCTTGAAGCGGTCCTGCGCGCTCTGTGCCTCCGCGTCGGTCATGCCGGTTCCGTAGTGGGTGACGTAGGGGATGTGCCGGTTCCGGAGTTCCTTGGCGAGCAGAAACAGCGTGAGGTAGGTCCACTGGGTGAACACGACGACCTGATCGCCCTGCTCCCTGATCTGGGTGATTTTGTCGATGATCATCTCGAATTTCGAGGACGGCGTTCGCATCACCCAGTCGGAGTGTTCGAGCACCATGCGCTGTGCCACTTCACTTTCGCTGTAGCGCAACGCGGCAGGGGTGTTGGCGATGTAGCGCAGGCAGGCGTAGTACTGCGCGATCTGGGCGTCAGCGTCGTCCCTGGCCCACTCCCGCAGGGTGGTGGCGATCCTGCGCTCCTCTGGCGACGGCTGGACGTAGACGACCTCGGTGGTCATTCCCTTGAAGTACTCGCGCACTCCGGGGTCGGTCTTCCGCACGGCCATCGTGGCGCGCGAGACGCGGTGCCGGACCTCGACGAGTTCGTGGAGGTTCCAGTGGTAGTTCTTCAGCGTGACGCCGTTGCGCATCTGGTACGTCTCGACCTTGTCGCAGTAGCGGTCGATGAAGTCTTTCCGAGTACCGAGCGGGTTTTTGTTGGTCAGGAGTTCGTAAACGTCGTGGTAGCGCAGCGGGCTCGACTTCACGATGGATGCCGACATCGGCCAGACGTGGGCTTCGTGGGCCATTTTGAACAGCTTGTCGAGGGCCTGGCGGGACTTGTTCCGGTCATTGTCTCCCCGGAGAACCAGCTGCACCTCGTCGCAGATGAACAGCACCTTCCGCCCGACGATGAGGTTGGCGATCTCGTCATAGTCGAACTTGCACTTCTCGTAGTTGAGCACGAGGACCTTCGCCTCGGTCTCGGCGTAGCGCTTGCGGCGTCGATCCTTCGATCCGTCGATCACCTCGGCTGTGAGCTGGGTGACCTTCTCGATCTGGCGGGCCAGGTTCACCTTGTTCTTCCGGAGGGTGAAGGCGAGCACGATCTGGGCTCGCATCAGGTTCACCATCTGCTGCGCCCCGGCTGCGGCGATCACCGACTTGCCGGTACCGGTGCCGAAGTTGAAGAAGAAGCCATCCTTCGAGAGTCGTACGTTGCGGCTGTCCACCGCTCGCCGGATGGCGAACTGCTGGTAGGGGAACAGGGACTTGCCCTCACCGAGGTTGACCCCGGACACGCTGAGCGGCTTGGACCACTGGAGGTATCGCTCGACGATGGGCTTGGCCGACTTCATGATGTAGACCTGCCGGTGCTCTGCCTCCAGCTGTTTCATCAGCTCGCCGTACATGAACAGCTCGGATAGGAGCGAGAAGTTGGAGATGTAGTCGGAGTGCTCGCGGACGAAGCTCTCCTGGCCGTCTGGCGCGAACAGCGACAGCTCGCCGGGGTAGTCGGTGGATTCCTCGACGACACATAGCTTCCGCCCATCGGCGAGGGCTGCGCGTACATCTTCGAGGTCAACGTATGTCTGGCTCATGGGACCTATGGTATTCGTAGTGTTAACACAACGTCTGAGGAGACGAGCATGAAAATTCGCGAGAACGTCGTTGCCCGGTGGTCACTTCAGTGCAAGGACTTCGAGTCCGACGAGACCGGTCGGGAGTTCCTGAAGTTTCTCACCGCGTGGTGCGATGCAGCCGAGGAGCTGTACGACCGCGACAACACCTACGAGGAGCTGCCCAATGGCAACTGCTCGGGTAGCGCGCGCTCGGTGCGGAGCTGTTTCATGGAGGCGCTGGACATCGTCGAGAAGGACCTGGGGGTCCTCGACGGCACGTTCCTCGGCGCGATGATCATGTACATCTGCGGCTCGTGGATTCACGGGGAGGCTCTGGTCGATCAGTTGTCCCAGGTAGAGCTGAAGGTCGTCGGCACGGCCATCGCTCAGGAGACGGCCCTGATGGAGAAGATGGCCGAGGGCATGACGAAGGAGCAGGCCCTTCACGCGATGTCGGCACAGGGTGTCGACGAATCGGTGGTCGACCCCAGTAACGAAACGGAATCGGCCACCGATAGCTAGGGTGTAGGAGCGCGTCCGGGGACGAGGTTGCCCCATCCGACGCCTGGTAATTTTTCCTGAGGAGGAAAATGTGAGCATGTCCGAGCTGGTCACCCAGCAACAGCTGAAGTCGGCGCTGGAGGGTGGCGCGAGCTACGCCGACATCGTCAAGACGGTCACCGCCGATGCGGCTGCCGTCGAGCCCAAGAAGAAGTCCAACCTGGCGAAGCGCAAGGCCGCGTTCGTCGAGGCCGTCGCCAAGAGCGACCGCAAGGTGCTCGCTCGCCTGCGCAAGGGGATGCGCGAGTACGTGTCGGCGATGGCCGACGTCGAGATGACCGAGCCCCGAGAGCTGACCCGCGACGAGGCCAGCGCGTTGATGCGAGAGATCGTGACTCGCACTGAGATCGACGAGTTCCTGGAGTCCCGGAAGGACACCATCAAGTCGCTGGTGTTCGCCTCCATCGAGGAGGCCCTTCGGGCGAAGGGTATCGAGGAGCCCGAAGCACACTCCGGCGCGCTGTATGTGCCCGAGCTGGGCAAGGTCTTCAAGAAGGAGGGAGCGGGCTACAAGCCCGCCCAGATCGACCAGAAGGCACTGAAGGCTTTGCTCGGCGACGACGCCGACAAGGTCTTCCGCGAGGAGACCATCCCCGCCAAGACCGTCACCGTGCTCGACGAGGAGTCGCTGGGCAAGCTCATCATGGACAAGCCCGAGGTGCTGGAGACCGTCCGGCAGGCCCTGGTCCCCGGCGAGCTGCGTTCAGCGAGGTTTGTAATAAGGGATTACGAGCCCGGACAGGAGGCCGACGGTGCAGTTCAGTGAGCTGTCTCAGGTCGAGGCTGAGCCGGACGCCACGGTGGTCGCGATCATGCCCGACGGCCTCCCGCTGAAGGTGACCGGCGTCAAGGTCGAGACCCACCCCCGTGAATCCGTCGGCGGTCAGACCGTCTGGCTCGACGTCGAGGAGCTGTGATGTCGCAATTCATCGGATGGGCTCAGGGTGGGCGCGGCGTCGCCTCTCGACAGGGGTCCAAGCAGTCCGGCATGGACGTGGGAGCGAGCGGGTGGAATACCGGCGCTCAGATCGTCATGACGCACAGGGACGGCAAGGATCACGTCAAGGTGTATCGCACCAGCGGCACCTCCGGTGTCGGCCACAGGAAGCTGGTCGCCGAGTGGGAGGAGGAGGTCTGATGGGAGTCGACCTGACCTTGTACGCGCTCGGTGTCAACCACGAGCAGCGAGACCGCGCCGAGGCGAAGATCAAGGAGCTGCTGAAGCCCTGGGAGTACGAGCGGGTCCTGTACAAGGACGAGCCGCAGTCGCCATCGCAACCCCTCTCAAATCCGTTGCACGAGGGTCACTTTCTGACCTTCTCCTCTGAGTCCCATTGGGGCCGTGGAGACCTGGAGGAGGGCGACCTGGACGTGCTGGAGGTTCGGACGTTCCTGCGTTGGCCGATGCGGGGTTCCTGGCCGGATACCTACATGCTGGTGCGCGCTCTCCAGGCCAGCCTGCCGTCGTCGCACTCGCTCTATATGGAGCCCGACGCCACCTGTATCTACGAGCCGTCGCCGAGCACCCTCGTCACCGACAGTCGCCTGGCGTGGTTCTGGGACAAGTGGGCCGAGGGCGACGTCTTCGACAACTACTACATCCGCGAGAGCTACTGGAAGCGCTGATGGGCGATCTCACGGTCAGCGATCCGAGGGTGGACGCGGCGGTTGACTTCACCGAGGTCCACGATGGCTGGTACGAGGCTGAGTGTGAGTGCGGGTGGGAGACCTCCGGCACCGCACCGGTCGTCGAGGACGCTGTCTTCGAGCACGTCTACGTCGAGGTGGTGCCGTGAAGCCCGAGCAGAGGGCTATCCGGGACGCGGGTATCGAGGTCACCTACACGACTTCGGAGGTGGCTCGCATCTTCCGCAAGACCCGGCAGTGGGTGCTCTGGGGCCTGAAGGCGGGCAAGTTCGTCGACAAGAGCGGCGAGCCTATCGCACCCCGGATGGTCGAGGACCGCTACATCTGGACCAAGCAGAATGTCGATGACGCAGCGATCAGCTGCTACAACCGACGCACGATCGACATCGAGGAGCTGAAGCGCATCATGCGTAAGACGATTCAGGACACAGGGGCGATCAATGGCAAGTACTAGCCGACTCATGGTCGTGGACGGCAGCAATGTGTTCTACCGTTCTTACTTCGCGATGAACCGCACGGGGCTGTGCGATCAGCGTGGTAGGCCGACCGGCGGTCTGTTCATGGCCACCAAGCAGTTCCTGTCTTATCTGCGCCTGTTGGAGCCCTCGCACTGCATCTGGCTGTTCGATCACGGTCGCTCCGAGATGCGTACGGCTCTGCGGGAGGACTACAAGGGCCACCGCAAGACCTCTGCTGTCGCGGACAGCTCCGAGCAGCCCGAGCGCAGCACTCGCGAGCTGATCATGGAGCAGGTCGAGGCGTTCCGAGAACTGTTGACGCTCTGCGGCGTTGCTCATCTGTCCCAGCGCGGTGTGGAGGCCGACGACCTGATCGCCACCGTGATCAAGGGCAAGGACTGGCCGTATCAGGTGGAGGACACCGTCATCGTCTCCGGTGACCACGACATGTTCCAGCTGATCTCCGACTCTCCACTGGTGCGGATGTTCCGGCCTGGCGACGAGGCGTCGTACACCCCGCGTCCAGGCGTGGGCATGGGCAATCTCGCTCCCACCAGCACGCTGTTCGGCGTTCCCGAGGTGGTGGCGAAGTATGGTCTGCCGCCGAGCAAGCTGGCCGAGATGTACGCGCTCGTCGGTGACAACTCCGACAACATCAAGGGCATCTACGGCGTCGGGATCAAGACGGCGACGAAGTGGATTCAGAAGTACGGCGACCTCAGCCGCGTGCTCGCCTACGAGCAGAAGTGCGCAGGGTGGGAGAAGCACTGCGCGATCAACCTGGAGCTGATGCAGCTCGACGGTTCGGTGGGTGAGGTCCCGATGAGACTGTCCGACTGCGAGCTGGCCGAGGACATGCGGCAGGCGCATATCCCTCTCGCCGCTCAGCCCTTCATCGATTCCTACGACATGACATCCCTGATCAAGGAGAATGCGTGAGTCAGCAGTTCGATGGCTGGTACGACATCTACGCGCGCAAGACTGTTGCGCCCGTGGAGGCCCCGCTGCTGATCGTCGGAGCCAAGCAATTTTTTCTGATGGCCGAGGACAAGACGCCGATCCGGGACCTGACCGGCGGCGGGGGAGCCATGCCTCTCGGTCATGCCCAAGACCTTGTCGGCGACGCTCTGTTCGGGACGGTGAAGTACTTCTATCAGGGAGGCCCGCATACCCTCCACGGCCTCCAGATGGAGTACCTGGGGTGGCTGTCCAAGCACTTCCCTGCGGACTACCGCTACCAGTTCTTCTCCAGCGAGACCGAGGCTCTGTATTCGGTCCCGGATGCCTTGGGCGTGGAGCCGATCGCTGTCACCTGGATCAATCGCGATGCGCCTCGCCATCTGGATCAGTGGAGGCACTTCACCGACGTGCTCCATACCCATCAGCACGCCGATAAGCCTCAGGTGGCGGTTGTGGCTCCGATCCATCCCGATACCTTCGAGCCTCTGTCCACTGAGGCATTGAGGGAGGTGGTATCCCTGCGAGATGCGGGGATCAAGATCGTCTGGGATGAGACCGTGTTGGGAATGGGCTGGCGGCGCTCCACAGTGTTCGACACGCCCCACTACGCCGACGCCGTGGTGCTCGGTGGCGGACTCGGTGGCGGGCTCCCTCTGGGTGCGATTGGGGGTCGAGAGCTGTGCGCTGCGCCCTCGGATCGTCTGGCTGGCTCCGCGCTCGCCTACACCGCCGGTCTCCACACGCTGAGATTGGCGATGGTGAGCACGGCTGGCGCTGATGCTCCACATATCGTCGACCATCTCGTTGACAAGCTGGAGGAGCTGACGGATCGGTACGATCACGACTTCGAGACGGGCGGGGAGGGTTTGCTCCGGTACCTTCGCTTCAAGAGCGATAGGATCGCAGGGGAGGTCGTCAGGGCGGGCCGGAAGAACGGTCTGCTGATGGCATATCACGGTGAGTACGTGAGGCTAGCGTTTTCGGTGATCTGTGAGCTGCGAGACGTTGACGGCTTGGTGGGACTCCTCGACGGAGCATTGAAGGGAGTCGGTCGTGGAACGTAAGACGGTCAACCTGGAGCTGGAGGGTGGCAACCAGCTGCTCCAGAAGTACCTCGCCAAGAAGGCATCTGATTATGCCGAGCTGGACTTTGAGACCAACATCGCGACCTACACCGGGTTCGTCACGGGGCTCGACGAGAAGTGGGTACGCATCACCGAGAGCCGCCGGGACGGTGCGGCGGGGACCTTCAACGCGATCCTGATCAAGATCGACAACATCTGCGCGATGTCCGAGACCGGGCGGCACCTACGAGACCTGTCTGCCAAGGAGGCCACCCGCGTGCGCGCGTTCTCCGGCCTGTTCGTCAAGGCGTCGCAAGGCGAGATGGGTCGACTGCACGACGCTCGCGGTGACGAGGACTAGTATCGGACCCCCGACCAAGAGGAGGTTGCTGTGCAACGCCCTGATCCGATCGAAAAATATATGGACACCCGCGTCGAGGACATGACGCCGTCCGAGATGGCCACGTACATGAAGCTGTACCTGTCCAACCGCTACAGCATCGACTTGCCGCTGGACGGCATCAAGGAGCGAAAGACCTTCGAGGCGTTCAAGAAGCGCTATCCCAACGGTGTCGCGGGGCGCATCCTTCAGTGGGTGATGATGCATCACGGCGGGCGCAAGGACGGGCAGTACATCACGAGTTCTGTGTTCTCAGCGGCGATGTCGTGGTGGACCGACAAGATGTACCTGGAGCTTCAGGCTCACGAGCAGACTCAAACCCGCTGTGCCGCTGCCGAAGAACCGTTGCGCGGTGCATTCCTCGACTCCAGTCACATGGTCTGATGATGGAGATGAGGTATCGCTACCTCCCCGAATCGGAGCTAGCGCGACTCTATCGAGATCATCCGCAGGTCAAGCGGAGCCCGGAGAAGTACTGCCCCACGTGCGGCCTTGAGCGGCACTATCTTTGGCGGGGCGAAGACCGGCAGTGCGACTGCGAGTTGCAGCTCCAGCTCCACAAGCATTATCTCGCTGCGGGTATCGGCGTGAACTACCAGCGGCTGAGTTGGGACGACTACGAGGGCGATGAGTCCATCCGCATCATGTGCGATAAGTACCTGGCTCGGCACCAGGCGTACGTCGGCAAGGGCATCGGGCTGCTGTTCTACGGGGAGATCGGCACCGGCAAGACCTTCGGTGCGACGATGCTGCTGAAGGACCTGATTAAGATCGGATATTCCTGCTACTCAACGACTTTCGCGTCTATGATCGAGATGTTCACGGCGGGCTGGAAGTCGAAGGACGACCAGCGTTACTTCCAGGAAAAAATCGTATTCAGTGACGTGCTGCTGCTCGACGACCTCGGGCGGGAGCTGCGGACCAAGAACAAGCTGAGCGAGTCGACGTTCGACGACGTTCTCCGGCGACGGGTCCAGGACGGCAGGCCGACCTTCATCACCACCAACATGAGCCTGGTGGAGATGCAGGAGGGCTACGGTGCGGCAGTGCTGTCCCTGCTCAGTGAGAAGTCCGTCACGCACAAGGTGGTCGGCGACGACTACCGACCGCGCGCCAACAAGCGCATGGTCAAGGAGGTCCAAGACGGCGAGTGCCGACCGATCTTCTGACGCCCGACCAAGGAGAAATGCATCGTGATGATGGAGCTGGAGAGCGCTCTGCTGGCGCATCTCGTCTCAGCTGACGCGATCAAGCAGTGCTGGGACGAGGGGCTGCGCCGCGAGGTCTTCGAGGACCCGCTGAAGGGCCGCATCTACGACTTCGTGCTGGATTACTGGCGCGAGACGGCGATGAAGCGGGCACCGAGCGAGACGGTGTTGACCGAGGAGTTTCCTGGCTTCACGCTGGAGCCTTCGGACGAATCGCTGACGTGGGTCATCGGCAAGCTGAAGGCTCGCTACAAGGCCAACCAGGTGCAGAACCTGTTGCGCACTGCTGCGGTGATGTCCACCGAGGACCCTGACGGCGCGCTGACCGAGCTGTACATGAACAGCCACCACATCCGCGAGGCCGTCGCTCCGCGCATGGACCGCGTCATCGTCCACGAGACCATCGAGTCCCGGCGCGATCGGTACCTGGCTCGCAACCAGGAGGTGCGCGGTGGTGCGACGGTTGGTCTGGCTGAGGTCGACGAACACACGGGCGGCATCCTGCCGGGCGAGCTGGCGATCGTCGCGGCCTACACCAAGACCGGCAAGAGCTTCATGCTGGTGAATGCGGCGGTCCAGGCTGCGGTGCAGCACGGCAAGGTGCCCTACATCGCCACCCTGGAGCAGAACATCGACGAGTTCGAGGATCGCATCGATGCGTTCTACTCCGGCGTCGGCTATCGCGATCTGACTCACGGCCAGCTGTCTGCCGAGGACCTGCGGACGCTGCACGAGGCGCAGGACCGGATGCGCGATGAGGGTCACGTGATCCACCTGGAGCGTCCGGGGCGCGGTGATCGCACGGTGGTGAACCTGGTTAATCGGGCTCGCGAGGTCGGGGCGGACTATCTGATCATCGACCAGCTGTCATGGATGGACGCGCGGCAGCGGTACCGGGAGCGCCGCGACCGCTACGAGGAGCTGATCTACGAGCTGAAGGAGGAGGTGTCGCGCGAATCGTCGGGTCAGATTCCGTGTTTCATGGCCGTCCAGTACAACCGCGAGGCCGTGTCTAAGGGATCGTCCGGTGGTGGGCTTCACAACATCGCCAACAGCGCCGACATCGAGCAGACGGTCGACATCGCCTACGGCCTGCATCGGACTGAGGAGATGCGCGCCAACAACGCGATGGTCCTGAAGACTCTCGGCTCCCGGCGCAACGATCCGAAGAACTGGCTTCTCGGCTGGTACCTCGACCACGAGACGCGCATCTTCGTGCGCTCGGAGTTCGAGGCCGATGACGGCGATGGGGGCGAGTGATGGGGCTCAGCGAGCTGTCCAAGCGGCAGCAGGCCGAGGAGATGCGGCTGGAGTATCTGCGCCGCATCGACGCCGAGGCTGTGCTGGAGCACTACGGTGCGGACAACGTGCATCAGCACGGCGACGAGATCATCCACAGCTGCCTGATCGACCGCGTCGACCCTCACCATTCGCACGGTGACGCCAACCCCTCGGCGAGCCTGAACGTCGAGAAGAAGGTCTACAACTGCTACGGCTACGGCGGCGGCGACATCCTGTGGTTCATCACGAAGATGGAGCGCAAGGAGGAGCTGTATCAGGTCGTCCCGATGTTGGGGCAGTTCCTCAACGATTCCACCGTCGACACGGCGACGTTCCTGGAGGAGATGGAGAAGTATCTGCGCGACGACGTCTCCATTGACTCCCTGCCTACCTACAACGAGCGGATTCTGCGACGGTGGGCGAAGTATCACCCCTACCTCCGCAGCCGTGGCATCACCAAGGAGACCGCTCAGGAGTTCCAGCTGGGCTACGACGAGGACAACGCTCGCATCACTATCCCGCACTGGGTCAACGGCCAGCTCGTCGGCTGGCAGCGACGTTCGCTGTCTGATCCCCGCTGGCCCCAGACTCAGGTGGAGCGCGCGCAGGACGGCACCGAGCTGGATGGCGGACGCATCCCGAAGTACAAGAACAGCTCCAACTTCCCCAAGGACTCGACGCTGTATCGACTCGACGCCGTACGGCAGGCGAAGCCGCACGCGGTGATCGTGGTGGAGTCTCCGATGTCGGTCGCCAAGGCGCACAGTTGCGGGATAACCAACGTCGTCGCGACGTTCGGCTCCAAGGTCAACCAGCCCCAGATCGACCTACTGAAGCCGTTTCATCAGGTGATTGTGTGGTTCGATGCCGACCCCGCCGGGGAGAATGGCGCGTACAAGCTCATGGAGGGCTTGTGGCATCACACGATGGTCACTCACGTCATCCCCGAGGATGGCAAGGACATGGCTGACTACGATGCCGACGGCATGAGGGAGCGGCTACAGCTCCCGTACATCGAGCCAGCCGTGCTGGCTCTCGCACGATTGGAGGAGCGCTATGGCAACCGACGACGGTGAGCTGAACTATAACGTCGAGATCAAGCCGGTGATCGGCGATTTCGACGACGAGGCCGACCAGGAGGCGTTTGTGGCGATGCAGGAGGCCAATGTGGCTGACGCCGAGCGCATCAGTGAGGCGATGTCCGAGAAGGGTGTACCGGACGCGAAGAAGCCCATCTGAGCCATGTGGTACCCCGACCAAGGAGTGGGCTTCCCCTCGACCAGTCAGGAGCTGGTCCAGCGGCCCCGGAACACCGCTGATCCCAGCGGTTACTACTCCGATCTCGATCTGCCCCCGTGGGCCTCTGAGCGCGAGATCGCTCGGCGCTGCCGCTGGCTCATGTCGAGGTTCCATCCCGACGGTCCCGCTCCCAACCCTGAGCTGTACGCGCATATCGCCATGATCTCGAAGGTGCTGCGCAACCCCGTTGAGCGCGTGAAGTACGAGCGGACTCCGCCGGGCAAGGTCTACATCGACGAAGAGGTGGTCGCTCAGTTCCGCGCGGACGGCAAGGAGGACCTGCTCGTCGCGGAGCCTCCGGTCGTCAAGCCGGGGCGACCGCTGGCATGGACGTACATGTCAGATCGACCCAACGATCCTCGCGATCCCGAGCTGGCAGCACGGTGGTACCAACTGCTGCTCGACGCCGCTCACGAGCTGGGCTGGGTCTCGCGCATCCAACTGCACCTGACGGTCGCTCAGGTGAATGGTGTTGTGGGAGAGGAGGTTTACGTCTGGAAGCACGCTCCGAGTGTTGAGCGCGCGAGGGCGGTTCTCAAAGAGAACGCCTGTCGTACGCATCAGGTAGTGTGACGAATGCACGGCTGACAAGGGCCACGCACACTGAAGAAAAAAACTGAGAGGTTTGTGACATGGGTATTGGAATGGGCGCAGCTCAGGAGGCTGGCGAGCGCAAGGCCGCACAATCTGGCGGCGACTTCGTCCCGATGATTTTCTGGAAGGACGATCGGGCGGGCGAGAAGAAGCAGTACAAGAAGATCGTTCGGTTCCTCACCGACGACGTCGTCACCTGCACCCTGTACGAGTTCGTCAAGGGCGGGCCGGACGGCAAGGGTCGCGACTTCATCGCACCGGCATCTCTCATCGATGACGAGGGCAAGCCGCTGTTCGAGGAGGTGGCCGGGGAGAAGGATTTCTTCCTGGAGAACAACATCCAGCTCCCGAACTACAAGGGCGAGCTGAAGCCCGCGAAGGACGAGGCCAAGGAGCGCACGCTCGGTCTGGCCGTGCTCCGCGAGGAGTACACCGCCAAGGAGGATCGCGGCGGTCGTGAGGTGGCCGTCGTCAAGACCCGTGACCTGGTCGAGAAGCGTGAGTACGAGACCAAGGACGGCGAGAAGAAGACCGCCGAGGGGCCGGTTATCGGCATCGTCAAGCAGGGCTACAAGAACTTCTGGTCGACCCTCGTTGGGTACTACCAGCGGTACGGCACCATCTGCGACCGCGACTACGAGATCACCCGCAAGGGCAACGGGACCGACACCACCTACAGCATCATCCGGCTGGAGAAGGACGACGCCCCCGATCTCGCCGATGTGGTCGACGGCCCGAGCGCGCTGGCTCACTACCAGGCTCAGTACGAGAACCTCCGCACGCTGGAGGACTGGATCGTGCCCAAGGCCAAGTACGCAGCCGCTGAGGAGTGGCTGAAGGGCGGCGGCGGGTCGAAGTCTGACGCCCCGGCGCAGCAGTCGGCCTCCGACGACGACGGCCCCGTGCGGGGCGCGTCCGGTTCGGTGGCGGACGATCTCCGCAAGGAGCTGGAGGACTACAAGGCGTAATGCCTTGTAGGAGTGGGGAGGTCGGCACTCGGCCACCCTCTAGCACTGGGGGATCGGTCGCGGTTTCCCCTCCGGCTTTCCCCACTCCACCTCTCTCCCCCGACCACATCTCAATGCGAGGGCAGCCTCTTCATAGGCGGAAGCTCTCCAAGATGGAGCAGAAGTGTCGAAATACGTTGGGCTACACGTACATAGCCAACATTCATTCCTCGACGGCGAGGCGTCCCTGGACGCGATCGTCAGTCGCATCAAGTCCCTCGGGCAGTCTGGCGGTGCGCTCACCGACCACCAGGAGGTCGGAGGACACGTCGCCTATTACAAGAAGATGACGGCGGAGGGCCTGAATCCGATTCTGGGCATAGAGGGGTACTTCCATCCGCAGGCTCATCGGGCCAAGGAGCTGGGCCTGAAAGCCCCTGACTACAGCCACATCACGGTGCTCGCGCGCAACAACACCGGCCTGCGTAACCTCTGGGCCTGGTCCTCAATCGCCTACACCAAGTACCACCACTACCGCGCCATCGTCGACTGGTCGGACATGAAGGACCTCAGCGAAGGTCTCTGGGCCTCCGATGGCTGCGGGCTGGCATTCATGGCGAAAGCCATTGTCGCTGGGGACGATCAGCTCCAGCACGAGCTGATGGGTCGATACCTCGACACCTTCGGCGACTATTTCTTCATGGAGCTGCACACCTTTCAGTTCCTCAATCCGCAGACCGAGGACCAGAAGCGGATCAACGCTGAGATCACGCTGATGAACCAGCGGAAGGTCGACCTGGCCGAGGCGTACGGTGTCCCGCTGGTGGTCGTGAACGACGCTCACTACGCTCCACCGGAGGACTGGGAGCGGCACAATCTGGTGTGGTCGATGTCGACCAAGCAGAACGCGGACAACACCGGCCAGGGCCAGACGGCTGCCTGGATCATGGACGAGCCCGATCTGTTCAAGTACATGCGGCTGCACGGCATCAGCGACCGGATCACCCAGCAGGCCATCGACAACACGTCGATGATCGCGGGTACGTGCGATGTCGAGATCAAGCCTGCCGATCGGATGCCTGCGGTGAACGCCACCGAGGAGGACGACATCAAGCAGTTCCTCGCTCTCATCGAGCAGGGGTTTAAGCGTCGCGTCATCGACAAGGGTCTGGATCAGGAGCTGTACCGTGCGCGCATCGAACGCGAGTGCAAGGTCATCGTGGACAACCACTTCCCCGGCTACTTCAACGCGGTCTACGACCTGGTCCGTCATGCCAAGGAGGAGATGAAGATCGTCGTCGGTCCGGGCCGTGGCTCGGCAGGTGGCGCGCTGTGTTCCTACCTCATGGGCATCACCGAGCTGGACCCGATTAAGTACGACCTGCTGTTCGAGAGGTTCCTGGCGGAGGGTCGCGGTGGTCTCCCCGACATCGACATCGACATCCCTCAGGCTCGTCTGGCCGAGATCAAGGAGTACACCGCTCAGAAGTACGGTCATGGACACGTCTGCGGCATCGGCACTTTCACGCGCTCGGCTCCGAAGTCCCTGATCAATGATCTGTGTCGGGCCATGAGTGTCCCGATCAACGAGAGCAAGCTGATCAGCAAAGCCATCGGCAACCTGCCGACCAACGCCGCGCACACGCCACAGCAGCGCTGGAACACGATGCTGGAGCTGCGGGGCGATCGGCTGAGGCCGTGGATCGACAAGTATCCGGCGGTGTTCGCGCAGGGCCAGAAGATGGTCGGCATGATCCGGCAGTCCTCGGTCCACGCCTCTGGCTGGATCATCTCTCCCGATCCTCTGTTGGGTGAGCTGCCGCTGCGATCGAAGGACGGCAAGGTCGTCTCGCAGTTCGAGCAGGGCGACGTCGAGTGGATGGGGTTCGTCAAGTTCGATCTGCTGGGCATTCGGCACCTCGACACGATCCAGTACACCCTCTACTTCATCAAGGAGCGCCACGGCGTCGACATCAACGTCTACGACTTCGGCGACGATGAGTTCTGCGACCCGGCCATCTGGGACCGCATCGGCAAGGGGGACTGTCTCGGTCTGTTCCAGCTGGAGGCCGACCTCATGGCGAGCACGGCGAAGAAGCACAAGCCGCAGTCCGAGCGTGAGGTCGCGGAGCTGTTGGCCGTCAACCGTCCGGGCGTCATCGACGCCGGTCTGCTCCAGCCCTACATCGACCGCAAGCACGGGCGCGAGATGGTCACCTACGACCACCCCATGCTGGAGGAGATCACTGGCGAGACCTACGGCATCCTGATCTACCAGGAGCAGATCATGAAGATGTCCCGTCTGATCGCTGGCTTCTCGCCTGCCGACGCAGACTGGCTGCGCAAGGTGGTCGGCAAGAAGAAGGTCAACGAGTTGCCTGCCCTGAAGGAGAAGTTCGTCGAGGGTGCGCGCGCCAACCGTGAGTTCACCGGCACTTGCACGGCGTACAGTCCCGAGGCGACTATTCAGAAGCTCTGGACCTCGATCGAGGCATCTGGTGAGTACCTGTTCAACAAGTCGCACTCGGTGGCCTACGCGCTGATTGGGACCTGGGAAGCGTGGCTGCGGCACTACTACTACCCCGAGTTCATCGCGGCGTGCCTGCTCTCCGACGATGACGCCGACAAGATTCCGCGCTACGTGCGCCATGCCGAGCGCAACGGGGTCGAGGTGCTCCCTCCGGACATTAACGCGTCCAACCGTGGCTTCACTCTCACCGACCAAGGCGTGCGCTACGGGCTCACCACGGTCAAGCAGGTGGGCGATCGGTCCTATGACGAGATCGTCCGCACACGCCCGTTCGAGTCGCTGGCCGACATGGTGGAGAAGGTCTCCAAGGGTGCGGTGAACAAGGCCGTCACGCTCAACCTCATCCACGTCGGTGCCTTCGACAGCATCAACCCGGACCGGGCGGCGGTCGAGCGCGAGTTCTACGAGCTGCGCAAGATCAAGGAGCGCGACCAGAAGCCCATCCCGGACTACAGCAATCGGCTGGAGATGTTCCGGATGGAGCGCGACCTCATCGGCTCGCCGATTCTGTACGATCCGCTGAAGCCCTATCACCAGATGATCTCCGATCTGTGCCTGCGCTCGCCGGACGCCATCGACGACTTGCGCACCGGAGACCTGGCGAAGGTCGGCGGGCTCATCACCAAACTGAAGCCGCACCGGACGAAGAAGGGCGACTGGATGGCCTTCATGACCATCACCTTCGAGGGCCAGGACTACGAGGTGCTGGTCTTCCCGGAGGCATGGGCGAGCAGCAAGATGCTGCTGGAGATGGATGCGCCGGTCATCGCGCGCGTCATCAAATTGAAAGACGACGCTGTCCATATGTCGCAGGTTCAACGCCTCGATTGGTTGGGATCAGGGAGATAGGGAGATAGAGAGATGGGAAAAATCTTCGACGATAAGATCGTCGAGAAGATCAACAAGGAGTTCGGCGAGGGCTCGATGGTGAGAGCCTCTGAGCTGCCGCCGATTCCGATGGTCCACTCGGGCTCTCTGTCGCTCGACTTTGCCATCGGTGCCGGAGGCATCCCTACCAACCGGGTGGTCGAAATCTGCGGCTCGGAGGGCTCCGGCAAGACCACGCTGGCTCTGCTCATCGCGCGCCAGGTCATCGACCGCAATCCTCAGCGCGGCCTGGTCTACATCGACCTGGAGCACAAGATCACCCCGTCGTGGATGGAGCAGCTGGTCGGCTCCGAGCGGATGGACAACATCATGGTTGTCTCGCCGGACAGCATGGAGCAGGCGCACGAGATTTACCGGCGGCTCGTCAAGGGCGGCAAGGTGGCGATGGTCATTGTCGACTCGATCGGTGGCGCTCCGACGAACCAGGCGATGGACGACACGCGCAACGTCGCAGAGAAGGCCGCGAGCATGGGCGGCAACGCCAAGGCCGTCTCGGAGTTCTCTCGGCTGGCGAACAACCTGTCGTCCAAGTACGACTGCCTCACCGTCGGCATCAACCAGACCCGCGACGACACCAAGTCTCGGCACGGCAACATGCTCCAGACTCCTGGCGGGCATGCCTGGAAGCACGCATGTGTGCTGCGGATCGAACTGCGCCGTGGCTTCGAGAAGTACACGATCAAGCGCGGCGGCGAGGAGGTCGTAGTCGGCTTCGACGTCCGGGCCAAGATCATCAAGAACCAGCTGGGCGGGCAGGAGGGCCGCACCTGCGAGTGGCGGTTCTTCACCGAGATCACCGATCAGTTCGGCGACTTCGGCATCGACACCACCGAGGAGTGCGTGCGGCTGGCGAAGGCCGTCGGTGTCGTGACCCAGGCGGGCGCGTACTACCGGCACCCGGCCTTCCCGGACGGACAGGTGATGGGTGGGGCCAAGATGCTCTCGCTCATCAAGGAGGACGCGAAGGTGCGCGAGGCAGTGATCGGGAGCGTCATGGATGCGCTGAGCCGTGACCCCGACAAGGTGTCCGAGATCGCTCCCATCCTTGCGGATGAGGACAACGGGCTGCCCCTCGCCTACAAGGATGGCCCGTTTCAGGACGTGGTCGATCAGACGGATAAGGAGGACCGAGCATCGGCTGCCGGTCTCGACAAGCTGGCAGAGCGTCGGCGTGAGGAGATGAGCAAGTGAAGGAACGGTGGCAGCAGCACGAGGCCCACGTCTGCGAGGTCCTGGATGTCGAGCCCACGCTGGCTTCGGGCTCGCAGTGGCACGACACCGGGGACGGGGTCACGCGGAACGCCTACTCGCTCTGGCCGATATGGTTCGATGCGAAATGCACCGTCCAGCGCGGCTACCACATCCAGCGGGGCTCGCTGAAGACGATGTGGGATCGGGCCACGGCGGCGGGCAAGAAGTTCCTGCTCCCGCTGCGCTTCGTGGATGACCACGGCCAGCATCAGGACTACGTCGTGATGCCTCTCGATGACTACGCGGAGCTGCTGGCGACGGCGCGCGCGTACTGGAACGAGCACGAGGGGTGACGTCGTGGGGCCGTACGACATCCTGGTCGATCTGGACCGCGCGACGACCGAGGGATGGGTGTTCACAGTGGAGCGGGAGCAGCAGTCTCCCAACACTCGGCTGCGGTACGAGGTGACCATGATCCACGACGAGAAGGGCATCTTCTCCGGCCGGGCCACGTCTCTGAAGGGGGCGTTCGCCAAGGTGCTGATGAAGTGGGCCGACATGGACGAGGAGGTCTCGGCGTCGTGAGCATGGGCAACATCCTCAACTCGCTCCAGGCCAAGCAGATCGTTATGCCCTACCTGGAGAACGCCTTCCACAACGATCAGTGGCCGGACGAGTACTACATCCGCGTCGACTCCGAGGACTACTACGGACTGACCGACGAGGAAGGTATCACTCACGACACCGGTCCAGGCGATGGCTACTTCCATCCGTCGAGCCACCCGCTGATGACGGCTCGGGAGCTGTACTACCGGTACCACCCCGACTTCGCCGCGCTGGTGCCCCGCGAGCGTCGGAGTCTGACGAGCCACATGACTCTCGCAGCGGGCACAGCGATGCACGCGGTGATTCAGACGCAGCTGTACATGGCGGGTCTCCTCATGCGCGGCGAGACCGAGGAGGACTTCGAGTGGCAGCCGGTCGATGGCGACCCCGACGTCGTCGGTCGCTGGGTCGAGAAAAATCCCTACGAGTGGGAGTACATCAACCGGCGGCACATGGTCCGGGGCCGGATGGACGGGCGGCTGCGGCACCCTCAGGGCGAGATCGGCTTCGAGTTCAAGAGCCAGAACAGCCGGGCGTACCGGTTCCAGGACTCTTCCAAGGACGAGTGGCGCTATCAGCTGAACCTTGGCATGGACGCTTGCGGGCTCAGTCGAGGCGTGGTGCTGGTGATGGAGATGGGTTACCCGTTTTCGTTCAAAGAGTTCCCTGTCCGTCGAGATTCTGACTTGCTCCAGAGTGCCTACGACAAGTTCGACTATGTCCGAGAGTGCGTGAAGCACAACACGCCTCCTCGCTGTGAGCATTCGTTCCAGAGCCCCAGGGCTGCGAGCTGCCCAGTGAGCCACCTATGTTGGAAAGAAGAGGAGTCATGACCGAACATGGCGATATGTGGCTGGTGTATGTCGACGACAACGGAAATCGGCATCATCAGCACTGGCGCGACATCGCAGAAGTAGGCAATCTCATCGACCCAGAGTCGGGTGAGGACATGGACCTGCTGGGTTGGACTACTGAAGGGCCGGAGCAGTGAGTCAGAAGCCTTGCCCTCCGGGATGTACTTGTCGCAAGCATGTGAAGCTGTCGCCCGAACAACTCGCTGCGCGAGGACGAGCTATATCAGCCGGTAAGAAGGGGAAGAGCGTGCCCGTCGCACCGTGTGCTCCGGGGTGTACCTGTCGCAAGCACGACGTGCGATCTGAGGAGTACCACGCAGCTCGCGGAGCGGCAATATCCAGAGGCAAGCACGGTAAGCGCAACGGTGACCCCGCGCGGGGATGGTACGACCAAGACGGTTATCGGATGCTCACTGGACAGCAGGGCCACCCGCTAGCCGATGGCAAGGGGCAGCTCGGCGAGCATCGAAAGGTGCTGTACGCCAAGATCGGTCCCGGCTCCCATCCCTGTCACTGGGAGTGCGGGCGAATACTTGAGTGGGGTGGCTTGAATGGTATCTGCGCCGACCACCTAGATGAGGACACGACGAACAACTCGCCTGACAACCTGGTACCTAGTTGCGTCTGGTGCAACCGGGTTCGTGGGCAGCACTGGTGGAAGCAAGGAGAGTACACACGATGAAGCACCTCTCAGACATCGCGGACAAGGCCGGTCAGGAGCTGCGCGAGGAGCACGAGCGCATCATCGCTGAGCGCCCGCTCGATTACGACGACGACCCGAAGGTCATGGAGAAGCAGGGCGTCGGCGTGTTCTCCAAGCTGAAGTTCGAGTGGCGGGACTCCGACCGCATGATCCTCGATCAGGTCCGGGCTGCGGCGTCGCGGGCGTTCATCGAGGGCTTCGGTGACGCCATCCGTGTGCTCGATCGCTTCTATGAGTCGGTGCGTATCCCCGAGGCCAACGAGCACGGCATCGTGAAGACGGACGTGGACGGCAGGCCGATCTGGCAGACCGACCCTGAGACGGGCAGGCCGCTGGAGGACTGGGACAACCTCACCGGCCAGGACATCGAGCGGTGCCTGTTCGACCTCGCGCGCATTCGGCTCTACCTCGGCCCGCAGGTCAATGAGCTACAGACCGAGGCGATGTTCGCCAAGCGCATCCACCGCGATGTCCACGACGACGCCTACCTCGGTCCCGTCCAGGGCACCGTGGCCGACCGCACTGCGCAGGCCAATCGCAAGTCCCGGCAGGACGACTATCATGCTCTGTATAGGTACATGATCTGGTCGCAGGCCGATACGTTTCTGAGGGAGCTGAGCAACATGCAGCGGTTCCTGGAGCGCCTGCGCGACTGGGGCGTGAGGAGTCAATGGCGATGAGTGACGAGGGTCAGGACATCAGCCCGTACAAGCTTCGGCAGCTGAGGAGCGCTGCGGCCAAGGCGGGCAACCTCGACAAGGCGGTGATTGAGGAGATCGCCAACCTGACCGAGGAACACCGGCTGTACGTGTTTCGTCCCGAGACCCGTTGCAGGGTGTGCAACACCCCGAACATGTCCGAGGCCGTGAATCGGATGCTCGCGCACGCCATGACCTACAAGGACATCCTGCGCGCGCTGGAGCCCTTCAACGACACCCGGCCCGACGACGAGAAGATCACCTACAACTCGATCTGGACGCACGCCAAGCGTCACTTCCCCATCGAGGAGACTGCAAGTGCGGTCTACCGGCGGCTGGTCGAGAAGCGTGCCGACGAGATGGATGTCGACTTCGTCAAGGGCGTTGGTGGTGCGCTGACCCCGCTCGCCTACCTCGACGTCATGATGCACAAGGGCTTCGAGAACATGGTCGATGAGGACACCAAGATCGACCCGGCGGACGGTGCTCGCGCGGCGGAGCGGCTGCATGTGCTCACCCGCGAGAAGGAGGCCGACGCTGGCGACATGGCCGACGTCATGCTGAAGTTCGAGCGTCTGGTCGAGGCGGTCAAGAGTCAGGTGCCCGAGCGCTACCACGCGGCGATCATGGACGCGGTCAACGACACCTCTGCTGACGGGCCTCGCGTCATCGACGCCGAGGTGGAGGACGATGGTGACGTGATGGGTTACGATCCCGGCGACCCGGACTTCATCCCCGACGATCCAGGATTTGACGATGGCCGTTAACGAAGTGAGCGTCCCGGCGACGTCGGTGGACCTGGAGCGCGTCAGCATCATCACCAGCACGCCATCCAACGCCGCGACCGACGAGGCAGGGCGGGGGTCCATCTACACCTCGGCCACCCATGCTGCCGGTCGCCTGTTCCATGTCCATCGTGCTGAGGATGCGTTCCTCTGCTCATATGCGACACAGTGGACTGCGGCCACCCCGGCGGCGAACGCTCCCGGTCAGTGGTCGGCCAAGACGGTGCGCGCTCGGCCTACGTTCTGGTGGGCCAACCCTGCTGCTGCGGGTTCGGTCGTCGGTGCCCTGTCCAGGGCTGCGGCTGCGCGTGGAGACATCTATCCCCAGGGCGCGGTGGACCTTCGGATCAATTCGGCGGGCTCGCAGCGCGACATGCTGGTCTACCTCGGTTGGCACAAGAGCGGGGCGTTCCTTGCTCAGTACCACGTCGCGAAGGGCTACACCCAGTTCCTTGGCACGAACTGGTGCGCTCCCATCCTCAACGCTGCGGAGGCGCGCGTGGAGTGGGACCGAGGGGTCTACGTGCTCGACGGCCACGCTTTCGTCGTCGGTGCGACCTCGGGCGGGCAGCTCTACCTCATGAAGCGCCGCATCGGGCGTCAGGTGTCTGTCGCCGTGGCGCATGGATGGGGACAGCTCTACCTCGGTGAGAGGGGTTGGATGATCGAGCCCGAGGACGCTACCCCGATGACTGACGACTGGGGCACTCCCATCCTAAGCTCCGGCGCTGTGTCGCTGGCGCACTACCGGGATGTCTGGCTGATGAGCACCGTGGTGCAGAGCGGTGGTAACTGGATCGCCAACTTCTATCGTTCGTCCCACCCGCTGCGGGGATGGACGAAGCTCACCCCGATCACTCCGGTGGTGTTCGGCCCGAACACTCTCAACCCGCTGCTGCTCGGTGCTCACTTCCAGACGGCGTTGACCGCCAATCCGGCCTACATCGCAGCGTCCCCCAGGGCGGAGGATCGCGGCGGGGTGCCATACACCTACACGACCGAGACATCTGTCGAACTGCGAACGCAATGGGGCGTGCTCACGGTACCCTCGGACAGGCTCTAAGAAGCTCCCCTCAAAATTTTATTTCGAGGTACACTGGAGCGGTACGGCGGGTTGAGACAGGGTGGAGGCACCCACAAGTCTCTGATCCCCGACAAAAAATATCACCCGACTGAGGAGATTCTGTTGTCATCGGAAATGACTGTCGGCCAGATCGCTGGCCTGCTCGACCGGGAAGAGACCCGCATCCACACGGCTCTGCGCGACGTCTCGGTGTCGGAGGACGGCACCAAGGTCACCATCTACAACGTCGGCAGTACCGGCGAGGAGGGCGAGGACCAGGAGCACGACGAGCGGTCCTACGACTTCGACGAGGTCGTGGAGCGCCACCTGGGGCAGTTCCTCGACGTCAGCCCGGTCTACCTGAAGAAGTGCCCGTCGTCGCTGAAGGCGACCAACCTCAACTATTGGCTCCACCAGATGGATCGGGAGCAGGGTGAGGCCGTGTTCGTCGTCGGTCCGGAAGGCATTGAGAACGTCTTCCCGCCGGATAAGACCGTGGTCTCCACTCCGCGTCTGGCGAAGTTCATCAGCGACACCTTCCAGGCCGACGACGTGATCACCGAACTTATCTCCGAGCCCGGTCTGTTCCACGCCGACATCCAGGTCGGTTCGACCATCGAGGTGCCGGGCAACGGACTCGGCGATCGTCCGGACGAGACCGGCCACCTCACCGCCTTTGGTGCGGGCGTCGACCCGCTCGACGATGAGGAGGAGCAGGAGCGCAAGCTCGCGCAGCACCGCGCTGCTCAGGTCTTCGACATCACCCACGGTGGCATTCGCCTGCTGGCCGACCCCGGCAAGGCCAAGGCCCCGGTCCTGGAGCGGTACTTCAACCGTCTCATCTGCACCAATGGCCTAACGATGCCGGTGCCGGATCACTCCATCACCATCCGAGGCAAGACGGTCGACGAGGTCATCGAGTCGATGGAGGAGGCCGCGCAGTTCCTGCTCGGTTCGATGGATGACGCGCTGGAGCAGTACAAGGCGCTGTCGGAGGTCGTCATCCCCGGCAACCCGATCCTGTTCATCCAGCAGCTCGGCAAGGAGCAGGGCCTGCCCGACAAGATCATCCAGCAGGCGATGGACTACGCGGGCGGCGCGGGCTTCGGTCGTCGTGACGTAGACGTGACATCGTTCGACGTCATGCAGCTGTTCACCGGCCTGGCCAATCGCAGCGGGGTGCGCTACTCGACGCAGCGTCGGCTCCAGAACACGGCGGGGCTGTTCGTCCACCGTGGAGACGACCTGAACCATCGCTGCACCACGTGCGAAAGGCCTTTGTTCTAAGGGACTCTTCCCCAGACGCGCAACCAGCCTTGGGATGTAGCGCCCCCATTGCGACATGGGGCTGGTCGGGCGGTTGAAAGGCCGCGACAATTGAATAGGCGAGGTGGCCGGTGCATTCTGTGAGGTTCGTACGAGGGTCGCACTGAGTTCGGGTTCCCGTTGTGCTGTCAGCCGGTCATCTCGCCCCTTGGGGTATAGCTCAATTGGCAGAGCCCCGGATTGTTAATCCGGTGGTTGCAGGTTCAAGTCCTGCTACCCCAGCGGAGGCGGTAGCTCAATTGGCAGAGCGAGCGGCGCGCCACCGAGGAATCCATTCGTGGGAGTTGATCACCCGCGCGACTGCCTCGGCACCAGACAGCGAAGATGTGAGTTCGAATCTCACCCGCCCTCCCTTGTAACGCTTCGCGAGGGCGAAGCGATAACCCCATAGAACCCGACCAATTGAGGAGCCACCAATGGAAACCCGTACCCTGATCGAGCCCACGGCTCAGGTCATCACCATCACCAAGCTGAGCAAGGGCGACGTCTACAAGCGCCTCGTCAAGAACTACAGCGACACCTACGACCTGCGCATCGGCGTGGTCACCGACGTCATGCACAACGGCTCCGAGGCTGCGCTCACCGCGCTGGAGTTCTCCAGTTCGTACATGAACGCCACTGCCGAGATCAAGGTCTTCGGCGGCGACAACGATCTGGCGCTGTTCCACGCCGACCCCGCCGAGATCGAGGCATACCTGGGCGACGTTCTGAAGGAGTCCGAGCGCACTGTCGAGTCCAAGCGCAAGGAGGTCGAGAAGGCCGAGTTGGTCTCTCAAACCGTGCGCAACGTGATGCTGTCGAAGCATCAGCTGACGGCTCCGGTCGTCCACGCCGTGGAGGAGTGATGGCCGGGAGCTACAACCACGCGGTCGATCACAACGGCGACGGTCAGCTGTATTGCAACGAGGACTTCGTCCAGATGGTCGAGAATCTCGGCGACGCCTACGAGACCGTCCAGGAGATGTACGGCATGATCTGGTGGCTCGCCAAGAACATCGAGCAGACGCGCGGTGTTCCGGCGAGCGTCATGGTGGAGTTCGCGCGGAAGTACTACAAGGAGGGGCTCGCTGCCTCGCCCGGCACCGATGGCCAGCTCCCTGACGAGGAAGACGAGACGTTCTCCAATGGTGAGCTGCGGCCACGTCGGTGGGGTCGCGAGATTGGCCCCATCACTCAGGCCATCCGCAACAGTCCGTTCGTCGCCGAGCCTCATGTGGTCGAGATCGGTCTGGTGATCCAGGACGACGATCCCAAGCGTGGGGTTCGTCTGGGCGCTTCGCAGCGCATCAGTCGCTTCCATAGCACGACCGAGGACCCAGCTCAGCTGGTCGCTCAGGTTCACATGCTGCTCGGCAAGTTGAGCTACGAAATCGAGAAGACTCTGCGCCAGCACCTCGGCATGGGTGACAACGAGTACGAGTGGGAGGAGTTTGAGCGTCGCTGGAACGCGCGGCGTCGAGCTGAGGAGAACCTGCGGGATCGGGGGCTGCTGTGACTCGGCTCGGCGATCCCGTACCCCAGCCGGTGTGGATGGCCACGCACCTGCACAAGTCGGGTCACATCACGCGTTCGGTCGGCTACACCGCTGAGGGGCAGCACAACGTGCAGTACGCGGACTGGTGGCCCAACGAGATCGCTCGCACGCTCTACGTCTACGAGCACGGCTTGCCCATGCCCGTCATGGGGTGGGGCTCCACCGGAGAGGACGACTGATGCTCAACTTCACCGAGTGGGACTGGAGCACGGTATTCCTCGTCTACGGCGTGGGCGTTCTGCTCATGCTGATCTGGCAGTACTGGCCTCTCCTCGTCGGGAGCCAGGCCAAGCGTGACGAGAACCTGCGCATGGCCAAGAGGGTCACCGAGACCGACGACGAGGGCCTGATCCACGGAGCCATCGTTTTCTCCGCGCTGGCGTGGCCCGCCACCCTGACCCTCGGCATAGTGATCACCATCTGGGCCAAGCTGTTCGCGAAGAGGGACGACGACGATGGCTGAGACCGAGTTCAAGCCGCGTGATCTGCTGTTCGTCCATCCGGAGGCGTGGGACGGCGTGGTGGCGTTCCTCCGAGGCCACGGTCTCGTCGTACAGCACTGGCCGAGAGACCCCAACGACCGGTACGACCCCATCGACCACTACGTTATTTTCCCGAGGAAGTGACCTGACATGGGCAAGCACAGCCGCGACTCCGACCCCGTCACCTCGCACCTCTCCGCGCCGGACAACCCCGCGCGAGAGACCCACCGGCTCCGGCTGCTGGAGGGCTACCACCGCGCCGGTCGAGCGCTCACCGACAACGAGGCCGCTGCGTTCGCGAACTTCAACCCGATGCTCGGGCTGTGGAAGCGGTGCTCGGACCTCCGCAAGGCGGGCCTGATCGAGTACGAGACCGAGGAGGACGACAAGCCCATCAAGGTGAAGGGGTGGCGCGGCAAGCCCGTCCATGTCTGCGTCATCACTCGCGCTGGTCGAGAGCTGCTGCGCAAGGAGGGGATGATCCCGTGACGAAGAGATCGCCGACCTACCCGAGAGGAAGAAACTGATGACGAAGACGAAGGAGCGCGAGGTGCGAGCCCACGATCAGGTGCTCTCTGACGCTCGTCACGTCCTGGAGAAGGCGGGGTACTCGGTCGTCCGTAAGAGCGTCCACACGGCTCGTCTGGAGTCCGCAAGAGAGACCCTGGAGCACGAGGGCTACGTCGTTCTCAAGAAAAAATCTTACGAGGATACGCAGCGCAAGAGGCAGCGTGCCGAGGCTCTACTGTCCGCAGAGACTCAGCACCAGAAGGGGCTCTACGCCTGGATGGATCAGCACTTCGCCGAGGAGCGACGACTGCGGGACCGGCTGGTCTTCGTCTACGGCGTGGCTCGCGCTCACGGGGCTACGGTCGCCGAGCTGCACTCCCCCGAGGGATCGATCCAGGAGGCCGAGCAGGGTGAAGGACTGATCACCGAGATCACCATTCCCGAGCTGGTCGTGCGGAGCATGACCAACGGCGTCTACGAGGACACCTACGATCCCGAGACCGATGAGGTGGAGAGTCAGGTGGTGCCGGGCACCGAGGACTTCGGGACGATCACGTTGTTCGTGCCGGTCGAGTCTCTGCACCTGCTCCCCTTCAACAAGCCGGTCGACCTGACGGTGAAGGTGGCTCAACCCGAGACCCGAGACATCTCCACTCGCGAGCCCGAGAACCAGTCTGCTCCGATGGAGCCCGAGGGTTGTTTGGTTACTGACTGTCGAAATGGACATACCCACGTGTGTGTTCGTCCTCAGGACCATGACGGGTCGCATGATTTTTCCTGCTCGAAGTGCGATGAGGATGCTGTGCAGCCCTCTCCGCTTTACGACACGAATCACCCCGAGGGAGCGGAACTCACATGGAACAGGGATGAGTCCAAGTGGGAATGGCGGGCCAAGGACTACTCCGAGAGCATCGTGGCTGAGGACGGCGGCTACCGTCCGATCATCGGCAACCCCGACATCGTCACCGAGCCCCAGAAGAAAGGCGAGGATGTCTCCGGTTGGACTCCGGCGGGGTGGTCAGGAGCCGATGCGGAGTCGCGCGACATCTCGACGATGGAGCCTCAGAACCAACCTCCAGCGATGAATCCGGAGGAGCAGTTCGCCGCTGCCAAACCGGTCACCATGTTCGAGGACGAGGCTGCGTGGTGCTCGGCGTCGATCTACCTCGATGGTCTATGTCTGTGTGTCCGGCCTCAGGGACACGAGGGCGCTCACGACTTCTCCGACCCGAAGGCGAAGCCGCCCGAGGGCGAGGTGTGCCGTCTGTGCTTGGAGACGGGCTGCACAGGCGGTTGCGTTGATCCCGAGACAGCTGAGGAGCTGGAGGACCAACTCAACAACCGCTTCGACGAGGACGACGATTTCGGAATGGAGCCCGATGATGACTGAGCTGACGCTGGAACAGCAGATCACCAACTTCCGAGAGAGGGCTAAGGCGTTCCGTGAGGAGCACGGATCGGTGGAGGCTCTGGTGGGGCCGGACAGTCCCTTCGCCACCCTCGGCATCACGAGCATCGACGGAGTGCCGATCGTCTCCGAGCCCGGAATTAAATTCATCGACACGAGCGGACGAGGCGAGCCCGACTTAGAGCTGAAGGGTGGTCTCATCTACTTCCACAAGGACGACCACAGCACGTTCGGATCGAAGGCGGCTATCGACTACGACGAGGACGACCCTCCTGAGGAGTGGGACTGGGGACCGGACGACGGCTGACATATTTTTCGGGGACAGGGGTCGAACTCGCGGGAACGATCTGAACCAGGGTGCTAGGCGAGTATTGGGCACCATCGCAGGAACTGTTTCGGATGACCTCCCTCCGCTGCCGTAAGGCAAAAATAGCCAGCCGATAGCCAGCCGATAGGGCTCGGAAGTAAAAACGAAGGGCCGACGTAGTGTAGACACAACCTCTGCCCCTCCCTGATAACCCCTCCGCACCACGGGTGATCAGCGTAGTGTTAACACAACCGCTCTCCATATCTCTCGACAAAATACTGACAAGGACGTGACAAGCAATGCAGGCACCTCGATCCGCTGACCAGGAGTTTCTGAGGCGAAATCAGAACTCTGTGCCCGATCTGAGCACACTGCGCTCCGATGCCAATCCGGTGACGGGGCATGATCCGGGACAACTGACCCCCACGGAGCGCAATCTGTGTGAGGCTGCGGCTGTGCGGCTCAACCAGCGATGGATGCTGAGGCCCTATGACCACGACTCCCCGGACACCGTCTGGGACGCCTTCGCCCGAGAGGCGAGGGATGCCTTCGGGGAGATCGGCTTCGTCATCGATGTGATGTGGTCAGAAGTAACTGCCGAGGGGCTTCCGGGTACAGCAGCCATCCCCCAGATCACCGTCATCGGTAGACAAGATCGACACGAGACGGACCATGATCGGATCGCTGCTGAGGTCCGTGCGGGACTCCTCGATGGGAAGAAGGGTGTCATCGACGAGCACGGGAAGTGGAGCGAGGATGCCAAGCGCAAGCAACTCTGAGCGCTGGCTCCCGGTGGTGGGGTACGAGGGGCGCTACGAGGTGTCCAGCCTCGGTCGCGTTCGCTCTCTGCCCCACACCATCATGCGAAGGAACGGCAGCCCGTACTCCCGTCAGGGGCAGATGCTGACGCCGACACTGCACCGAGCTAAGGGTGGCTATCTGCGTGTCACGATCGACGGCAAGCCTCGCTCGATTCACGTGCTGATGGCTGAGGCATTCATCGGTCCCCGACCGCCTGGTAACGAAGCTAGGCACCTCAACGATGTACGAGACGACAACCGCATCGAGAACATCGCCTGGGGAACACGTGGGGACAACCTCAATGACCTGGTGCGCAATGGCAAGCACTTCCAGGCGAGCAAGACGCACTGTCCGCACGAGCACGAGTACACACCTGAGAACACGTTGGTCTCCGGCGGACGGCGTAACTGCCGGACGTGCAGGGGACAGAGAGTGAGGGCGTCATGAGCGGCTACAAGTTCTCGGAATGGATGTGGGACTGGTGAGCTGGAGGACGTACGGCCCGCACAAGGTGGGCCTGGTGCAGGTGGTCTCCCGTCGGCACCGAGTGGTCGGGAGGATGCGCCAGTTGCTCGGAGGCAAGAGTTGGA
>ERZ501011.56-NODE-56-length-36883-cov-10.398094_pt1 | contig 36883 bp, 34 predicted proteins | sample MGYA00248833_ERZ501011 | MGnify/ENA primary metagenome ERZ501011 (study PRJEB25958, sample SAMN03398530) | human skin metagenome | study: EMG produced TPA metagenomics assembly of the Human Skin Microbiome Metagenome (human skin metagenome) data set. | reverse complement strand
ACATCACATGTTTCAGCTTCGGACCGGTGAAGATGATCACGACGCTCGAGGGCGGCGCGATCGTCACCTCCGATCCCGCTGATCTGCAGGTGCTTCGGGAGCTCCGTCATCTCGGTATCGACTCCGACACCGACGCGCGATACCGCAACCAGCGCAACTGGGACTTCGACGTCGTCCGGCAGGGCTACCGGTGCCACCTCGGCTCGGTTCCCGCGGCGATCGGACTCACGCAACTACGCCGAGTCGACGAGTTCATCGAGAATCGCCAAAGCTACTGCCGAATCTATGATTCGGCGTTCGCCGATCTGTCGGAAGTCGAACTGTTCGACACGGATTGGGTTGACGTCGCACCGTACATCTACGTGATCCGCACCGGAGGCGGCGTCGAGCGCACCGCCCTGATCGATCACCTGAAGTCGCAGGGAATCGCCACCGGGATCCACTTCCAGGGTGCGCATCACTTCAGCTACTACCGGAGCAGCCGCCGCGGCGACCTCTCCGTGACCGAGGCGACCGCCGAGCGGGTGCTGACCCTGCCGCTGCACTCGTACATGTCCGAGGAGGATCTCAGTCGGGTCGTCACCGGGGTGAGGTCCTTCTACCGCCCCTCGGCGGCCGCCGCTCGGCCGACGAGCAGATGAGCGTGGCCCACCGACTCGGGTGGGTCGACGCGCGACCGGCGCACGACCCACCGACCTCGGCCACATCGTCCGGTCGTGCCTCAGGGGTCGCTCTCGTCTCCATGTCCGCCATCGCGGTATCGGCCACGATGACCCTGCTGACCGCGGTCGGGGTGGCCACAGTACTGCCCGCCGGACTGCGGGCCACCATCGTCGTCGGCGTGGCGCTGATCCTGCCCGGCCTACCCATCGCGGGCCTGCTCTCGTTGCCGCGCAACGGACTGCTGCCGAGCGTCACCGTCGCGGTGTCCCTGAGCTCCACCATCATCCTGTCGTTGGCGTCGCTGCTCGCAGGGTCCTGGCACCCCCTGGTGCAGCAAGCCGGCATCCTGGTGATCGCCGGCGTCGCGACGACTGTTCTCATCCGGACCCGCTGCGATGCGAGGTCATTCGACATCCGCACATACTCGCGTCATGTGACTTCCACCATCCGCGCCTCGGTCCGTGGTCGTGACCTGACCAACGCCACGCTGCTCGTCGTCTCCTCCGCCCTGTTCATCGTCTCGGTCGTCCGGTTGCGTCCGGAGCACGCCGGCGTGTACGGCCTCGTACCGATCCTCGGGCCGACATATTTCATCGGGTTGACCGCGCTCTGCATCGTCTTGTTCCGCGAGTACCGGCGTCGCGTACTTCACCGGCCCGGTCTCGCCGGTGCCAACGTACTGCTCGTGGTGTACATGACCATGCCGGTCGCGTGGTCCAGTGGCGCACCGTCTTTCCCCACCGCTTACGTGCACCGGCTCTTGACGAACTGGATATCCGAACTCGGCTCGCTGCCGCCGGCGGTCGACGGCCGGATCAGCTGGAGCGGCTTCTTCGCGGGCGCGGCCCAGGTGATGGAAGCAGGTGGTCTCGACGACAGCATGGTGTTCCTCACCAGTGCCTCACTGGTGTTCGGTGTCCTGCTGATGTTTCCGCTGTATGCACTCGGACACAGCCTGTCCGGTAGCGCGCGGGTCGGATGGGCGACGGTGACCGTCTACATTCTCTTCAACTGGTACCAGCAGGACTACTATGCGCCGCAGGCGGTTGCGATGCAGCTGTACGTCACGATCGCGGCCGTGGTGATCTGGCAGCTACGGGCGTCGCCCCTTCCGGCCGTCAGGCGCTGGAGCGCATGGCGCCGGGTTCCGGGCCGACCCCACGGACGTGGTGCCGGCTTCGTCTACGGCGTCGAGGCGATCCTGATCGTTCTCCTTGCCGCCTTGGTCGTCACCCATCAGTTGACTCCGCTGGTGGCCATGGCGTTCCTGGCCGGTGACGCGCTCCTCGGGGTGACCCGCCAGAAACTGCTCTGGCTGGCCGGACTCCTCCTGTTCAGTGCTTGGTTCACGTTCGGCGCGAGCGGTTACTGGCTCGGGCATCTCGACCAGATCTTCGGCGAGATCGGCGACATCACCGCCAGTGTCAGTTCGGGAGTATCCGACCGGATCGCGGGGGACCCGGTGTACGGGCGTATGCAGTATCTCCGGATCGGCGGAACGATGCTGTTGTCGGCGATCGCCGCGCTCGGATGGATTCGTCTCGGCAAGAACCGCTTTCGTGCGCCATTCGCAGTTCTCGGTGTGACTCCGTTCCTTCTGGTCGCGGTGCAGAGCTATGGCGGCGAGGTGGTCGTGCGGTGCTTTCTCTATGCGTCGCCGGCACTCGCTGCGTTGGCAGCATTCGCCGTCGTGGGCATCGCCCGATCCTTGAACGACTCCACTCGGGTCCCCGCCGCCGTCTTCGCCGTGGTCGCAGTCGCACTCACTCTGGGTGTCGCGGTCCTCGGGGTCTCCAATCGAGGACTGAACACATCGTTCGAGTACTCGCGGCCGGAAACAGTGCGGGTCGCCGATGAATTGGTGGCGCAGGCCTCGTCCGCCTCGGTCGCCTACTGGGGTCAGGGTTCGACGATCGGGCTGCCCCGGGCTTACGACATCGGCGCGTCCTGTCTCGCCGAACGTCGGGAACTCGCCGAGTGCACCGCCGCCGAGGACATCGACTACCTGATCGTCTCCGAACAGGATGAGAACTTGTTGCGCTACCGCTACGGAGTCGCGCCGCAAGAGGTCGACCGCCAACTCGATCTCATGGTGCGCCGTCTCGGATTCGTCTCCGCCTACGACGACGGCGAGGTGCGCGTATTGAGGCGCACCGGTGCTCGTCACCTTCATCTGGCGGTGGGGGAGTGACCGCATCCATCCTGCTCTTCCTCGCTGCCGCTTCCGTGGTCGTGGTCTCGACTGTCCGGCGCGAGCATCGAGTGGACCCCCGTGGGCGGACCGCCTCCGACCCTGGCTCGCGACTCGTCCTCGCCGCCGCACTGACGACGTCGGCGATCGCATGCGCGTCGGCGCTGCTCTACATGGTGGATCGCATATGACCCGCAATCCGGCTCGGCTCCTGGGGCGTTCAGTTCTGCAAATGCTCACGCTGATCCTCCTCATCCCCATCGCCGCATGCGGTGACGCTCCAGCGCGAGGCGTGCCGCGAGGTGACCTACCGGGCTGGAAGCAGGTCTTCTTCGACGACTTCGATCGCGATGCGCCCGTCGGGAGCTGGACCAATGAGTGCTCGCCGTACGACGTGGTCTACACCGGGGCAGAAGGACAGCAATGGTTGACCTACCCCCGCTGCTATCGGGACACCTTCGACCGCAGGCCCTACCGTGCCGACGAGGTGCTGAGCGTGGACAACGGCAATCTGGTCTTCGACCTCCACAATGTCGACGGCATGCCGGCCGGTGCGAATCCGTCGCCCCGGCTCCGGAGCGGCAGCCAGTATCAGACCTACGGGCGGTACTCCGTCCGGATGCGGGTCGATACTCCCGACCTCGAGGAGTATTACGTCGCCTGGCTGTTGTGGCCGCAGTCCGAGCGGTGGCCGCAGGACGGTGAGCTCGACTTCCCCGAGGGATGGCTGGCCAGAACTGTTGGTGGCTACCAGCATTTCGCCGGAGCCGGATCGTGCGTCGGATGCAAGATCCCGGCTCGCGACATCGGGGCGCGCTTCACCGACTGGCACACCTACACCATCGAGTGGTCACCGGGCCGCGTGCGATACCTCCTCGACGACACCGTCGTGCTGGACAGCACACGCTGGGTACCCACAACTCCGATGCGCTGGCAACTGCAGACCGAGACCAGGGGCGACGGGGACAGTCGGGGCCGGCTTCTCGTGGACTGGGCCGCGGTGTGGTCGTACGACAAGTGACCCACGAGGACGAGAGAGGACTCTGATGGACGATCGCGGAGTCGACAAGTTGTCTGTCGTCATCTGTGCGTACACCACCGATCGGTGGGCCGACCTGATCCGATCGGTCACCTGCGCCGAACGTGAGGTGTCCGTCGACGATGAAGTGATCGTGGTCATCGACCACAACGACGAGTTGTTCGAGCTCGCCAGGAATGAGTTCGAGTCCTCGCTGAAACCCCTCATCTGGGTGGTGGCCAGCGACGAACGGCGGGGCCTCTCCGGTGCCCGGAACTGCGGTACGCGCCTCGCATCCGGCCCGATCGTCGCATTCGTCGACGACGATGCCGCCGTCGAACCCGAATGGCGACAGCGGCTCACCGAGCACTTCACGGACCCCTGCCTCGCCGCGGTGGGCGGGTATGCCGAGCCCGTGTGGCCTGAGTCCCGGCCGAGTTGGTTGCCCCGAGAAAGTGATTGGGTCGTCGGATGCAGTTACGCGGGCTTACCGACCACGGCGGCACCGGTCCGCAACCTGATGGGATGCAACATGTCGTTCCGACGTCGGTTGTTGCTCGAGGTCGGCGGATTCGACTCCGATCTCGGCCGGGTTGGTAGTCATCCGGTTGGCTGCGAAGAGACCGAATTGTGCATCCGAATAGCCAAATACGACCCGTCCGCGAAGATCCTCTTCGATCCCGACGTCCGTGTACGCCATCACGTGAGCCGGGACCGGACCAACGTCCGCTACGTGCTGCGGCGGTCATTCGGGGAGGGCATCTCGAAACGTCAGATCAGCAGACTCGTGGGGTCTTCCGCCGCCACCAGTACCGAGCGCCCATATTTGACCGTGACGGTTCCCTCGGCCGCCCTACGGTACTTTCGCGACAGCCTGACACGCGAGAAGCGTAGGACCGTCCCCGGGGCCTCGGGCGCTGCGCCGTTCTCGGGGCGACGGTGGTGGCAGCCGGGCTCGGATACCTGTTCGCGGCAGGCTCAGATGCACGAACCAGATTGCGCGAGTTCGGGTCTGGCTCATGAGCGTGGCGAGCAGACCGGCGGTGCTCGGCTCCAGAGCCCTCACGGTGGACTCGGTTGTCGTGGTGTCGACCTTCTTCGTCACGGCCGCGGCGGGGATGCTCTACTGGGTGGTCGCCGCGCGGGTCATCCCGCCACACGAGCTCGGTATCCAGACCGCGCTCATCTCACTCGTCACCACGATCGGCACAGTGACCGCATATGGCGTCGGAAGCGCCTTCAAGGCGATGCTGTCGACACCCGATTGCCCTCGCCGCGAACGACTGATCGACGGGGTGACGATCACGATCGGTGCGTCGTGCAGTTTCGGAGCATTGGGCGGGTTCTTCGCGGGTGAACTGGTGTCGAATCGAGCGCAGGGCGTCCTCCTGGTGCTCTGCGGGTCCGTCGTCATGGCCTTGTTCGTCCTCAAGGATTCCGTCCTGATCGGGTTGCACGCATCGCGGTGGCTCCCGATCGTCAACGTCGCCTCGGTGGCCCTCAAGGTGATACTGGTCATCGTCCTGGCGACTGTGCTACCTCTGGGCGCCCTGTGGGCGACTCTCATACCCGCCGCCCTCGGCGCGTGTGCGGTGTTCGGCCTGCTCGGTCCGTGGATCCTGCGTCGTTCCGGAGGGCGGACCGACCGGGGCCGAGTCGCAGCAGTCGACCGATCCCGGTTGCGGGCGTTCGCACTTCGCGACGGCATCGCGAGCACGACCTCGTTCGGCCTCATCCTCGTGCTGCCGTTCATCACCACGCTCGTCGCCGGGCCCGTCGCCGGTGCGACACTGGCGCTGGCGCTGTCGGTGGCCCAGGTACTCGACTTCGTCCCCGACGGTATCGGTGCGGCCCTGACAGCGCACCTCGCACGCGACGCCGCGGCACTGATCAGCCAGGTTCGCCGAATCTGGGTGATCTCACAGTGTCTCGTGGTCGTCGGCGCCGCCACTCTGGTGGCTGCGTCTCCGCTCATCGGCAAGGTGTTCGGCTCCGCGTACTCGAGTTCGGGTTTCTCGATCACACTGGGTCTGCTCGTGGCCGCATCCGTTCTCCGCGTTCCCTACTCGATCTGGATGTCGGTCCTGCGTTCGGCGATGGACACCAGGACGATCCTGCGAAGCAACACCCTGGTGTTCGCTGTGACCTTCCCGGTCACGCTCGCGCTCACGGGCGCCTGGGGGAGCATCGGCGCCGGTCTCGGATTGCTGATCAGTTCGCTGTTGCTGAGCGCTGTAGGAACCCAGGATCTGCGACGTAGGTGGTTGACGGAAGGAGCGCGCACTCACCCCCGAGTGCGCGGGTTCGCCTCCGGCGCGACGTCGACCGACTGACCTCGCCTCTGAGGCCGCTCCGTCAGACGCGTCCCGAGGATGCGCCAGTCGTCCCCGCCACCTGCTCTCCGACCAGGTCGCGTGGCGTCCATCCCGGCGGCCCGAAGACATAGCCGAGGCGGGCGCGCCACGTCGACGCACCGCGCACATCCCGCGCGATCGCCGCATATTCGTGCGTCTGCAGTCGCAGGATGTTGTATGTGTCCACCGGTTTGGTCAGGCCGTAACGGGGCCGGCGGATCTCCGGCGCGAACGTGCCGAACATCCGGTCCCACAGGATGAAGACCCCGCCGTAGTTGCGGTCGAGGTACTCGGGGTCGCAGCCATGGTGTACCCGATGATGCGACGGTGTGTTGAGCACGAATTCGACGGGTGCCCACAGTTTTCCGATCCGTTCGGTGTGAATCCAGAACTGGTAGATGAGATTCAGCGAGTAGGCGGCGAACACCAGGGCGGGCGGGATGCCGAGGAGCGGTAGGGGGATCCACATCAGCACCGCGGCGCTGATGTTCCACTTCTGCCGCAGCGCCGTCGCGAAGTTGAAGTACTCGCTGGAGTGATGGGCCTGATGGGTCGCCCACACCAGGCGGACCCGATGCGAGACGCGATGACTCCAGTAGAAGAGGAAGTCCACGCCCAGGAAGGCGATCATCCACGTGTACCACTCGTCCGCGGGCAGCTGCCACGGGGCGACATAGGCGAACAGCACGCTGTACAGCAGGAGTCCGAGGAATTTCCAGAAGGCGCTGGTCGCGATCGACACCAGTCCCATCGAGACGCTTGAACGCGCGTCCCGCGAGTCGTAGGCGCCCGGCGGCGCTGTCTCGGTGTCATCGTGCTCGAGTTTGGCCGCGGCGAACCACTCGATGGCCAGCAGGGTGACGAAGAACGGGATCGCGAGCACGGTCGGCTCACGCATCGGCTCCGGCAAGAACTCCAGCACGATTGTCCCCTCACAGCGATATCTGACACGACGCCATGTCACTTACTTCTGACAAGGTAACGTGTCAGAAGATCTGATGTAAAGACCCGGGAGGGAGCTCGCGTGACAGCCGTGCCGGACCCGACCCCGTCGACGCCGACCCCGCCCGGACGACGCTATGGCGGAGCCGACCCGACGCAGCGGAGAGAACGCCGTCGAGCCGCTCTGATCGCGGCCGGGCTCGACGCCTTCGGAACCGACGGATACGCGAACGTGTCGGTGAAGGGGATCTGCGACCTCGCCGGACTGACGCAGCGATACTTCTACGAGTCCTTCACCGACCGCGCCGCCCTGCTCGTCGCCGTGTACGACGACTGCGTCGACTTCGTCCGGGCGGCGACCGTCGATGCCGCAGCGGAGATCGCCGGCGCCGCCCCCGGATCATCGGACTCGGCGGAAGGCGTTGCCGCCGAGCATGTTCCGAAGGTCACACGAGCGGCTCTCGGGGCGTTCATGTCCTGCCTCGCCGACGATCCCCGGCGCGCGCGTGTGATGCTCGTCGAAGTGGTGGGTGTGTCCCCGGAGATCGAGCGGGTCCGCATGCGCGCGATCCACGACTGGGCCGCGCTCATCCTGGCACTCGCTCGTGGCTCGCGACCGACGTCGGACCGCGAACGGCTGGCGTCGGTGGGCCTGGTCGGGGCAGTCACCCAGCTTCTCGTCGACTGGTACGTCGCCGGTGCGGGGGAGGCCGACGCGGAACGCTACGCGCTCGACGAGATCCTCGACGTCTGTGTGGAGCTCTTCGTCGCCGCCTACGGCCGGCTTCTGACCTGACCCTTCGAGGCTGCTCCCATATCCGCAAGAACTACAGAACCGCTGCTGTGTGGGGTGAATGCGATGCCCTCCTCTGCTCCCTTATCCGAAAGAACGCCCTGCCCCCTGCTCTCTCAGCTGAGGAGCGCCCGGAGCTTGCGGAGGGCGCGTCACGGTCTTCGCAACCCGACTCACCAGGACCCTTCGTGACGGCCTCCGCAAGCTCCGGCCTCCTCAGGGAGCAGTGATTGGGCTCGCGCCGAGCACGGCGAGTTCTTTCGTAGTCCACGACGGCCGCCAGGCCGCAGACACCGACGTGCGATCGAAGGGTCAGCCGAGAACGGGTGCGAGCGCTTCGTATCCGCCGACGACGTCGGTGGCGCGATGTAACCCGAGATCCTGCAGCGCCGCGGCGGCGAGGCTCGACGTATAACCCTGGGAGCACAGGATGATCCAGCGGACGTCATGGTCGACGGCCTGGTCGATGCGGGCGTCGCTCGCCGGGTCGCACCGCCATTCGAGGACATTCCGTTCGATGACGAGGGCTCCGGGGGCCTCGCCCTCCTCCGCGCGCTGCGCCGCGGGACGGATGTCGACCAGAACCGCCCCGTCGGCCAGCTCGGCGGGGACGTCCGCAGCCTCGACCCGCGCGATCCGCGACCGTGCGTCGGCGAGTACGTCGTCGATGGTGCGGGGAGTGCTCATTCGGGCTGGTCGGTGAGGACGGTCCGGTTGCGGCGCAGGTGGCCGCCCTCGGAGATGTCGTAGTAGGACATCGCGGTCAGCGGCGGTGAGTAGGCGTGCACGCTGAGCGTCGGGGTCACCAGCGGGCTGGTCTCCGCACCGATCTCCGGTGCGGCGACGACCGGGTTCCGCACGACGTCGTGCACCCACCCGAGAGGGAAGGCGGCCTGGTCGCCGGCGTCGAGGATGCGCACCGCCAGATCGTCTCCCGTCCAGTGGTACTCGCGCAAGCTGCCCGACAACACCGTCAGGGCTCCGAGCGAACCGGCGTGGTCGTGCAGTTCGGTGGCCTCGCCCGGCGTCCAGCTGATCAGCCACACGTCGACGTCGTCGTCGGCGTGCAGGCGCGTCGACCAGCGATGCCGTTCGTCCCAGACCTCCGGGAGCAGGTCGTCGTGGCGACCGTCGAGGACGTCTGCGACGCCCTGGTCGGTGATGCGGAGGAGGTCGGCGGGCCGGAGCCGCGTCGGCAGGTGACCAAGGGCGCGCGGGGCCGCGGTACCCGGACGCTCGCGCAGCGGCGACGACGTCCGAGCACGATTCCGGGCGGAGGACAGAGACGATATGGCGGACTGAGGCGCCCGTTCGGTGCGGGCGAGGGTGGAGGTCATGGCGAATCCTTGCGAGAGTCGAAGAGGATGTGGTGAGGCCGATCGGTTCAGCAACAGCACATCGACATCGACCGCGCGGTGGGTCGGTGCGGCACCCGGGCACACGCGCCCGCGGGTCGGTGTCCGGTGAGGACGGATTCGTCGACGACGATCATGCGCCCGACTCTGCACGCGGATCGTCGCGGCGTCGAGGTTTGGCGGCACGCTGAACGAAACCCGGAGCGGCGTCTCGCGGTCGGCGATGTGATCCTCGTTACTCAAACCCGGATTCGGGCGCCTCTGGACGGGGGTCGATTTCGTCGCAGCGTCTCCCGGGGCGGATACTGTGGGGTGCGGTTCGACCAGCCCTCGGGCCGCACCGGCGCCGACGCCGGAGTGCCGTTCGACGCCGAACTGCGTTTCTCGTCGCGCCGACCCGGATCTTCCCTAGCGAAGGAGTGAGTGGTGACCTACATCATCGCGGAGCCTTGCGTCGACGTGTTGGACAAGGCTTGCGTGGAGGAGTGCCCCGTCGACTGCATCTACGAGGGTGGACGCATGCTCTACATCCAGCCGGATGAGTGCGTCGACTGTGGTGCGTGTGAGCCGGTGTGCCCGGTCGAGGCGATCTTCTACGAGGATGATGTTCCCGACGAATGGGAGCCCTACGTCAGCGCGAACGCCGACTTCTTCGACGACCTCGGCTCCCCGGGCGGCGCCAGCAAGGTCGGCAAGACCGAGGCCGATCCGGCGTTCATCAAGGGTCTCCCGCCGATGAACGAAGAGGACTGACCGCCTCCGCATGAGCAGTCCTGTCTCCCGTACGGCTGCGCCCCTGCGCGTCTCCTCGACCCGCGTCAGCGGGCGTCTGCCCGACTTCCCGTGGGACACGATCGCCGATGCGAAGGCGACGGCTCAGGCCCACGCCGACGGCATCGTCGACCTGTCGGTCGGGACGCCCGTCGACCCGGTGCCCGCACTCATCCGCGACGCACTCGCCGAGAACTCGGCGTTCCCGGGCTACCCGACGACGATCGGGACCCGCGAGTTGCGGGAGGCGGCCGCGGAGTCGCTGATCCGACGCCACGGGGTCACGTCGCTCGACGAGACGGGAATCCTGCCGGTCATCGGTACCAAGGAGGCGATCGCGGGCCTGGCCTCGACCTTCGGGCTCGGACCCGGCGACGACGTGGTGATCCCCGAGGTCGCCTACCCGACCTATGAGGTGAGCGCCCTGCTCGCCGGTGCGCGGGCGGTGCGGGCGGATTCGACCGTCGCGCTGGGACCGATGAACCCGGCGCTGATGTTCATCAACTCGCCGTCGAATCCGACCGGCAAGGTCCTCGGCCTCGATCATCTCCGCAAAGTCGTGGGATGGGCGCGCGAGCGGGGGACCGTCGTCGTGTCCGACGAGTGTTATCTCGGTCTGAGTTGGGAGGGCGAGCCGCTGTCGATCCTCGACCCGAGGGTCTGCGACGGCGACCACACCGGACTGCTCGCGGTCCACTCACTGTCCAAGATCTCGAACCTGGCGTCGTATCGCGCCGGATTCTTCGCCGGCGACACCGAACTGATCGCCGAATTGCTCGCGGTCCGCAAGCACGCCGGACTCATCGTGCCGTTCCCCGTCCAGGGAGCGATGACCGCCGCACTGGCCGACGACGCACATGTCGACGAGCAGCGCGAGCGTTATGCCGAGCGTCGTCGGCTGCTCAAAGCAGCCGTGGAGGGTGCGGGCTTCCGGGTCGACCATTCCGAGGCGGGCCTGTATCTCTGGGCCACCCGGGACGAACCGTGCCGGGAGACCGTCGCCTGGCTCGCCGACCGCGGAATCCTCTGTGCTCCAGGCGATTTCTACGGTCCGGCGGGTGAGCGCCACGTTCGGATGGCGCTCACCGCCACCGATGAGCGGATCGGTGCGGCCGTCGCTCGTCTGACGGCCTGATACCGGCCCTGCTCAGCCGCGACCGCTCTTCTGTTGCAGGCGGTCGATCTCCTCGGACGCCTCGGCTTTCGTGAGGTCGGCCGAGAGGGTCTCGCCGGCCTCCCGTGCGAGGGTGTCGAGATAGCTCCGCTGCGCGCCGGTCATCGGCTCGTCGCCGGTCACCCAGTCGTCCGGGTCCTTCTCGGTGGAGTTTCCGGCGCCCGCGCCGAGGACGTCGTCGGTATCGTTCGTCGAACGATTGTTCGATGTGCTCATGGGCCCACCATACGTCGGGATCACGAATCCGGCCAGTGAGCCCCGGTGTCAGTCGTTCTTGTGCAGCGCCTCGTTGAGGGCGATGCCGTCGCCCTTCCACGGCACGACCTCGACCGCGCCGGTCAGGCTGTTGCGACGGAACAGCAGGTTGGACTGGCCGGACAGGTCGCGCGCCTTGATCTGCGTGCCGTCGGGTCCGGTGACCTTGGTGCCGGCGGTGACATAGAGGCCCGCCTCGATGACGCAGTCGTCACCCAGCGGGATGCCGCAGCCGGAGTTCGCGCCGAGGAGGCAGCGCTTGCCCAGCGCGATGATCTCCTTGCCGCCGCCCGACAGGGTGCCCATCGTCGAGGCGCCGCCGCCGATGTCGGAGCCGTCGCCGACGACGACGCCCGCGGAGATGCGACCCTCCACCATCGACGACCCGAGGGTGCCGGCGTTGAAGTTGACGAAGCCCTCGTGCATCACGGTGGTGCCGGCCGCGAGGTGTGCACCGAGGCGGATGCGGTCGGCGTCGCCGATCCGTACGCCGCCCGGCACCACGTAGTCGACCATGCGCGGGAACTTGTCGATCGAGTAGACGGTGACCGGTCCGCGGGCGCGCAGCTTCGCCCGTACCGACTCGAAGTTGTCGACCGCACACGGGCCGTGATTGGTCCACACCACGTTGGTGAGCATCCCGAAGATGCCCTCGAGGTTGGCGCCGTGCGGGGTGATGAGGCGATGCGACAGCAGGTGGAGTCGGAGGTAGACGTCGTAGGCGTCGATGGGTGCGGCGGCGATGTCGGCGATGCCGGTGCGGACCGCGACGGTCTTGACCCCGCGGGCCTCGTCGACGCCCACCAGCTCACGAAGGTGGGCCGGTGTCGACTCGTCGTCGAGGATCACGGTCTCCGCGGTCTCGACCCCGTCGAGTTCGGGTTCGGGGAACCAGACGTCGAGGACGACGCCGGGAGTCGAACCCCCGTCGATCACGGTCGCGATGCCAGTTGCGTGTGCGCCAGTAGATGTCACGACAGGTGAGTCTAGGTGATCGACACCGGCGCCCCCGCCCCGCCACCGGTGCCCCGGCGTCATCCATTCGGCCCAAAGACCTGGTCACGTGCTGTGCGCCGCTCGTAGGGTCGCCAGCATGACCGGTCATCCCCAGCCACCTGTACCGCCCCGGCGCCGCCGACGCCGCTGGCCGTGGGTGGTGGGCGGGCTCGGCGTCGTGCTCGCAGCGGCGCTGGCGGTCGGCGCCGTCGTCTTCCAGCCGTGGCTGATCTTCGTCGACACCGAGGTCGACGACGCGATCCCGGTCGCGGTCACCCCCACGACGTCGACGCCGGGGCAGCCGCCGCCCGCCGGGCCGGTGGTCATCTCGCGCGGCAGCCTGATCAGCCACGAGCACTCGACATCCGGAACGGTCTCGATCATCGAACAGCCCGACGGCTCACGCGTGCTGGCGATCGAGGACCTGGACACGACCACTGGCCCTGATGTCCACGTGTGGCTGTCGCAAGGGGACGTGGTCGAGGGGTTCGCCGGGTGGCGAACGGCCGCGGGCGTCCCGCACGTCGACCTCGGCATGATCAAGGGGAACAAGGGCAACCAGGTCTACGAGATCCCCGCCGACGTCGAGCTGGCCGACTATCCGTCGGTGTTCCTCTGGTGCGTGAAGTTCAGCGTCTCCTTCGGCGCCGCGGAGATGGGCTCACTACGGTGAGGGAGTGAGCACCGACCTCGACCTGACCGCCGACCCCGTCGAACTGACCGCCGCGCTCGTCGACATCGAGAGCGAGTCGCGCAACGAGTCGGCCATCGCCGACGCGGTCGAGGCCGCCCTGCGCGCGCAGACGAGCGGATTCGAGATCCTCCGCCATGGCAACCGTGTCCTCGCACGGACCGACCGGGGGCACGCCCAGCGGGTCATCCTCGCCGGGCACCTCGACACCGTGCCGGTCGCCGGCAACCTCCCGCACCGCCGCGAGATGGATTCGGAGGAGGGCGACGTCCTGCACGGATGCGGCACCGTCGACATGAAGTCCGGTGACGCGGTGTTCCTCCACCTCGCGGCGACGCTGCCGGAGCCGGCCTCGGATCTGACGCTGATCTTCTACGACTGCGAGGAGATTGCCGCGGAGTTCAACGGCCTGAACGACATCGAACGCGAACTCCCCGAGTGGCTCGCCGGTGACGTGGCGATCCTCGGCGAGCCGACCGCGGGGCTCATCGAAGCCGGATGCCAGGGGACGCTGCGGGTCCGGTTGTCGACGACGGGAACCCGAGCGCACTCGGCCCGGTCGTGGATGGGCGACAACGCCATTCACAAGCTCGGCGGTGTCCTGACCACGCTGGCGGGCTACGAGGCCCGTCGGGTCGACATCGACGGCTGCGAGTACCGCGAGGGCCTGTCGGCGGTCGCGGTCGGCGGCGGGGTGGCCGGCAACGTGATCCCCGACGCCGCGCACGTCGATGTCAACTTCCGCTTCGCCCCGGACCGTTCGATCGACCAGGCGCTCGACCACGTGCGCGAGGTGTTCGCCGCCGACCTGGCCGACGGCAGGATCGGGCTGGAGGTCACCGATTCCGCGGCCGGCGCCCTGCCCGGGCTGGGGCACCCGGCGGCCGCGGCGCTCGTGGCGGCCGCGGGCGGACGGTTCCGCGCGAAGTACGGCTGGACCGATGTGTCGCGGTTCTCGGCGCTGGGCATCCCCGCGGTGAACCTGGGCCCCGGCGATCCCAATCTCGCGCATCGCGTCGACGAACGGGTGCCGGTGGAGCAGATCCGCGCGGTGACCGACCTACTGCGCACCTACCTGTCCTGAACTGGCGAGACCGGCGGGACCGGACAGCGCTGCTAGCGTGACCGCCATGTCGACCACGCCCGAACCGGAACCCGTCGAAGACGGAACGAACCCCGACACCTGCTACGTCGGCCCGATCCGGATTCGGCGAGACCAGCGCGGCAAGACCACGGACCGCCGCCTGCTGGAATGGGTCGACCCGCGCGACGCCACGCGTCGTTCTGAACGGACCATGCGTGACTCCTGGCGGGTCCTGCGCATCCAGTCCGAGTTCGTCGCCGGGTTCGATGCGATGAGCGAGGTCGCCGAGGCCGTGACCGTCTTCGGCTCGGCGCGACTGCATCCGGAGTCGCCGGAGTACGCGCTCGGTGTCCGCGTGGGCCGAGCGCTGGGCGAGGCCGGTTACGCGGTCATCACCGGTGGCGGACCCGGTGCGATGGAGGCCGCCAACCAGGGCGCACATCAGGCCGGGGCGCAGTCGATCGGACTCAACATCGAGCTGCCCTTCGAACAGGGCCTCAACCCGTGGGTCGATCTCGGCATGAACTTCCGCTACTTCTTCGTGCGCAAGACGATGTTCGTGAAGTACGCGCAGGCGTTCGTCTGTCTCCCCGGCGGGATGGGCACCCTCGACGAACTCTTCGAGGCGCTGACCCTCGTGCAGACCAAGAAGGTGGTCCGGTTCCCGATCGTGCTGGTGGGCAGCGACTTCTGGGGCGGCCTGCTGGACTGGATGCGCGACGTCCTCGCCGCGCGCGGGATGATCTCGCCCGAGGATCTGGACCTGCTCACCGTCGTCGACGATCCCGACGACGTGGTCGCCGCGATCGAGGCCGCGACACCCTGAGGGTCGATATGACCTTCCCGGCCGACGATGGCACGATTGCCCGGTGAGTGCTGTCTGCGTCTATTGCGCCTCCGGTCCCGTCGACCAGCCCTACCTCGATCTCGCCGCCGAAGTGGGTCGGACGCTCGCCGAACAGGGGCATGTGGTCGTCTCCGGTGGCGGGAACATCTCCATGATGGGCGCGCTGGTCAACGCCGCTCGCGAGGCCGGTGGCCACACGGTCGGCATCATCCCGCGCGCACTGATGAAGCACGAGGTCGCCGACCTCGGGTCGGGCGAACTCGTGGTCACCGAGACCATGCGCGAACGCAAACGCCTCATGGACGAGCGTGCCGATGGGTTCATCACCCTTCCAGGCGGGATCGGGACGCTCGAGGAGCTCTTCGAGACCTGGACCGGGGGCTACCTCGGGATGCACGACAAACCGGTCGTCCTGCTCGATCCTGTCGATTTCTACGCGCCGTTGCTCGACTGGCTGCGAGAGTTGTCGACAACCGGGTTCGTCGCCCGACGATCGCTCGACCGGCTGCTCATCACGCGGTCGGTCAACGACGCGGTGGAGTTGGCGACAGCACGGGAAGGCCTTGCTACCGGCCGGTAAGGTAGCGCCTGAGTGCGCGGGGCACTCGAAACGCCAGCGGGAGAGCGGAGGGCAGATGTCCCAAGGGGTCGAGCAGCAGGACAGTCGGCAGCAGAGTGTGAAGAAGACCGTCGGTATCCCCGACATCCTTCGCGGCGTGGTGAAGATGGCGCCACATGCGACCGGGATGATCAAGCACGCGCCGGGGCTCATCCGACGCCCACCGGAGGCCAAGCGGACCATCGGTTCGGTCTTCCAGAAGCACGCGGCCGAACACCCCGACCGGCCGTTCGTCCGGTTCGAAGGCCGCACGACCACCTACGGCGAGGCCAACCGCCGCGTGAACCGTTACGCCGCAGCACTTTCCGCCGACGGCGTCGGCAAGGGCGACGTGGTGGCGCTGCTCTCCAAGAACTGCACGACCGACCTGCTGCTGATGCTCGCCACCGTCAAACTCGGCGCGATCGCCGGGATGCTGAACTACAACCAGCGCGGCGAGGTGCTCGAGCACAGCGTCGGCCTCCTCGAGGCCAAGGTCCTCATCCACGATCCCGAGTGCGCGGAGGCCTTCGAGTCGATCCCGGAATCGGTCCTGCCCGAACACGTCTACGATTTCGCCGCGTTCGACGCCGCGGCCGAGGGACTCTCGGAAGCCGATCCCGAGGTCACCGAGCAGCTGCCCGCATCGACCAAGGCGTTCTACATCTTCACCTCCGGCACCACGGGGATGCCGAAGGCCAGCGTGATGAGCCACAACCGGTGGCTGGCGAGCCTGTCCGGCATCGGCGGTCTCGCGGTGCGGTTGCGCCACAGCGACACCATGTACGTGCCGCTGCCGCTCTACCACAACAACGCGTTGTCGGTGTCACTGTCCTCGGTCCTCGCCTCGGGTGCGTGCATCGCCATCGGACGCTCGTTCTCGGCGTCGAAGTTCTGGGACGACGTGATCCTCAACCGTGCGACGGCCTTCTGCTACATCGGCGAGCTCTGCCGCTATCTCCTCGTCCAGCCCGAGAAGCCCACGGATCGTCAGCATTCCGTGCACACCGTGGTCGGCAACGGTATGCGCCCGGACATCTGGGACGAGTTCCGCGAGCGTTTCGGGGTCGACCGCGTCGTCGAGTTCTACGGGGCCAGCGAACTGAACCTCGCATTCGTCAACGCGTTCAGCGTCGACAAGACCGCCGGCTTCTGCCCGCTCCCGTACAAGATCGTGGAATACGACGAGGAGGGGAACCCCAAACGCGGCGACGACGGTCGGCTCGTGAAGGTCGGCCGGGGTGGTACCGGCCTGCTGCTCGCCCAGATCAGTGACCGGGTCCCCGTCGACGGCTACACCGACTCCGAGGAGACCGAGAAGAAGATCATCCGGGACGCCTTCAAGGACGGCGACTCCTACTTCAACTCCGGTGACCTGGTCCGCGATCAGGGCTTCGCGCACATCGCCTTCGTCGACCGGCTCGGCGACACCTTCCGGTGGAAGGGCGAGAACGTCGCCACCACCCAGGTCGAGGGGGCGGTCGACTCCTATCAGGCCGTCGCGCAGTCGGTGGCGTACGGCGTCGAGGTCCCCGGCACCGACGGTCGCGCCGGGATGATCGCGATCAAGCTGCGCGAGGGCGCCGACCTCGATCCGAGCGCGTTCGCCCGCCACCTCTACGACGCGCTGCCGTCGTACGCGGTGCCGCTGTTCGTTCGGATCGTCGACGACTTCGAGCAGACCTCGACCTTCAAGAACCGCAAGGTCGAGCTGCGCAAGGAGGGGTACACCGACGCCGAGGCCGAACGGCTCTACGTGTTGCTCGGCAAGGAGAAGGGCTACACCGAGTTCTACGACGACTACCCCGACGATGTCGCCGCCGCCAAGGTGCCCAAGGGGTGAGTTCCGGCCCGGAAACGTCGGCATCGGACACGCTGTGCGGGCGGCGGGTGCCGACCGACCGCGCGTTGGTGATGGCGATCGTCAACCGCACCCCTGATTCGTTCTACGACCGAGGTGCGAGCTTCGACGACGCCGCCGCCCAGGCGCACGTCGACCGGGTCGTCGCCGAGGGTGCCGACATCATCGACGTCGGTGGGGTCAAGGCCGGACCCGGACGCGAGGTCGACGCCGCGACCGAGGCCGCCCGGGTCGTCGGCATGATCGCCTGGATCCGCGACCGGCATCCGGACGTGCTGATCAGCGTCGACACCTGGCGCAGCGAGGTCGCCGACCAGGCCTGCGCCGCCGGCGCGGATCTCATCAACGACACCTGGGCGGGATTCGACCCCGACGTCGTCGACGTCGCCGCCGAACGCGGGGCCGGGATCGTCTGCTCGCACACGGGTGGCGCGCGGGTGCGGACCCGGCCGCACCGCGTCGCATACGGGGATTCGGTCGACGCGGTGGTGGCCGACGTGATCCGGGAGGTGACCTCCGCGGCCGACCGGGCGCTCGCTGCCGGGGTGCGTCGAGACTCGATCGTTATCGATCCGACGCACGATTTCGGCAAGAACACTCACCACGGGCTGGCTCTGTTACGCGGTGTGAAAGATCTTGTTAACACGGGCTGGCCGGTCCTGATGGCGCTGAGCAACAAGGATTTCGTAGGGGAGACTCTGGGTACAGACCTAACGCACCGATTGGAAGGGACTCTGGCCGCGACAAGTCTGGCCGCCGCCCAAGGCGCCCGGATCTTCCGCGTCCACGAAGTCGCTGCCACTCGTCGCGTGGTCGACATGGTCGCTGCCATCGCGGGAGCGAAACCACCCGCCCGAACAGTCAGGGGACTCGCATGACCAAGCAGCAGAAGCGACGTAAGCCCAGCACCGTCAGCCGGGACAAGGCCGCCATGTGGCCGACGGTCGCCCAGACCCCGGGGACCGAGCAGCGCTGGTCGGCAACCCACACCTGGGAGCAGCCGGACTGGACGATCGACGACCTCGTCGACGCGAAGAACGGCCGGACCATCTCGGTGGTGCTGCCCGCGCTGAACGAGGAAGAGACCGTCGCCGACGTCATCGCCACGATCATGCCGCTGTACGGCACCCTGGTCGACGAGATCATCGTGCTGGACTCCGGGTCCACCGATGCCACCGCCGAGCGCGCGCTCGCCGCCGGCGCGCAGGTGATCTCCCGCGAGGAGGCGGTACCCGAGCTGGACCCGGTCAAGGGCAAGGGTGAGGTGCTGTGGCGTTCGGTCGCCGTGGCGACCGGCGACATCATCGCATTCGTCGATTCCGACCTCATCGACCCGGACCCGATGTTCGTGCCCAAGATGCTCGGTCCGCTCCTGCTGAACCCCGAGATCCAGCTCGTGAAGGGCTACTACCGGCGCCCGCTGCGCACGGGCGGTACGCACGACGCGAACGGTGGCGGACGCGTGACCGAGCTCGTGGCACGCCCCCTCCTGGCATCCCAGAAGCCGGATCTCACCGCGGTCCTCCAGCCACTCGGCGGCGAGTACGCCGGCACCCGCGAGTTGCTCTCGTCGGTGCCGTTCGCGCCGGGCTACGGGGTCGAGATCGGCCTTCTCATCGACACCTATGACCGGTACGGCCTGGCCGGGATCGGTCAGGTCAACCTCGGGGTCCGAACCCATCGCAACCGCCCGCTGGTGGAATTGGGGGTCATGAGCCGCCAGATCGTCGGAACCCTGATGCGCCGCTGCGGCATCGAGGACTCGGGCGTCGGGCTCACCCAGTTCACCGCCGAACCCGACGGCTCCTTCACGCCGCACACCACCGAGGTCTATCTCGAGGATCGTCCGCCGATGAACACCGTGCGCGCCCTGGCCCCCAAGGCCGAGGAGATGGCCTCCTAGGCGGCTCCGGACCTGATGGGCCGGACCTGATGAACCCGGCCCCGACCCGGCGACGCCGCCCGCCCTGACGCGGGTGGCCGTCGCCGGGTCGGTGCTGTGCCGGGCCGTCGTCCGGGCGCTTCTGCCAGGATGGAACGCATGCAGACGCTGCTGCTGTACCTGCTGATCATGGGACTCGTCGTCGCGATCGTGTTCGCTGTCGTCTGGTTCGTGTTCGGACGCGGAGAAGATCTGCCGCCGGTCGAGCCCGACACCACGCTCACCCGGTTGCCGTCGGTGGGCATCACCGGTGACGACGTGCGTGCGTTGCGCTTCGCCCAGACCCCGCGTGGTTACAAGCAGGCCGAAGTCGACTGGGCGCTGGCACGTCTCGCGCGTGAGGTCGACGACCTGCGGTCGGTGATCACGCGTCTGCGCGAACGGGAGTCGGTGCCCGGGGCGGAAGCGGGCGCGGCTCCGGACGATCCCGCCGCTGGTATCACCGGGAACGGCGGCGTGGACGCCGGGCGGTCCGGCCCGCCGAGCACCCCCCAGTAGGGGCTGTACGTCGAGACCGCGCGGCGCGCGTGTCGCGCACTGACAATCGTGTGCGACCCGGGCACGTATCATGTTCGGAGCAGGGACCTTGAAGGGAGCTTGAGAATGGCGGCAATGAAGCCACGTACTGGGGACGGCCCCCTCGAAGCGGCCAAAGAAGGGCGTGGAATCGTTGTCCGGATTCCGATCGAAGGTGGAGGTCGACTGGTCGTCGAGCTGACCGCCGACGAAGCAGCCGCGCTGGGCGAGGAACTCCGCGGGGTAACCGGCTGAACATGCCCCACGAGGGCAGTTCCCATGAGGCCCGGGCGGACCCACCGACTCCGCACCGGGCGCATGGCCTCACTTCGGTACTCGAGATCCTGCGCTGCCCGGTGTGTACCGGGCGCCTGTCGGCCGACGGCGCGTCGCTGCGCTGTCCGCAGGCGCATTCTTTCGACCTCGCCCGTCAGGGCTATGTCTCACTGCTCGACGGCCGGTCCGGCGCGCTGCGCGCCGACACCGCAGCCATGGTGGCCGCCCGAGCCCGCGTGCACGACTCCGGTTTCCTGCTCCCCGTGGTCGATTTCGTCGCCGGCCGCGCGGCCGAGGTCACGGGTGGACACGACCGGCCGGTGATCCTCGACGCGGGGGCCGGTGGCGGACACTATCTTCGCGCCGCGGTCGAGGCGAGTGGGGTGCCCGGCGGTGACGGACGGTCCTCGGCCGCCGGAATCGGCCTGGACCTCTCGAAGTACTGCGCGCGGGCCATGGCGCGGGGACCCCGGCCCCTCGCTGCCGTCGTCGCCGACGTCTGGCGCGGCCTGCCCGTCGTCGATGACGCTGTCGCGGTGGTGCTCTCGGTGTTCGCGCCGCGCAACGCGAGCGAGTTCGCCCGCGTACTGGCCCCTGATGGCGCACTGATCATCGTGAGTCCGGGGCCCGACCACCTCGGCGAACTCATCGAGCCGATGGCGATGCTGCGTGTCGACGAGGCCAAATCCGAGCGCCTCCGTGCCTCGCTCGACGCGGGCTTCGAATTGGTCGACGAGTCACCTGTCCGGTACTCCGCAGACGTCGACGCGCAGACCGTGGGGGATCTGGTCGCCATGGGCCCGTCGGCATTTCACTCCAACGAGGCCGACATCCGCTCGCGGGCCGCGGCCTTCGCCGGGGACGGTCGGGTGCCGGTCACGGTGTCGGTGGTGGTGACCACGTGTCGGCCCGCCTGCGGACGCTCACCCGCTCAACGCCGTACGGACTCGTAGACACCCAGCGTCTGTTCGGCGATCGACGCCCAGGAGAACTCGGCCTCGGCGCGTTCGCGGCCGGCCACCCCCATCGCCGACGCCGCCGCCGCATCCGAGGCCACCGCGTTCACCGTGTCGGCGAGATCGTGTTCGAAGGTCGCCGGATCGACGGGGTCGTACCGCACGAGGCGGCCGGTGACGTTGTCGCGCACCACCTCGGGAATGCCGCCGACCGCCGAGGCCACCACCGCGGTACCGCAGGCCATCGCCTCGAGGTTGACGATGCCCAGCGGTTCGTACACCGATGGGCACACGAAGACCGTTGCCGCGGTCAAGATCTCGCGGATCCGGGGGAGTGGGAGCATCTCGCGCACCCAGTGGACGCCGGGACGCGAGGCGGAGAGTTCGCCCACCGCGCTCTCGATCTCGGCGCCGATCTCCGGCGTGTCGGGGGCACCAGCACAGAGGACGAGCTGGATGTCCGGATCGAACCGGTGCGCCGCGGCCACCAGATGTGCGACGCCCTTCTGCCGGGTGATCCGGCCGACGAACGCCACGATCGGGCGGTCCGGGTCGAGCCCGAGTGCGGTCGGCGTCGAGTCGGGTCCGAACGGATCGTCGACCGGGAACCATTGAGATGTGTCGATCCCGTTGCGCACCACATGGACACGCTCAGGGTCCAGACGCGGGTAGGTGTCACAGATCTCGGTGCGCATCCCCGAGCTCACCGCGATCACCGCGTCGGCGTACTCCACCGCGTTGCGTTCCACCCAGCTCGACACCCGGTACCCGCCGCCGAGTTGCTCGGCCTTCCACGGGCGCGACGGTTCGAGCGAGTGGGCGGTCAGCACGTGCGGCACGTCGTAGAGCTGTCCCGCCAGGTGCCCGGCAAGGCCGGTGTACCAGGTGTGGGAGTGCACGACGTCGGCACCGGACGCACCCACCACCATCCGCAGATCGGCCGACAGCGTCGTGATCGCCGCATTCGCCCCGGCCAACCCCGGGTCGGGGGTGTACACCGAGGCGGTCTCCCGCTCGGCGCCCATGCAGTGCACGTCGACGGTGATGAGATCGCGCAGATACCGGACCAATTCGGTGACGTGGACCCCGGCGCCGCCGTAGACCTCAGGTGGATATTCCCGTGTCATCATCGCCACCCGCATGATCTCGACGCTAGTGCCAACGCGCGCAGATCGCCATCGGTGCTGCCAAACCCCGGTCGCGGCCGACGCCACGCATACTGACCGCCCGGTCATCTGGCCGACGGCTTCGATCGCGGTTAAGTTGGGGGAGTGAGATCTGAGCCGCACGTCCTCGGCATCGTCCTCGCAGGCGGCGAAGGCAAGCGTCTGTACCCGCTGACGATGGACCGCGCCAAACCTGCGGTGCCCTTCGGCGGTGCCTACCGACTCATCGACTTCGTGCTGTCCAACCTGGTCAATGCCGGTTACGAGCGCATTTGCGTGCTGACACAGTACAAGTCGCATTCGCTGGACCGGCACATCTCGCAGACCTGGTGGACGTCGGGATTCCACGGCGAGTACATCACCCCGGTGCCGGCCCAGCAGCGACTCGGACCACGCTGGTACACCGGCAGTGCCGATGCGATCTTCCAGTCGATGAACCTCATCACCGACGAACGACCCGAGTACATCGTCGTCTTCGGAGCCGATCACGTGTACCGGATGGATCCGTCGCAGATGGTGGCCGCGCACATCGAATCCGGCGCCGACGTCACGGTGGCCGGGATCCGCGTGCCCCGAGCGGAGGCGGTGGCCTTCGGCTGCATCGACTCCGACGAGAGCGGGAAGATCACCCGCTTCCTGGAGAAGCCGGCCGATCCGCCCGGCACGCCGGACGATCCCGACGTGACGTTCGCGTCGATGGGCAACTATGTGTTCACCACCGAGGCGCTGGTCGACGCGCTGCGCGCCGACGCCGCCGACTCGGACTCCGACCACGACATGGGCGGTGACATCATCCCGGCCTTCGTGCGCCGGGACACCGCCTTCGTCTACGACTTCAAGGACAATCAGGTACCCGGTGCCACCGAACGCGACACCGGTTACTGGCGCGACGTCGGAACCCTGGATGCGTTCTACGAGGCGCACATGGACCTGGTGTCGGTCCACCCGATCTTCAACCTCTACAACGGCCGCTGGCCCATCCGCGGCGAGACCCACAACCTGCCGCCCGCCAAGTTCGTCCAGGGCGGGGTCGCGGAGGACTCCGTGGTCGGTTCCGGATGCATCATCTCCGCCGGCACGGTGCGCAACTCCGTGCTGTCGTCGAACGTCATCGTCGAGGACGGCGCGGTGGTCGAGGGCAGCGTGCTGATGCCCGGCGTGCGCGTCGGCAAGGGCGCGGTGGTCCGCAAGGCCATCCTCGACAAGAACGTCGTGATCGGTGACGGCGAGCAGCTCGGTGTCGATCTCGAGGCCGACCGCGAACGGTTCTCGGTGAGCGCCGGCGGTGTGGTCACCGTCGGCAAGAACATCCAGGTCTGACGACCGCCCTTCGTGGCTCGCTTCGCTCGCACCTCAGGGAGCGGGGGTTGGCCCGTCGCGTAGGGCCGCGTCGATGAGCGTCGCGATGTCGTCTCCGGCGTCGTCCGGAAGCGCGTCGACCGGCCACCAGCGGAGGTCCACGGACTCGTCACTGCATACGACGCGGGGGAGTTCACCGTCGGGCGTCGGGGCGGCGACCACCCGGTAGCGGACGTCGAGGTGGCGGGTGGGGACTCCCAAGGAGCAGGTGATCGGGTGGGTGTGGAGGTGGACCATCCCGTCACCGGCGAGCGTGGGGTCGGCGGTGTCGAGCACGAGTTCGGGCATGCCCGACTCTTCTCGCGCCTCGCGTAGCGCCGCGCCGGCGAGGGAATCGTCGGAGGGTTCGCAGTGACCGCCGAGCTGTATCCACTTCCCGACGCGGGGGTGCAGGGTCAGCAGGACGTGTCGGCGCGTCGCGTCGAAGACGATCGCCGAACCCGTCAGATGGCCTGGTGCGCAGGCCCGAAGACACCCGTCCGGGGACGCGGCGAGGAACGCGAGATATGCGTGACGCAGGGAGTCCTGGGCGGGATCGGGTGTCTCCCACCGTGTCAGGGCCTCGACGGCGGAGGCGTGCAGCGACTCGGCGGTCACAGTTCGACGACCCACTCCGCGGTGGGGGCGGGGTCGCGCAACCCGGCCGGTTCGAGCGGATGTCCGATGGCGACGGCCCCCAGCGGTTCCCAACTCGGATCCAGATCGAGAACGCGGCGCACCGTCGGCGCGGCGAAGATGGTCGACCCGACCCAGCAGCTGCCGATGTCGCGGACCGCCAGCGCGGTGAGCAGGGTGGCGACCGCCCCGCCCGCGGCCACGGTGAACATCGTGTGCTCGGCGGCGTTGCGACGATCATCGGGGTAGTCGTGGGCGCCCTCGGGTACGAGGAACGGGATCACCAGTTCCGGGGCGTCGTAGAGGATCTGCCCGCGTCGAAGTCGCTTCTCGATGGATTCGGCTGTCTTGGAGTCCGATTCGAGGTCGGTGCGCCAGTCGCGCGTCATCGCGTCGAGCAGTTCGCGGCGTCGCGAGGCGGAACGCAGCCACACGAAGCGGACCGGATGTGTGTGGTGGGGTGCCGGGGCGGTGAGCGCCTCGGCGAGGGCGTCGCGCATCTCCGCGGGGTCGACGGGCCGGTCGGCGAAGGTGCGCACCGAACGCCGGGTGCGGATGGCCTCTCGGCGGCCCTGTGCGATCGCCTCTTCGGTCCCGAGACGGAACAGGTCCTCGTCGTAGGGACGGATGAGGTCGGCGGCGGTGGTGCCGTCGTCGGCCGGAGCGAACCCGCGGACGACGGCGACGGGGACGGCGGCGAGCTTGCCCTTGACGAGGTCTGCCGCGGCGGCGAGTTCGTCGGCCACCGCTATCTCGGTGACGATCAACGGATTCCCGTAGTCGTCGACGCCGCCCTCGTAGGGATGGGTCACGGCGATGCCGGCCGCGCCGATGGCGACGTCGGTCTGTCCGGTCCGCCAGGCCCGACCCATCGTGTCGGTGATGATCACCGCGACGTCGAGGCCGGCGGCGTCGGCTATGGCACGCCGCAGTGACGCCGCACTGCGGTCGGGGTTCTCCGGCAGGAGTGCCAGTTGGTCGCTGCGCACATTCGAGCCGTCGATCCCGGCCGCTGCCTGCACCAGGCCGAGGCGGTTCTCGGTGATGAGGGTTCGGTTCTTGCGGGCCAGGACGCGCACCGATTCGGCGTCGACGAGGCGACGACGCAGCGCGTCCCGCTCCTCGGGGTCGCTGGGCGCGTCGACCATCCGCCCTTCGGCCTTGGAGATGATCTTGCTGGTGACCACCAGGACGTCGCCGGACTCGAGCCAGGGTGCGGCGCCGAGGATCTCACCCGCGACGTCGGAGTCGGCGGTGAACTCGGGCAGGCCGGTCACCGGCCGGATCTCGAGATGTCCCGGTGCGCGGTGGTCGGGGCGAGCGGTCACCGCACGCCCTTGTTGGTCTCGGGCAGCGGTACGTCGACGAGCGCGCAGGCCGCACGCACCATCTGCGCGGTGGCCGCGGGGTCGGTCATGAGCAGCGGTGCGGCGCCGACGGCGATGCCGTCGACAGCGGCGTGGTCACCCTCGGCGATGAGCCAACCGTCGAGAATCCCGTTGCCGCTGCGGGCGCCGTAGTGTCCGGCGATCCCCTGTGCCGAGGACTCGACCTCGATCACGGACAGGCACTCGTCGGCCATGCCGCGCAGGGGACGGTTGTCGATGACCGGTGAGATCCCGACCACCGGGGCCCTGGTCTGGCGCAGCGCGCTGCGCATCCCGGGAACACTGACGATGGCGCCGATGCTCACGACCGGGTTCGACGGCGCGAGGAGGATGACATCGGCGTCGGCGATCGCGTCGAGGACGCCGGGTGCCGGCGCCGTGTCGTCCGAACCGACCTGCGCGAAGCCGAAGGTGGGGATCTGCGCGCGATGGCGTACCCACCATTCCTGGAAGTGGATCGCGACCCGTTCGCCGTCCTCGCCGTCGGGTTTGGCGACCACGACGTGGGTTTCGTGACGATCGTCGGTGACGGGCAGGAGCCGCACCCCGGGGACCCAGCGCCGGCACAGGGCGGCCGTGACGTCGGACAGCCGGTACCCGGCGTCGAGCATCTGGGTCCGGATGAGGTGGGTCGCGAGATCGCGATCGCCGAGTCCGAACCAATCCGGGTCGGCCCCGTAGGCGGCGAGTTCCTCTTTCGCGCGCCAGGATTCGTCGCGCCGACCCCACCCGCGTTCGGGATCGATCCCGCCCCCGAGGGTGTACATACAGGTGTCGAGGTCGGGGCAGATGCGGACGCCGTGCATCCAGGCGTCGTCGCCCACGTTCACGATGGCGGTGATCTCGTGCTCGGTCGCCGGGGCGCCGGACGCGTCGTCCTGGGGGGCCGGGAACGCCGTCGGGCCGAACAATTCGCGCAGACCGAGGAGGAATCGTGCCCCTCCGACGCCCCCGACGAGTACGGTCACCTTCACAGCAGGTACTCCTTCACACCGCCACTGTAGTGCGCGGTGTGAGTCGGCGGTCAGGCGCTGTCGGTGCGGTGCGGATGGTTTCGACCCGTGCCGGGTTCGGTGTGACATTCACGTCGGGTTGAGGTCAATGTCGTGTCGAGTCACAGGGTTGTCGGATCCTGGTGGTAAACAGAGAATCTTTGACTTCAACTTGACCGGGACCGCCTTGGGCGTGTGTAATCACATCAGTGTCATTCCGAGTTTGAGATCGAGAACCTTCGGATCGAAAACCGCTGGACTTCAACGGATTCGATCGTATGTTCGAACTCGGGAGAGGGTCGGTTCCGGCACTTCGCGGGCCGTCGCTCGGGCGCTGTGTACGTCTGATGTGGGTGTTTCCACATCCGTAGTACAAGTGGTGTGGCAACAGTGGTGGGTGCGGCACACAGGCCGTGTTCGCAGAGGACGCAGAAACTACCAACATCCCGAGCTAGGAGGCGCCGACGATGGCTTTGGAAAACCCGATCGGCAATCCGCTTGAACCACAGAACCGCCCGCAATTCACCGCCGAATTCAACACCCTTGGCCCCGTTGATGATTCGATGATCGGCGGCACTGCCGCCGCGTCGGCCATCGGCATCGGGACCGACTTCGGGTCGCCGCACGGGCCCGTCGCCGACGACGCCGACCCGGGTCGTCGTCATCTTTCGTTGGTGCCCAACGACTTCGACGATCTCTTCGACGCCGTCGAAGAGCAGTGGCAGGACCGTGCCCTGTGTGCGCAGACCGACCCCGAGGCGTTCTTCCCGGAAAAGGGTGGGTCGACACGTGAGGCCAAGCGGATCTGCCAGGGCTGCGAGGTCAAGTCCGAATGCCTCGAGTACGCACTGCACAACGACGAACGCTTCGGTATCTGGGGCGGCCTGTCGGAGCGTGAGCGCCGGCGTCTCAAGCGCGGCATCATCTGACCGGCGTCACCATCTGAGCGGACGGCTCGCGACGGAGTCGTCCCCACCGATCATCGACCGCGGATCACTCTGGTCCGCGGTCGATCGTGTCTTCGTCGACGCCCAGATGCGTCGCCACCTGTTGCACGAGTACCTCGTGGATCAGATCCAGCAACTCGGTGCCCTTCTTGGCCCGGGACTCCAGTGGCCGGCGGAACAGGATGATCTGCGCCCGCGTCGGTGCGCCGTTCACATCCATCCCGGCCGGGATCAGCCGTGCGAGCGGCACCGCACCGTCGGCGGTCACCTCGTCGGGCCACTCGACCGTCTCGGGGTCGCGGGGCAGGAGCCGGGGGATCTCGTCGACGGCGATGTCGAGTCCGGCGATCTGGTCATGCCACTGCGCGTCGATCTCGGCGAACGCCTCCAGGGCGACCGCGTCGAATTCATCGGACCGGCTGTTGTGGGCGGGCACGCCCTGTGGCAGCAACGGCGAGCGCAGTCCCCGTCCGCGACGATCGCGGTGACGACCCGTCCGCCGACGACCGCGGCGCGCCTCCGGCAGGCCGGAGGAGCCACGTGGAGTCGGCTTCGGGTCGATACGCATGGCGAGAGTGTAGGAGGTCGGACGAGTCCGTGTCTCCTCCGGTCGCTGCGTGTCTGCTCCGGCGGTCCGGGTCTTCGCCGGCCGCCCGCCCGGTGAGCGTGTCGCCGACGCGGTTGCGAGCGACGAGGGCTAATCTCGTCACGTGAAGCTTCCCCGACTGTGCTGCCGACCCGGCTGCGCCCGATCCGCGGTGGCTACCCTGACCTTCGTCTATGCCGAGTCGACCGCGGTGATCGGTCCGCTCGCGACGTCGCAGGAGCCGCACTCGTGGGACCTGTGCGACGATCACGCCCGCCGGATCACCGTCCCGCGCGGTTGGGAGATGCTGCGCAGCGAGCGGGGATTCTCCGCGCCGCCGGCCGAGGATCAAGAGCTGACCGCGCTCGCCGAGGCGGTTCGGGAAGCCGGAGCCGTCGCCGGCGGTGGACGCCCGCGGTACGTCGACCGCAGTCCCATCGACGCTCTCGACGCCTTCGAGGACGCCACGTTCGTCGACGCCCACCGCGATGCCGTCGACGACCGTCGGACGGGGCGCCACCGCGCCGGCCCGGTCGATGGGCCCGCGCCGACATCCGGGGCGCCGCGTCACCAGACCCGGCCGCGCCCGGGGCGCCGCGGACACCTGCGGGTACTGCCGGACCCGGTCGACTGACCGGTCACCACCGCGCGGGGGGCGTGGACCCCGAAGGCATCGCCGCAACTGTGCCGAGTACGTGCGCGCCGACTCCGCGACCTGGCTACCCTGGTGACATGCGAACCGGTTCCCCCGACCTCGACGACGCCGAGGAGCTGATCTCGGCCGATGTCGACGGTTTGCTGAGAGCGGTCGCGCTCGCCGGCGCACAGGTGCGCGCCGTCGCCGAAGCGGTGCGCGAAGGCGTGCTCGCCCCGCTCGCGGACCTGCGTCCCCGTAGCGTCATCGTGGTCCACGGTTCCAGCGGCGTCTCCCATCGGGCGACCGACTTCGCGGTGGCCACGCTCGGGGCCCGGGTGGACGTCCCGGTGGTCAGTGGTCCGGTGTTGCCCGGGTGGATCGGCCCGCTCGACGTCGTGATCGTCGCCGGCGACGATGCCGGGGACATGGCGCTCGCCGATGCCGCCGCGCGGGCGTTACGCCGGCGGGCCGAGGTCGTGGTGGTCGCACCCGTGGCCGGGCCTCTTCGAGATGCGCTGGGCGGCAACGGGATCAACCTCGCGCCGCGGTTCGACATCGAACCCCGCTTCCGCTTCGTGGGGTTCGCCGCCGCGCTGCTCGCGGTGTTCGGTGCGCTGACCCAGGTCCGGTTCACCGGGAGCGTGCCCGCACTCGACGACCTCGCCGACGCACTCGACGACGAGGCCTCGACCGGACACCCGGCCCGCGACGCCTTCCACAATCGCGCCAAATCGCTGGCGCTGCGCGTCCAGGGCCGCCCCACCGTCTGGACGGCGGACAGCCCGGCCGGCGCGGCCATCGCCCGGCATGCGGTCGCCGGGCTCGTCGGACTCTCCGGGATCGTCAGCGCCGCAGCCGAACTCACGGACGTCTCGCGAATGGTGCAGTTGCTCGGGTCGCGCTCGGATGTCGCACCGAGTGCGGACTCGATCTTCTACGATCCCGACTTCGACGGACCGCCGGCAGCTCCCGCGCCGCGTGTCCAGGTCGTCTCGACCGGGCGGCGGGAATGGTTCACGCGTCAGCGGGTCACCGGCCTCGGCGAGGTCGATCTCCTCGTCGGAATCGATCGTGCGCAAGAGACTTCGGCCGCCGGGGGCGCGGACGGCCGCGAGTGGGAGGACCGGCGTCCGGCGCCGGGTGAGGATCCGGTGGCCGACGGCCCGGGGGATGTACTGGATTTCCTGATCGTGGCACTACGGGTCGAGATGGCGGCGGTGTACCTCCGCCTGGTTGGGAACGCGTTGCAATGAGGATCATCGACGGAGTGGTGCGGCCATACGCCTGGGGGTCGCGGACCGCGATCGCGTCCATGCAGGGTAGGTCCGTGCCATCGGCGCACCCGGAGGCGGAGCTGTGGTTCGGGTCCCATCCCGCGGGTTCGGCTCGGTGCGTCGATGTCGCCGGGATCGAGCAGGATCTCGTCGATGTGATCGACGCGGATCCGATCGGCACGCTCGGCGCGGCAAGCACGGCGGCTTTCGGCGAGCGTCTGCCGTTCCTCCTGAAGGTGCTCGCCGCCGAGGAACCGCTGTCTCTGCAGGCACATCCGTCCGCCGAACAGGCCCGGGCAGGATTCGAACGCGAGAACGCCCGCGGTGTCGCGCTCGAAGCCCGCGACCGCAACTACCGCGATCCATGGCACAAGCCCGAACTGATCGTCGCGACGACACCGTTCGACGCACTGGCCGGCTTCCGTCGACCGGAGGACACCATCCGGTTGCTCCGCGCACTGCAGGTCAGTGAGCTCGACCCCTATCTGGGGATGCTCGCGGGGCAGCCGGACTCGGAGGGGCTGCGGGCGCTCTTCACGACGTGGCTGACGCTGCCCGAGTCGCTGCTCCGTCAGCTGGTCCCGGCGGTACTCGCCGGCGCGGTCACCGTGCTGAGCACGGGTGAGACGGAGTTCGTCGCCGAACTGCGGACGGTGTGTGAACTCGGGGAGGCCTACCCGAACGATCCCGGTGTCCTGGCATCGTTGCTGCTCAACAACATTCACCTCGAACCCGGGCAGGGTCTCTATCTGTCCGCGGGTAACCTGCACGCCTACCTCCGCGGTACGGGTGTGGAGATCATGGCGAACTCCGACAATGTGCTGCGGGGCGGACTGACGCCCAAACACATCGACGTTCCCGAGTTGTTGCGCGTCCTCGACTTCACCCCGGTCGATGTCTCGGACCTGACCCCGCAGATCCGGACCGTCGGCGCCGAGCGCGTGTACCTCACCCCCGCTCCCGAATTCCGGCTGTCGCGTGTCGAACTCGACGGGACGGGCCTCCACCACGCCTCGTCGATCTGCTTCGACATGCCGGGCCCGCAGATCCTCGCCGTGCTCAGCGGCGCGGTGGAGGTCCGACCGGCGGGTGGGAACCCGCTCACCGTGACGGCCGGACGGGCGGTGTGGATCACCGACGACGACCCGGACGTCATCGTCCGCGCGGCGTCGGCTCGTGCGGTCTTCTACCGCGCGCTGGTGCCGGCCGCGGTCTCGGCGCAACCCGACCTGACCTCATCGGTGGCGTCCGCGTCCGAATGATGTCAGTCCGTCAGCGCCGAACCGGAGTAGCCGCAGCGGTGCCCGCGGGTTCGGGGTAGCCGCCGATCAGGTTCCATTCGTCGGGGGTCGCGACCATGGTGACCAGGATCGGTCGCCCACCGGTGTCGAGTGCGATGTCCTGTGGCGTACGCGGATTCTGACGCAGCGCGACGGTGGCGCCGTCGGCGGGTTCGCCGAGGCCCGGTGCGACGACGATCATCCGCGTGGTGTCGGGTTGTGGGGAAGGTGGCGCCACACCGTCGACGATGACCAGGCCGGGGCCGGGGCGCGCCGGGGTGCGGTCGCCCGAGAGTGACAGCGCGCTCGGATCGCCCACGGCGGTGACCACCGGGGTCCACCGGTGCGGGCGGTCGGTGTGCACGCGCACCGCGGCACCGACCGCGACTGCGCGGAGAGCGATCTGGGCCACGACGTGAATGCCCGCGGCGACCGAGACCGTGGAGATACCGGGTCCGACGAGCCGGGTGGCGACCGCGCGGCCGGCGTGATCGGCGCCGATGAGCTGGCCGCAACCGCCTGCCGGGATACGCGCCGAGGCGAGGAACGCCTCCGCCTCCGAACCCGTGAGTGCGGGTACGGCCCGGTCGAGCCGGGTCGGCGTCGAGATGGGGAGACTCGCTGCGAGAGCGTCGAACTGGCGGCCGTCCAGGGGAATCAGACCCGCGGGCCATCCACCGAGTGCGCGCCTCGCCGCGGGGAACTCGTTGAAGCGGACGATCCCGGACACCTCGACCGTCGTGCGATCGCCGCGACGCCTGCCCTCGGTGACTCGTGGGCACAACTTCACGGTGACGGTCGTCGAGACCGCGGAGTTGACCCAGATGCCGCGCAGCACGTCGGTCAGGGCGGCCGGTTCGACGGCGGCGCTGCGCATCCGCAGACCGGCGACGCCGACCGAGTCGCGTTCCTCGGCGAGCGAGTCGAGGCTCGCGCCCTCGGTGAGCTGCGCCGTGATGGCGGTGATCTGTGCCGCCGACAGGATGGTCGTCGACAAGCCGTGTTCGGCGAGCCTCTTGGCGACGCGGCGGGTGGTCACCGTCGCGGTGCGCAGTGCACCGGTCGCGCCGCCCCCGCGGCGGGCGACGGCGTCGGCGCAGTCGAGGGGATTGAGCCGGAGGACGACCAGCACCGACCGTTGGGCCGTCGCCGACAGCGGGCCCAGGGTGCGGTCGTAGGTGTCCGGCGCGATGCCCGAACCCCACACGCGCACACCGTGACTGATGACCTCGATGGAGCTGAGCCGGATGTCGTAGGGACTGATGCACTCGGCCAGGACGCCGAGGGGCACCACCTGGCCCGATTCGTCGCCGAGTTCGCTGTGGCCCGGGGTCAGGTAGGTGACGGCCGGGCTGCCCGGGTCCACCCGGACGACGGTGACCAGGGTGTCGCCGACCCACCTCGCGCCGATGGTCGTCGGAGCCGATGTCCGCCGTGCGGTGGCGTGGGTGCTGGGGGCGGGCAGCGGTATGTCGAACGGGGCCGGGGCGAGATCGCCGTGGTCGCGGCGCATCCGCGACCAGGAGAACGACAGATTCGCCACGATTCGACCGAACACCGACGGCCGGCCGCCGACCCGCACCAGACCTGCGGAGACGACCGCGGCCACGCCGAGTGCGGTTGCACCCCAGACGCTGCCGGACACCACCCAGACGACGAGTCCGAGCGCCAGCACCGCCTCGATCACGACGAGTGTGGGCAGTGCCATCCCACGCCTGTTCCGCTCCACGGTTGCGACCCCCTCGATCACCGCTGCCGACTGCCGCGTGCCGTCCACCGAGAGTGTGCACAAGCGGTGGAGCCCCACACGTCAGGGGCATGTTTGTCGGCTAGGCTACTACCGCGCGGCAGGGGGTATGCCGCAGGAGATCACAACCCGCTCGCCGCCGGAGAAGGTCCGACGCCGCGGCCCGGGTGCGGACAGGGGGAGCCGTGGCACGTCAGCTGACGACCAAAGCCCAGGTCAACGGCTACCGTTTCCTGATCAAGAGGCTCGAGCACGCGCTGGTACGACGCGACGTCCGGATGTTGCACGATCCCATGCGTTCACAGTTGCAGGCGCTCGTGGTCGGGACCGTCCTCGGTCTGCTGGTCCTCGGCGGGTGTGGAATCTGGGGCCTGATCCGGCCGCAGGGGTCCGTCGGCGACGCCACGATCATCGTCAGCAAGAACAGCGGCAGCACCTACGTCCTGATCGAGGACACCCTGCATCCCGTCCTCAACCTGGCCTCGGCACGGCTGGTGACGGGTAGCTCGGAGTCGCCGACCTCGGTCGGGGACAACAAGCTCAAGCCGTACCCGCGCGGACCCCTGTTGGGCATCCCGGGTGCGCCGGCGGCACTGCCGAAGTCGTCGCACCCGGACTCCTCCACCTGGACGGTCTGCGATTCGTCGACCGTGTCGGAGGCGCCGGTCGAGTCGATCGAGCAGACCGTCATCGCCGAGACGCCGCGTCTGGGTGACGCGATCGGGACGGCGAACCCCGCCGACGCCGTGCTCGTCGACGGCGGGGACCAGACCTTCCTGGTGTATCAGCTGTTCCGGGACGGTGTCTGGAGTCCGGTCCGTGCCGCTGTCGACACCGAGAGCGCGCCCGTCATGCGGGCTCTCGGTCTCGAGGGGGCCACGCCCCGGCAGATGTCCACCGGCCTGCTCAACACCTTCCCACTGGTCGATCCGCTTGCCGTGCCGGAGATCTCGGGTGCCGGCCAGCCCGGGGCAGTCGACGGCGCGAGTGTCGGCAGTGTCGTCAAGTCGGTCGGTGTCGACGACACGACGTCCTATCACCTGGTGCTGCGCGACGGGGTGCAGGAGATCAGCGCCCCGACCGCCGAACTCATGCGGCTGGCCGACTCCGACGCAGCTCCGGTGACGACCGTCGCCCCGGGGCAGCTCGCCGCGCTGAGAACCGTGGAGTCGGAACCCGTCTCGGACTTTCCCGAAGTCGCGCCGACGCTGCTGGACGTGAGCGGCGATCCGACGCTGTGCCGCACCTGGACCCGCGGGACGGGGGAGCCCCGCGCACAGACGACGTTGCTCGCGGGGCGCGAACTGCCGCTCGCGTCGGATGCGGCGCCGGTCCGGCTGACGTCGTCCGATGGTGCCGGACCGAACCTCGACGCGGTCTACATGCCGCCCGGCTCGGGTGAGTATCTGCAGGTGACCGGCAACGAGGCAGACAGCTCGCGCACCGAATCGCTGTTCTATGTCACCGATTCGGGTGTGCGGTTCGGCGTGCCGGACTTCGAGACCGGCGGCATCCTCGGGCTCGGGGATTCACCGTCCCGCGCGCCGTGGTCGGTGGTGTCGCTGCTGGCGCCCGGGCCGACCCTCTCGCGCGAGAACGCCCTCGTCGCGCACGACGGCCTGGAGACCGCACGACTCGACGCCGGCGCGGAGCACACCGAAGGACCCTCGACCGGCGGATGATCGACGGCGCTCCCGCCGCGGCCCTACGTGAGCGGGCCGCCGACGATGTTGCCGACGATCCCGCGGATGACGTTGGTGCCGTCCTCGGATCGCAGTTCCTCGTACCAGGCCGCGGTCGCCTCCGGGTCCTTGCCGTGCGTGACGTCGCAGCGCTTGCGTGCGCGGAGCACGAGGTCGGCGGCCCGTTCGGTGCGTGACGCCTCATAGGTCGTGAGGGCCGCGTGCAGGTCGTCGGGGTGATCACGGAAGGCGAACTGCAGGGCGATCGCATCTTCCATCGCCGAACAACCACCCTGCCCGATGTCGGGGGTGGTGTTGTGTGCGGCGTCGCCGAGTAGTGCTACATGTCCCCGGACCCAGGTGTGGAACGGATCGATGTCGAGGATCTCGACGCGGTTGGTGGTCGCGGGATCCAGTGTCTCGATGAGCTTCTGGACGCCGGGCGCCCATCCGGCGAACTCCTCGGCGAGCACCTCGCGTGCGGTTCCACGTTCGAACGGAACCCCTTCGGGCATGGTCACGTCGAAGAAGAAGTAGAACCGGTTGCCCGCCACCGGCATCACCGATACCCGACGCGAATCGCCCACGTAGGTGGTCCATTCGGTGGCCGGTCCGATCTCCTCGTCGATCGGGACGAGTCCGTTGAAGTTCACGTACCCCGCGTAACGACGCTCGACCGCGTGACCGAGCACATGGTCGCGGGCAAGCGATCTCGCACCGTCGGCGGCGATGACGACATCACCCTGGGCAGTGGTGCCGTCGGCGAATTCGACAGTGGCGCCGTCCGGACCGTCGTGGACGGCGACCATCTTCTTGCCGAACCGGATCTCGTCGTGGCCGAAGGCGTTCATGAGCATGAGCTGGAGTTCGGCGCGTGCGATCGGGTAAGGACGTTGCCCGACCTCGTCGATGAGCGGTGCCATGCTGAAGCGGCACATCGTCTCTCCGGTGAATGCGTCGATGTAGCTCATCGAATCGACGATGCCGCCCAGCGCGGCGGTCTCGGCTTCGAGGCCGAGGTGGTTCAGGCACTTGACCCCGTTGGACCACACCGAGATCGCCGCGCCGACGGGGCGGTTCTCGGTGACCTGCTCGTATATCTCGACCTCGTGCCCGAGCTGTCGCAACGCGATGCCCGCCGAGGTCCCGCCCATACCGGCGCCGATGATCACAGCTTTCACAGGAACCCAGGCTAGGTGTCCGCGAGCCGCGGCGCGCGGCGAGTACGCCGGACACCTCGCCGCCTGACCGCCGCCGCGAGGAAGTCGTGACCGGGATGGACCGACGGGTCAGGACCGGTCGTGTCCGGTGACGAGCGCGGTGACCATGTCCTGCCACTGATGGGTGATCGTCTCGAGGTCGAGCCCGACGTCCACCAACAGGTAGCGGACCGAACTCGCCGAGAGCGGCGCCTGGACAGTGAGGGCCAGGAAATCCAGCGCGCCGTCGAAACCCAACTGGCGCAACAGGATCTGCACATGCTGGGTGGACGTTCGGGCCACCGGGTGACTCATGAAGTCCTCGGCGCCGGCGCCGGCCTCCAGCAGGATGTCGAGGTGGTCGGCGGTGAGCTTGAGGCGAGCGCGACCGTAGGCGAGGAGTCGGTCGAGCGGGGGAGCGCCGGGACCCAGCGGCTCCGGACCGGACAGATACGCCTGCTGGATCTCGGACTCGCTGTGGTCGAGGAGAGCGAGCATGAGCCCGGTCCGGCTGCCGAAGCGACGGAACACTGTGCCCTTGCCCACACCCGCTTCGCGGGCAACCGCCTCCATCGTCACCGCGGCCGCACCGTGGTGATCGATGAGGTTCTTGGCGGCAGCCAGCAGCAGACGCCGGTTACGTGCGGCGTCGGCACGTTCGGTCCCCGAAGAATTGAGAGAGATGTGGAGTGGGGAGTGGTCGGGCCCGTTTGGCACGTGATGAGCGT